>CXWL01001104.1_pt1 | contig 33418 bp, 33 predicted proteins | sample 590931 | NCBI WGS metagenome assembly CXWL01 (sample SAMEA3498368, study PRJEB10139) | groundwater metagenome | biome: water well; material: biofilm material | place: Germany | collected 2015-04-27
TTTATGGTACGCTGAAGCTCGAACCCGGCGCACTCGCCGCGCGACCATCGGGCACCGACGTCGTGATCGCACCAGCTCTGTCTGAAAAACTCGGCCTGAAACTCGGCGATCGCTTCCGCGTGGGAGACGCGCAATTCCGCGTCATGGGCCTGATCGCCGAAGAGCCCGACCGGGTGGGCGAAGGCTTCACGCTCGGGCCAGTCGTAATGGCCGACAAGGCAGGCGTCGACGCGACCGCACTGATCCAGCCCGGCAGCCTGTTCACCACCCGCTACCGCGTCAAAATGTCGGGCGGCAAAACCCCTGCCAAGGCCATAGAGGCGCTGTCCAGGCAGTTTCCGGGTGCAGGGTGGGAGTTTCGCGATCGCAGCAATGGCGCGCCCGGCACACGCCGTTTCATCGAGCGGCTGGGGCAGTTTCTCGCGCTCATCGGCTTGACCGCGCTTGCCGTGGCCGGGATCGGCGTTGGCAACGGGGTCGCGTCCTGGCTTGATGGCAAGCGGGAGAGCATTGCGACGCTCAAGGTGCTCGGCGCATCATCGCGCACGATCTTCCAGACCTACATGATCCAGATTGGCGTCGTCGCGGCTCTGGCGATCAGTGCGGGCCTCCTTGCCGGGGTGCTGGTGCCCTGGGTGGTGGGATCGCTCGCCGGAAAGATGCTTCCGGTGACGCCGCGCATCGACATTTATCCTATGCCACTGGCGCTCGGCATGGCCTATGGCTTGCTGATCGCCCTTCTCTTCTCGATTGCGCCACTGGCCCGCGCCCGCGCCGTGACGGCGGCCAGCCTGTTCCGCGACCGGGTCGAGCATGTAGGGCGGCCTTCGTTGCCGGTTTTCTTCGGGATGGCGGCCATCGGGACAATCATTGCGACGATTGCTATCGCCACCGCCGATGACCCGACATTCGCGGCGATGTTCATCGGTGCGGTGCTCGCCCTCCTGGCTCTCCTTGCCGGGCTGGGCTGGCTGATCCGGAAAATCGCGGCGAGCCTTCCCCGCCCCAAGGCACCGCTCGTTCGTCTGGCACTGGCCAACCTCCACCGCCCGGGCGCGCAGACCGGGCGGTTGGTGGTGGCGCTTGGGCTCGGCCTGACGCTGTTCGCGACGCTCGCGATCATCCAGACCAGCCTCAACACGGCTATCGACCGTACCATTCCCAAACGCGCGCCGAGCTTTTTCGCGCTCGACATCCCCAAGGAAGAGGAAGGCCGTTTCCGAACGGCAGTGACCGGGGCAGCACCCCGGGCGGAAGTCATCACGGTTCCGACCCTGCGCGGGCCCGTGGTGGCGCTCAACAATGCCCGGGTTTCCGAGATGAAGGACATTCCCGAAGAAGCCTGGTTCCTGCGCGGTGACCGGGGGCTGACCTTTGCGCGCGACTTGCCGGAGGGGAGCCGGATTACGTCAGGAAAATGGTGGCCAGCGGGTTATGCAGGGCCACCCCTCGTTTCCATCGACGAACGGGCTGCGCAGGCGACCGGCCTGAAGCTCGGCGATCGCTTGACTATCTCCGTCCTGGGCGTCGAAATCGAAGCGAAGATCGCATCCTTCCGCGAGATCAACTGGGATACGCTCGGCTTCAATTTCGTGCTCGTCTTCTCGCCCGGAACGCTTGAGGCCGCGCCCTATACGCTGGCAGCGACGGTTGGCGCTCCGGCCAGCGCCGAGCCTGCGATCAGCCGGGCAATCTCACAGGGTTTCCCGGCCGTCTCGATGATCCGCGTCAAGGATGTGGTTACACAGGTTGGAGACCTGATGCGCCAATTGGGCTCGGCCATTGCGGTTGCAGCTTCGGTCGCAGTGCTGGCAGGGATTGCAGTGCTGATGGGTGCAGTCGCCGCTGCCAGACGCTCGCGCAGTTACGATGCCGTGCTGCTCAAGCTCCTTGGCGCCACACGCGTGCAGGTGCTTGGCGTACAGGCGATCGAATACACCGCTCTGGCTGTCATTCTTTCGGCAGTCGCACTCGCGATCGGCGGGGCGGCGGGCTGGTATGCCGTAACAGGGATTTTCGATCTCGAATGGGCACCCGATTGGGGTGTCGTCCTGGCCACAGTCGCGCTTGGCGGGATCGGAACCCTGATCCTCGGACTTTTGGGCACCCTGCCCGTCCTCTCGGCACGGCCAGCGGCGGCTTTGCGCGAGCTTTAGCCCGGAACCCCGGTCGTAAGCTGCAGGGCATGCAGTACGCCGCCCATCCGCCCACCAAGCGCCGCATAGACCAGCTGGTGCTGCTTCACGCGCGGCATTCCGGCAAAGGCCNNATTTCGACCGCCGCATCGGGAATGGCGGCACGGATCATCGCCTCAATTTCTTCCGCCGCCATCGGCATGAGCTTACATCGACTCCATAAGCTGGCGACGCGCCTCGATCGCAGTTTCGACCAATGCCTGACGGACTTCCTCATCGGTCGTCTCGACTTGCGCCGCCGTAAGGTCGCCCATGAGTTTGCGGATGACGTCTTCATCGCCCGCCTCTTCAAAGTCTGCCAGGACGACGCTTTTGGCATAGGAATCGGTTTCTTCGGGCGTCAACTTCATCTTTGCCGCAGCCCAATGCCCCATCAGCCTGTTGCGCCGCGCCGTCACGCGAAAGGCCATTTCCTCATCGCGGGCAAACTTGGCTTCATGGGCTTTTTCGCGGTTGTCGAAGGTGGTCATTGACTATCCCTTTGGTTTTGCAAATTCACAGTCAGAGATAGGCGCTGCGGCCCTCCTGTTCAATCGGCGATCTTGACCACCAGCTTGCCGATGGCGCCGCGCGCGCCCATCTTTGCAATCGCATCGCCGCCGCGTTCGAAAGGGAACACCTCGGTGACACGTGGGGATATCTTCCGCACTTTCCAGAGCCTGAACAACCGCGTGATATTGTCACGATTGGCCTCGGGTTCGCGCTGGGCGAATGCGCCCCAGAAAACGCCGCAAACATCGCAACTCTTGAGGAGCGTGAGGTTGAGCGGGAGCCGCGGAATACCGGCGGGGAAGCCGACCACAAGATAGCGTCCTTCCCACGCAATCGAACGCAGCGCCGGTTCGCAATAATCGCCGCCGACGGCATCGTAGATTACATCTGCGCCCTTGGGGCCGAGCACGGCCTTGAATGCGTCCGCAAGCGCTTTGGACTGATCCTTGTCGAAGGGCGCATGACCATAAAGGACNNGCCACGACGCGTGCACCAAACGCCTTGCCGAGTTCGATCGCCGCCATGCCGACTCCGCCAGCCGCACCGAGGATGAGGAGTGTCTCACCCTCCTTCAAATGCCCGCGATCGAGCAGGGCATGAATGGTCGTGCCATAGGTCAACAGCAGCGACGCGCCTTCTTCAAAGCTGCGTTCCGGGGGAAGCACAAAGGCCGAAGCTGCGGGAATCGCTGCCTTTTCAACCATGCCACCAGAACCAGTCGTGGCGAGCACGCGATCTCCCACCTTCCAGCCGGTCACACCTTCGCCCACCGCCTCCACAACACCCGCAATCTCGCTGCCAGGCGCAAAGGGTCGCTGCGGCTTGAACTGGTATTTGTCCTCGATGATGAGCACATCGGGATAATTGACCGAGCAGGCCTTGACCGCGACAAGCAATTGGCCCGGGCCAGCGACCGGATCGGCGATTTCTTCCAGGACCAGGGTTTCCGGACCACCGACAACCTTCGATAACAGCGCCTTCATCCTGATGCAGCTCCTCCCAGCCAGGGCCAGGCGGCCGAGGCGTGTTTCTCATAGTTCAATATTTTGTCGTCCATTGCCATGGTCATACCGATTTCATCAAGCCCATTGGCAAGGCAGTTTTTGCGAAACGGATCGATTTCGAAAGTGAAGCGATCCTGAAAGGGTGTCGTGACGGTCTGGCTGTCGAGATCGACATGGATCGCGTCGGTTTTTGCAACGTCCATCAACCGGTCGATCGCGGCCTGCGGCAGGACGACCGCCAGGATGCCATTCTTGAAAGCATTGCCCGAAAAAATGTCGGAAAAGGAAGGCGCAATCACCGCCTTGATCCCCATATCGTCCAGCGCCCAGGCCGCATGCTCGCGACTTGACCCGCACCCGAAATTGTCGCCAGCAATGAGGATGGACGAACCCGCATAGGCCGGATCGTCGAACACATTGCCCGGCACCGCCCGGATCGTCTCGAACGCCCCCCGGCCCAGCCCTGCGCGGCTGACGGTTTTCAGCCAATGAGCCGGGATGATGACATCCGTATCGACGTTCTTGAGGCCAAAGGGATATGCCTTGCTTTCGATAGTAGTGACGGGGCCCGTCATTCGGCGGCCGCAGGAAAGGCCGGGAGCTTCGCCACGTCGCCGGGCTCATGCTGGATGATGACCTTGGCCTTCAATGCCACGGCCAGTTTCTTGAACCGGTCGAACGAGGCAAGCGTATCGGCGCGGTCGGCGTTGAATGAGGGCACTTCCTCCAGGTCGAAATTGGCTTGCGAATGGAACAGGTCGCCGCTCAACAACACCGGCCCGGTCTTGGGCAGGCGAACCAGGAGGACGTGATGACCTGCCGTGTGGCCGGACATGTTGAGCATCATCACGCTGCCATCGCCGAACACGTCCTTGTCTCCGCTGACGCCTTCCGCCGTGCTGCCGCCGGTTAGCCAGGGCTTCACGCGAGCGGGGTCGAGCGGCCCGCCGGTTGCCGGTGCGGCGCGGAACGCGTCGAGATCGCCTTTGCCGAGCAATAACTTTGCCTTCGGGAAGTCGCGCGCCTGACCCGTATGGTCGTCATGCAAATGGCTGAGGCCGACAATGCCGATCTGATCGGGCTTCACCCCTATCCGCGCAAGCTGGTCGATGATTGTCTCCTGAAGCGAAATCGTGAAGACCCATTGCGTAACGGTTTTTCCCTTAAGCGCTCCGTCCAGCCCGGTATCCCAGATCATGTAGTCGCTGCCATGTTTGATGAGGTAGCAGCTGTCGGTCATCGCCCTTTTTTCGCCCTCGAATGCGCCGGCATCGGAAAAGACGCCGAAGTTCGAGACGACCAGGCTGCCGCAATCGAGCCGCCACATCTTTACCGGCGCGGTTTCCGCCAAAGCCGGTCTTGCCGAGAACAACGCAAGCGCCAACACACCCAGTGACAATGTTTTTTTCATCATCCGTCTCCCATCAGTTCTCGAACATCGGTCAATTTGCCGGTCACGGCCGCCGCCGCTGCCATGGCGGGCGAAACAAGGTGCGTCCGCGCACCTGGCCCCTGCCGCCCCACGAAATTGCGGTTGGAGGTGGACGCCGCTCGCTCCCCGGGCGGGACTTTGTCCGGGTTCATGCCAAGACAGGCCGAACAACCCGGCTCACGCCATTCAAGGCCAGCATCGATAAAGATGCGGTCGAGTCCTTCGGCCTCGGCCTGTGCCTTCACAAGGCCCGAACCCGGCACAACGATGGCCCATTTGACGCCCGGCGCCTTCTTGCGCCCGTTGATGACGGCCGCCGCAGCACGAAGATCCTCGATACGGCTGTTGGTGCAGCTTCCGATGAAAATATTCTCGACCGCCACATCCTGCATCCGCGTGCCGGGGGTCAGGCCCATATAATCGAGCGATTTCTGCGCCGCTTCCTGCTTCGATGGGTCGGTAAAGCTCTTGGGATCGGGCACAACGCCGGTAATCGGAACCACGTCTTCGGGAGACGTGCCCCAAGTGACGTTCGGCGCGATTTCGGCCGCGTCAATCACGACCACCCTGTCATAAGCTGCGCCCGGATCGGTCGTCAGGCTGCGCCAATAGGCCATGGCGGCATCCCAGTCTGCCCCCTTCGGCGCCATCGGCCGCCCCTTGAGATAAGCGAACGTCACTTCGTCGGCAGCCACCAGCCCGGCCCGCGCCCCGCCCTCGATCGACATGTTGGAGACGGTCAGCCGCCCCTCGACCGAAAGCGCGCGGATCGCGGAGCCGGTATATTCGATGACATGGCCGTTGCCGCCCGCCGCACCGATGCGCCGGATGATCTCCAGCGCCATGTCTTTCGCAGTTACGCCATGGCCGAGTACTCCCTCGACGCGCACTTCCATCGTTTTCGACTGGGTGAGCAGCAGCGTCTGCGTGGCAAGCACATGTTCCACCTCGGACGTCCCGATACCGAACGCCAGCGCACCCAGCCCGCCATGGCAAGCGGTGTGGCTGTCGCCGCAGACGATCGTTGTGCCCGGCAGCGAGAAGCCCTGTTCGGGCCCGACGACATGCACAATGCCCTGTTCCCGGTCGGTCGCACCGATATAGCGGATGCCGAAAGCGGGAGCATTAGCCTCAAGAGCGGCCAGTTGTTGCGCACTTTCCAGATCTGCAATCGGGATACGCTTGCCCTCGGCGTCCAGCCGTGCGGTCGTCGGTAAATTATGATCCGGAACCGCCAGAGTCAGGTCGGGCCGCCGCACCGTGCGTCCTGCAACCCGAAGCCCTTCAAACGCCTGCGGGCTCGTCACTTCATGCACCAGATGCCGGTCGATAAAGATCAGGCATGTGCCGTCGTCGCGCCTGTCGATGACATGCGCGTCCCAGACCTTTTCGTAGAGTGTCCGCGGTCGGGAGGCCATGGCGAGCGGCTTAGCGCTGCGCCAGTGAAAGGCAAAGCGGAATGATCGGCCAAGGGGGCGTGAGGTTGCAATTGCAGTAATCGATGGCAAAGCCGCTGCGGCATCCTTAAACCCGCAACATCAAGAACGATAAATGTCGCGATTCAGGATGCCAAATGTCTAATTTGCTTGAAGTTGAGGGGGCGAATCATGCCCCTTCGATGGCTGCGCCCGCAAGGATCGCGCTTCGAGGCAGGATTCCCGCTCCGGAGATTTTGCTATCCCTGATATTCGTGTCGATCGGCCTGCTCATCAGCCGCCTTTACGGATTGCCGATCAGTCTTCCGGCAAGCTCGTCGCTCGCGTTTACAGGAATGGGCAATATGGTGCCCGCGCTTGTCGTCGTTGCGGGCCTGCTTGTCACGCTAATGACGCAGCGGGCGAGCCGCACGCTCTATTTCGCCACCACGCTTGTCGCCTATGCCGCGATCCTGATTACTCATTTCAATATCAAATTGTGGGTGCACGCGATCAACCCGACCCTTTGGGACGCTGGATACTGGCGCACCGATCAGGCGCTTCGTCCACTGGTGGATGGCGCGCTGGGAACCCGCAACGCGCTCTCAGCGCTGGTTGGCCCGATTGACTGGCTCTATCTGTTTGCATTTCTCGCCATGTTCGGGTGCAGCATCATCGTCCATTCGACGCGCTCATTTGTGGTTTTTCGCAAGGTCGTGCTGACAGCAATGCTGGTTCACGTGGTTGGCGGCTTGAGCTACCTTGTCACGCCAGCTCTTGGGCCCTTCATCTATGAACCCGGCGTCAACAGCCTTGAGACGGAGCGCCAGGTCTACATGCTCGCCGCGCACAACGCGGCGCTGGTCGGCGGCATTCCGTGGTTCAAAGCACAAGGGGCTGAGTTTCTGGCGACAGGCCTGGCAGCAATGCCATCGCTGCACGTCGCGTCGTCGGCCGTATTCGTCTATTTCGCCTGGGTGTATGAACGGCACTTAAGCTGGTTCTATGTGCCGCTTTTCCTGTTCATCCTGATAGAAGCGGTTGCAACCCGCTGGCACTATCTCGTCGATATTGTTGCGGGGCTCGGGCTGACGGCGCTGGCCATTCTGGTCGTCGAATTTTCCTTTCGGCGCTGGTTGCCGGAACCTCTGGGAAATGCTCACCCCGCCCTCTGATTCGATATTTTGCGGCCTTACGCGATAGCGGACAGGTTCGGCCAAGCCTTCCAGGTACCAACTGCATAGGTGATACCATAGATGAGGACGATCAGCGAACTCCAGATCGCAAATGCGTTGAGCTTGTCCGGCACGACCATGAGCATCGGGATCGGTGCGAGGGCCCGAACCAGGTAAATGGTTGAAATCGCCACAAGTGCCGGGCGCAGAAACGGAACGCCCTTGACAAGTCCGGCCCCCGCAAAGCCGCAAAGCGCCCAGACCGCCAGCACCATCGCAATCCCGAGCGTCACAAACGCGGGATAGATTGCACCCCGCTCTGCTGCAAGCGCCATCCCTTCGCCCGCGCCAAAAAACCGGTACCAATCCGGCCCACCAATGATGATCGCAATGTGCATCAGCGATGCAATACCGCTCAGGACGCCGCCAGCGAACAGCCAGTAATTGAACGGCATTGCGAGCGCCTCCCTTGTCGAACCTATTGAACGTAGTGCGCCGTGGTTTTCCCTGCCACTTCGTCCGCGCTCACGCCGGGTGCCATCTCGATCAGCCTGAATGGCGAAGCGTGATCCGCCCTTGCAAATACCGCAATATCGGTAATCACCATATCGACCACATTCTTGCCAGTGAGCGGCAGTGTGCAAGCCGGGATGAACTTCGGGCTGCCATCCTTGGCATTGTGCTCCATCACGACGATGATCTTCTTGACACCCGCAACCAGATCCATCGCGCCGCCCATGCCCTTGATCATCTTGCCGGGGATCATCCAGTTGGCGATGTCTCCATTCTCGGCAACTTCCATCGCGCCGAGCACGGTCAGGTCGATATGCCCGCCGCGGATCATGGCGAAAGACGCAGCACTATCGAAATAGGCCGATTGCGGAAGCTCGCTGATCGTCTGCTTGCCGGCGTTGATCAGATCGGCATCCTCTTCGCCCTCATAGGGAAACGGGCCGATGCCGAGCATCCCGTTTTCCGATTGCAGCGTCACCTCAATGCCATCGGGGATGTTGTTCGCCACCAGCGTCGGGATACCGATACCGAGGTTCACATAGTAACCGTCCTGCAACTCCTTCGCCGCGCGGGCTGCCATTTCATCGCGGGTCCAGGGCATTATGCCGCCTCCCTTTCGCGCACGGTGCGGAATTCGATCTTCTTTTCATATGGCGCACCAACGATCATCCGCTGGACGTAGACGCCCGGCAAATGGATGCAGTCGGGATCGAGGCTGCCGACGGGAACGATTTCCTCCACTTCGACGACGCAAGTCTTGCCACATGTCGCTGCCGGCATGTTGAAATTGCGCGCGGTCTTGCGGAAGACGAGGTTGCCGGTTTCATCTGCCTTCCAGGCCTTCACAATCGCAAGGTCCGCAAAGATACCGCGTTCGAGGATATAATCCTCTCCGTCGAAATTCTTCACGTCCTTGCCATCGGCGACTTCCGTCCCGACGCCAGTCTTGGTGTAAAATCCGGGAATGCCCGCGCCGCCCGCGCGCATCCGCTCGGCGAGCGTGCCTTGCGGGCAGAATTCCACCTCGAGTTCGCCTGCAAGGAACTGCCGCTCAAACTCCTTGTTCTCGCCAACATAGGAGGAAATCATCTTCCTGATCTGTCGGGTGCGGAGCAGCTTGCCCAGCCCTTCGCCGTCGATCCCGGCATTGTTCGAGGCGATCGTCAGGCCGGTCACGCCACTTTCAACAATCGCGTCGATGAGGCGTTCGGGAATGCCGCACAGGCCAAAACCGCCCGAGGCGATCAGCATATCGTTCCTGAGAAGCCCGTCGAGCGCCGTTTTGGCGTCGGGGTAGAGTTTTTTCACCGGGTCGATCCCTCCTCAAACGTTGCGCGCCGTTAGCGAGTCATTGCGGTTTTACCAAATGCAATCGTCGGGCCCGTGATTGCGATTTGTGCATCCCGTGGCCGCCATCAATATTCGAGCTTCAGCCCTGGTCTTGCCCAGCGTGTCTTGACCAGCCGCCCGCTGCCCGACAGCGTGATCCAAGCGTCCATCATGTCTGCCCCGCCAAAGCAGATGTTGGTCGTGAAGATGTCGTCAGTGCCAACAAATTCGACGAGTTCACCCTCGGGCGAGATCACAGAAATCCCGCTTTCGCCAATGGTCGCAACGCAGATATTGCCGTTCGCTTCGATGCCGAGGCTATCGAAGAATTTGTATCCAGCCGGACGATAGACAGGGACGCCGGGGCCGCCCGGCCCCGCTGCGTCATCGACCTTGCCGGGAGCGATCACGTTGAAGGACATCAGGCGACAGGTATAGGTTTCCGCCGCGTAGAGCCGCTTGCCGTCGGGCGAGAGGCCAACACCGTTCGGGTTCTGCGACGGGAAGATCACTTCCTCAAGAAAGCTGCCGTCAGCCTTTGCATAGAAGATGCCGACAATATCGTGCGCGCGCTTTGCATAGTCGACCTTGCCATGATCGGTGAACCAGAAACCGCCATGTGCATCGAACACAATGTCATTGGGGCCACGAAGCGAGCACCCGAAGTCTCCCGACTCGTAGAGGATTTCCACCGCACCCGTCGCAATGTCGATTCGTTCGATCCGGCCACCCGAATAGTCGGAGGCAATTCCGACGGGCGCAAGATAACCGTTTGATTCGCTATATTCGAAACCGCCATTGTTACAGCAATAGAGCTTGCCGTCGGGCCCAACCGCAAGACCGTTCGGCCCGCCGCCGGGTTCGGCCACAATTTCTTTCAACCCGTCCGGCCCGACACGGGTTATCCGCCCATTGGCAATCTCAGTCAGAATAACGCTGCCATCGGGCATCACCACCGGCCCTTCGGGAAAACGCAAACCATCGGCGACGGTTTCAAATTTCGGCATCAATCGTTCCTCTCAACCTTCTTATTCCAACCTGCCATCAATTGAGCCGCATCCGGAAAAAATCCAGTATCTCGTCGCGCGCTGCCATTGTCGGCTGCCCCGCCTCGTCGATCAGGTGGAGCGTAACGACACTGTGTGGGTTTTTCATCATCGTGTTCGGGCGGGCCGCTGAATCGGGCAGGACGCGCCCTTCGAAGCGATCGCCCAGCGCGGTCTCATAGGCGGCAAAGCGCGCGGCCTTGCAGAATTTGTCGCCCTCGAAGCGATAGGCCAGAACCGTCAGGTCTTCGGCCTCCATCCGCGCTTTCACCGCCGCAAGCTCGTCGGGCGCGATATGCATTCCGGCTTCATCGTTGAGCGGAAGCGACGGCTGCGCCAGAACTGGGGCCAACACCGATTTCTCAAGCATCATCGACAGCGCGAAATTGCCCGTGAAACACATGCCGATCGCGCCCACGCCCCTGCCTCCGCATTCCCCGTGCGCCTGTGCGGCCAGTGCACGGAGCCATTGTGTGACGGGGCTTGAAGCATTGGCCGAAAAAGCCCGAAATTCGGCGCTGATGCAACCTTTGACTACGGTCAGATAGGCTCCCGGCATTTTCGGAACTGCGCCATCCTTGCCAAACAGGTTTGGCATGTAAACCGTGAAACCTGCTTCACGCACCCAACGCGAGAAGCGTGCGACATGCGGAGTGATGCCCGGCATTTCGGCCATCACAACAACCGCCGGGCCGCTACCGGAGACATAGACCCGCTTGGTCTTGCCAAGAAGGCTGATCTGGCGCGTCTCGAAATCGTCCAGCGGATCGTCTCGGTTCACCGGGCGGTCTGTCATCCAATCATCCTCAACTTCGCCGGAGCATGTATCTGCCCCCTTTTGCGCGTCTGCCTTGTTCGCCTATAGGCTGTCCATGACAAATCCACGCACCGGCGGACGTATCCTTGTCGACCAACTGGTCAAGCAGGGCTGCGACCGCATCTTCACTGTCCCGGGGGAGAGCTTTCTCGCCGTCCTCGACGCCCTGCACGACACGCCTGAGATCCAGACGGTGATCTGCCGTCAGGAAGGCGGCGTGACCTACATGGCCTGTGCCGATGGAACGCTGACGGGCAGGCCGGGTGTGGCGTTCGTCACGCGCGGGCCGGGTGCGACCAACGCCAGCATCGGTGTCCATGTCGCGATGCAGGACTCGCAGCCGATGATCCTGTTCATCGGCGATGTCGATCGCGGGATGCGCGACCGCGAAGGCTTTCAGGAAGTCGATTTCACGGCCATGTTCACGCCGCTCGCCAAATGGGCGACGCGGATCGATGATGCGGCGCGCATCCCCGAATATGTCGCGCGCGCTTACTCTGTCGCCATGTCCGGGCGGTCCGGGCCGGTGGTGATCGCCTTGCCGGAGGATATGTTGTGCGATGTGGTCGAAGCGACCGATCGGCCCCGCGTCGAGCGCCCGCGTCAAGCTGCCGACCCTTCAAGCCTCAAGGACTTTGCCACGCTGCTGTCCGAGGCAAGGAACCCCGTCGCGATCATCGGTGGCGCTGGATGGGACGATGGCGCCGCGCGAGATTTTGCGGCCTTCGCAACGGCGCATGGCATTCCGGTTGCAGCGGGCTTTCGCAGGCAGGATGCAATCCCCAACGACTGCCCCGTCTGGGCAGGCAATCTTGGCTATGGGCCCAACCCCAAGCTGGCTGCCCGGATCAAGGCCGCCGACCTCATCATCGCGGTCGGAGCGCGGCTCGGCGAAGCGACAACCGATGGCTACACGCTGATCGCGCCCGATCATCCGGGCCAGGATCTGGTTCACGTCCATCCCGATCCCAACGAATTGGGCCGTGTCTATCGCACCGATCTTGCCATCTGTGCGGGCATGGCTGAGTTTGCAGCCGCTGCGCTTGCCCTTCCCGCTCCGACGAGTCTCCGACCGGCAGGAATCGAAGCCCATGCCGAATGGCTCGCTTGGAACACGCCGGCCCCGTTCGATACACGCCTCGACCTCGGCATGTGCGTCGCAGCGATGCGTGAGCAACTGCCTGCGGACACGATCATCTGCAACGGCGCCGGAAACTTCTCCGGCTGGTGGCATCGCTACTGGCCCTATGGCGGCTACGGCACGCAGCTTGCGCCGACGGCGGGCGCAATGGGTTATGGCCCGCCGGCAGCCGTTGCTGCCGCGCTCCGCCGTCCCGACCGGATGGTCGTCGCGCTTGCCGGCGACGGCGATTTCATGATGAACGGGCAGGAACTGGCGACCGCGATCCAATATGGCTGCGACATGCTGGTGCTCGTTATCGACAATGGCGCCTATGGCACGATCCGCATGCACCAGGAGCGGGAGTATCCGACGCGGATCAGCGGAACGATGCTGCACAATCCGGATTTTGCGGCACTTGCCCGGGCTTATGGGGGCTGGGCGGAAACCGTCGAGACGACTGCCGGTTTCGCCCCGGCGCTTGATCGGGCGATGGGCGAGAAGGGGCTACGCCTGCTGCACCTCAAGACCGACATCGAACGGATCAGCGCGGGCACAACGATCAGCGCCCTTCGGAGCCGTCGATGAAGCGCACCGTCCTGCTCGTCGGCCTTGTTATGATGCTGTGCGCAGCGGCACCAGTCGATCGTGCCCTGCTGGTCGGGCAGCTCGCGGCACTTTCGGAAGCAGGCAATGCCGAAGCAACTTACCATCTGGCGATGATGAAGCATCTCGGCATTGGCGGGCCGAAAGACGAAAAGGCGGCCTTCGACCTTTTCAGGAAGTCGGCCGAGGCTGGCGATCCTCTCGGCGCATACAAGCTTGGCTGCTACTATGCCGGGCAGGGTGAGGCCATTGTCGAGCCTGATCCTGTGCTTGCACTGCAATACAAGCTGATCGCAGCCGAAGCGGGCTATGCCCTGGCCCAGCACGATGTTGCCAAACATTATTTCGATGCCGGCGAAACCGACCTTGCACTGGAATGGCTCACGCGATCCGCCGGCCAGGGATTTGGCGATGCATTGCGGGCGCTGGCCTCGCTCCATAATAGCGATGGAATTCCGAAGGACGCGGCTCGCACCTATGCCTATTTCACGCTCTATCTGGCCCGGATCGCCACTCCGACGGACAAGCAGAAACAATTCCTCGCCGACTTCACGGACAAGATGTCCGAAGGGGACAAGGCGCGCGGGGACAGGATCATTGCCGATTGGCATACCGAAGCCAGCCCGCTGACCGTCAAGGCACTCAGCGGCCTGCGCGCCGCAGAAGCGCTACTCGTCGCCCCCGCCCAATAAGCCTAGCGCAAGAGCGGTTGTGCGCCTCCCGATGGCGCAGCAGGGGGAGGAGGGATTTTGATCCGCCGGGCGGTGACGATCTTCACCGGTGCCTCGATCATCTGCCCCTTCATCACGCCTTCGCCCTTGGTTGCGGAAATGGGCGCGCTATAAATTTTCGTCACCACATCCATCCCCTCGACCACATGGCCGAACGCGGCATAGCCCGCATTGTCGCCGGGCCCGCCCGGATTAGCGTCGAGTGACGGCATATCGGAAAGCAGGATTGAGAAATCAGCCGTCGCAGTGCCTGGCGCCCAACGCGCCATCGAGATCGCGCCCGCCTTGTGGAGAACGCCAGTCACATTGGTCGGCTCGTGAGCGATCGGTTTCAGTATGCGCTTGGGATCGTTCTGCGTCCCGCCCTGGACAAGACCCTGCGGCCCCGGCCCGCCGAAATCGAGTTTCATGGCCCGATAGAAGACGGTTCCGTCGAGGCGTTTCTGATCGACATAACGCAGGAAGTTGGCCGTGGTCACCGGCGCGCGCTTGCCCTCAAGGTCGATCACGATCACGCCAAGGCTGGTCGTCAGCGCCACGCGGACAAGGCCTTGCGGGTTCGCAGCCGGAGCGGGCGCTGCGGGCAAGAGTATCGTCTGCGCCGTCACAGGAACCGCAGAGCACACCAGCAAAAGGGCAACAAATCGGATAAGGATGTCAACTTTGGGTATGCAATGTTGAGGGTATCGCGGTGTCATATTTGCGTCGAATCCTTCTCATTCGTCGTTCAGTCGTTGAAACCTCCGGCCGAGGAAGCCCCACTGCCCAGCAACAGGCTGGCAGAGGATTCCCTATTTTGGAAGGGGGAAGTTGCAGGGTGACAACAGTGGAGGAACCAACGAACGCCGCCTGCGGCGATCACCTCGCCCAATCTACCGGCCCATATTCCCAGCGCCAGGGCATCCCCGTTTCACCGAGAACGAGGCGGACGATTCCGGGAAACATGGTCTCCGCACGGGCGTCGTTCGCCATAAGCACGACACAGCGCTTTCGGCGTTCAAGGCAAACCAACATATTGCCTGTGAAATCATTGTGCCCACCTTTGAAGAAGCCCGGCCCCTGCGGCCCCTTGAATGCAATCAGGCCGAGACCGGCTGCAAGTCCCTGTATCTGTTGCGCTGGCGGGGCGTCGAAGCCGAGCATCGGAAATTGCGACGCGGATCGAATGGAAAGCTGAGGCCGCACCATTTCGGCACGAGCCATTTTCGAAAGACCCTGCCCGCGCACATAAGCCGCCGCCAACTTCGCAAAATCGTCAATCGTGGTGTCCATAGACCCCGACGCGCGGACTGCGCTCCGTTCGTCGTGCGGCTCGGTCTTGCCGTCCAGCCCCCAGCCGTCGGCCAGGTTGCTTGCGAAATCCGGACGCCAGATCAGCGACGTATTGGACATGCCCAACGGCACGAAGAAACGGCGCTGCAACTCCTGCTCGACATCAAGGCCCAACCCCTTCTCGAGCACATATTGGAGCAGGATGATCCCGTCCCCCGAATAGCTGTAGCGACTGCCCGGATCGAAATGGAATTTGAGGCGACCATCTGGTTCCATGAAGAAGAAGTTCGCGAATCCCGAGCCGTGATTGAGCAGGATGCGCGGCGTCAGTTTCCGCCAGCGCTCGTCACCCGCCAGATGATGCCAAGGGGCATATAGATCCTCGGCGTCGGCGTATTCGGGCAGGGGTTTGGGAAGGTAGCGGGCGATCGACGCATCGAGATCGATCCGCCCCTCATCCGCCAGTTGCATCACGAGATAGCCAAACACGGTCTTGGTGAGCGATGCGCCATACATGATCGTCTCTGGAGTCAGCGGTTCGCCCTTGTGGTTGCGTACTCCCCAGGTCTGAGTTGCGCGCACCCTGCCCTTTTCGATGATCGCAATGGCAAGACCCTTCGCGCCGGTTCGTTCCATCCCGGCGCGGACATGCCGATCGAGCACGCCTTCACTTGGTTTGGCCGAAGCGATGGTCATCGTTGACGAAAGCAATGCGAAGAACGCAAATAAACTTGAAAACCTTGAGAACCCCGAGCGCACAATTGAGTTTTTCATCAATCGGCCGCCGCCAGAGACTGCAACTCAAACCCCTCATACCCTCGGGCGGAAACCTCATCGATCTTCTCCTGATATGTGGGAAAACCGCCGACATAGGGCATGAAAACGCGCGGCTTGCCAGGCACGTTGGCGCCGACATACCAGGAGTTGGCAAGCGGAAAGAGCGTTGTATCCGCGACTTCGTTGACGTGCGCGACCCATTCGTCCTCGGCCGCCTTGCTGGCCTCGATCGTCGCAATCTGGCGTTCTCCCATATGGGCGAGGCAATCGGCAATCCAGCCAACATGCTGCTCGATAGCCATGACCATATTGGCCAGCACCGAAGGGCTGCCCGGCCCGGCGATCGTCAGCAGGTTGGGAAAACCCGCAACCATCAGTCCCAGATAGGTGCGCGGTCCTTGCGCCCATTTGTCCTTGAGAGAAGCGCCGCCGCGACCGCGAATATCGATAGCCGTAAGCGCACCGGTCATGGCGTCGAAGCCGGTCGCCAGCACAATTGCATCGAACGCATATTCTGCGTCGCTGGTCTTGATCCCCGTTTCGGTGAAGCTCTCGATCGGCGTCGCGCGAATATCGACAAGGGTCACATTGTCGCGGTTGTAGGTCGCATAATAGCCGGTATCGATGCACATCCGCTTGGTGCCAATAGGATGGGTCTTTGGCACGAGTTTTTCTGCGACTTGCGGGTCGCTTACCGTCGCCCGGATCTTGTCGGTGACAAAGGCTGCGGCGGTGGCATTGGCATCGACATCGAAGACGAGATCCGCATAGGCGCCAAGAATATCGAAACCCCCACGTTGCCAGCACGTCTCATAACTGTCCTGACGCTCGTTTGGTGTGGCATCCAACGCTAGTTGCTCGCTGCCATTCAAGATGATGCCAAACGCCTCGCCGCGTGCCTGCGCCCGATACGCGTCGCGGTTGGCATCCCAGTCGGCGAGCAGTTCGGGGCTAACAGGTTCGTTCTGGGCGGGAATGCTGAAATTGGCCGTCCGCTGGAACACATGGACGTGCGCGGCCTCGGCCGCGATCACCGGGATCGACTGGATGCCCGAAGATCCGGTGCCGATAACCGCGACCCGCTGGCCCCTGAAATCGACGCGCCGAAGGGGCCAGTTCGAGGTATTGTAGATCGCGCCAGCAAAACGACCGACACCTTCAAGATCGAGATCCTTTGGCTTTGACAGGCAGCCCGTCGCCATGATGCAGAAACGGGCAGTAAGCCGTTCGCCGCCGTCCGTAGTGACGACCCAATTGTTCGCGGCCTCGTCAAAAGTTGCGGCGGTCACGCGGGTATCGAAGCTGATATCGCGCTTCAGGTCGAAACGTTCGGCGACATGTTCGAGATAGCGCAGCAGTTCGGGTTGCGAGGCATAACGCTCGGTCCAGCGCCATTCGCGCTCAAGCTCGGGCGAGAAGGAGTAGCTATACTCCATGCTGCGGATATCGACCCGCGCGCCGGGATAACGGTTCCAGTACCAAGTTCCACCGACGCCGCTCCCGGCTTCGAACACCCGTGCCGTAAGGCCCAGCGCGCGCAGGCGGTGAAGCATATAGAGTCCGGCAAAACCCGCCCCCACGACGATCGCGTCATAGTCTCGTGCGGAGTCTCCATCAGCCACGGCCATCACCTCCTCGTGCAGTATTATGCTCTTGAGTCGGGGAGCTTACAGCGCGGATCGAAGAACACCGAATCCGCAAAAAAAAGGGGCCGCCGCGGCGACCCCTTTCTTTTAAAATGCCGATCGAACCGATCAATCGTCCTTGAGGAACGCCGGAACGAAGTTCGGATCGCCGCCTTCCGAGCGCTCGGGACGGGGACCACGGTCTCCACCGTCACGACGGGGGCCGCGATCTCCGCGTCCGCCGCCATCGCGACGGGGCCCGCGATCCCGGTCACCACCACCGCCATCGCGGCGCGGGCCGCGATCGCTCCGGGGGCCGCGATCTTCGCGGGGTTCGCGCGGAGGACGGGTGTCTTCCAGCTCGGCACCGGTTTCCTGATCGACGACGCGCATCGACAGGCGAACCTTGCCGCGCGGATCGATCTCGAGCACCTTGACCTTGACTTCCTGACCTTCGGCAAGAACGTCTGAGACCTTCTCGGTGCGCTCGTTGCGGATTTCGGAAACGTGGACAAGGCCGTCCTTGCCACCCATGAAATTCACGAACGCGCCAAAATCGACAAGGTTCACGACCTTGCCGTCATAGATCTTGCCGACTTCGGCTTCTTCCACGATGCCCGAAATCCACTTGCGCGCGGCCTCGATCTGGGTGAGGTCGGACGAGCTGATCTTGATAAGACCCTCATCGTCGATATCGACCTTGGCGCCAGTCGTGGCCACAATCTCGCGGATGATCTTGCCACCGGTGCCGATGATGTCGCGGATCTTCGACTTGTCGATCTGCATCGTCTCGATGCGCGGTGCGTGCTCCGACAGCTCTTCACGGGCGTGATCGAGCGCCTTGGCCATTTCGCCGAGGATGTGGGTGCGGCCTTCCTTGGCCTGGGTCAGCGCGACACGCATGATCTCCTCGGTGATACCGGCGATCTTGATGTCCATCTGCATCGTGGTGATGCCTTCGGACGTACCAGCAACCTTGAAATCCATGTCACCGAGATGATCCTCGTCGCCCAATATGTCCGACAGGACCGCAAAGTCCTTGCCTTCGAGGATCAGGCCCATGGCAATGCCGGAGACGGCGCGCGTGATCGGCACACCTGCATCCATCATCGCCAGCGAACCGCCGCAGACTGACGCCATCGACGATGAGCCGTTAGACTCGGTAATGTCTGACGTAAGCCGGATCGTGTACGGAAACTCGTCCTTGGTCGGCAGAACCGCGTGCAGCGCGCGCCAGGCGAGCTTTCCATGGCCTATGTCACGACGGCTCGGCGCACCAAAGCGACCCACTTCGCCCACCGAATAGGGCGGGAAGTTATAGTGCAACATGAAATGCTCGTAGCGCAGGCCGGTCAGCCCATCGATCATCTGCTCGGACTCTTTGGTGCCCAATGTGCAGCTTGCGATGGTCTGGGTTTCGCCGCGTGTGAACAGGGCGGAACCATGCGCGCGGGGCAGATAGTGCGTTTCGGCTACAATCGGACGGATCTGCGTGGTGGTGCGGCCGTCGATGCGCTTGCCATCCTTCAGGATCGCGCCACGGACGATTTCAGCCTCGAGCTTCTTGACGAGCTTGTTGGCAGCCATCTGATCCTGCGGAGCGGCATCGGCGAAGGCATCCTTGGCCTTGGCGCGGGCTTCGTTGAGCGCGTTCGAACGGGCGGACTTGTCGGTCAACTTGTAAGCAGCGGCAACATCCTTGCCAATGAGCTTCTTGAGCTTGTCCTTCGCAGCCGAGAGATCGGCCTGCTCGGCCATTGCCCAAGGCTCCTTGGCGGCTTGCTCGGCAAGTTTGATGATCTGCTTGACCACCTCTTTGCACGCCTTGTGCGCGAAAACGACGGCACCAAGCATGATGTCTTCCGAAAGCTCCTTGGCTTCGGATTCGACCATCATCACCGCGTCATAGGTAGCCGCAACGACGAGATCGAGCTGGCCTTCGGCGACCTGTTCGTCGGTCGGGTTCAGGATATATTCGCCATCGACATAACCGACGCGCGCTGCGCCGATCGGGCCCATGAAAGGCACGCCCGAAAGCGTCATCGCAGCCGAGGCGGCAATCATCGCAAGGATGTCGGGCTCGTTCTCGCCGTCATAGCTCAGAACCTGCGCGATGCAGTTGATTTCGTTGTAGAAACCTTCCGGGAACAGCGGCCGCAGCGGACGGTCGATCAAGCGGGAAATCAGCGTTTCCTTTTCGGTCGCTCCTCGTTCGCGTTTGAAAAAGCCGCCGGGGATGCGCCCGGACGAGAAATATTTTTCCTGGTAGTTGACGGTGAGCGGGAAGAAATCCTGCCCTTCCTTGACCTTCTTTGCAGCCGTTACGGCGCAAAGCACCACGGTTTCGCCCAGCGTCGCGATGACCGCGCCGTCAGCCTGGCGGGCAACCTTGCCCGTTTCGAGTGTCAGCGTTTCGCCGCCCCACTCGATTGATACAGTTTTCGTGTTGAACATTTTATTTCCTTCGAACCAGCGGCCCAATGCGCACTGGTTTCCTCTTGGTTTGGGCCGATCTTGGCCCGGTAACACCCGCCCACCGCCGAATTGCATGTGGTGCGGATTTCCTCTCTTTCGTCACCCCGGCGAAGGCCGGGGCCCAGCCCTCAACAAAGATTCACTTGCCGGGCTGGATCCCGGCCTGCGCCGGGATAAAGCAATACGTAAACGGCCCGCCAAAGCGGGCCGAACGATTGCATTACTTGCGAAGACCGAGCTTCGCGATGAGTGCCGCGTAACGGTCGTGATCGATCTTCTTGAGATAATCGAGCAGCGAACGGCGGGTGTTAACAAGCATCAGCAGACCGCGACGCGAATGATTGTCCTTGGCGTGGATCTTGAAATGCTCGGTCAGGTTGACGATGNNTATTTCACCGTTCAGGGCAAGATGGAGGCCGCCTTGTGCGGCAATCCCGGTCAAGACCTGCCCATTGTGGAGCAGCCTTGCCTGTTCCGGGGTAAGGGCGAGTGCCGGGATGTCGTCCAGCGCCGTCCTTATCGGCAAGGTCACGTCTTCAAGGGCGCGGGCCTTAGCCTTTTCCATGAGAATGTCCAGTGAAATCGCCTGTTCGAGGGGGAACGGCCCAGCCTTGCTGCGGCGAAGCATTGTGACATGGCCGACCGTGTTAAGCGCATGCGCAATGTCCCGCGCGAGACTGCGGATATAGGTGCCCTTTGAAACATGGACCGTAAGGCTGACAGATTCGAGAACATCCTCCGCGCCTCTGCGCCTCTGCGCGAGAGAAAAGGGTTCGGGCGGAGGCGCAGAGGCGCGGAGTTCGTGCACGGTGACGCCGCGTGCGGCGATCACGGGGCTTTTGCCCGCCCGCGCCAGATCATAGGCACGCTGGCCATCGACCTTGAGCGCGGAATAGGCAGGGGGCACCTGTTCGATCGGTCCGGTAAAGCGGGGCAGGACGGCTTCGATTTCGGCCAATGCCGGTCGATACGCATTCTCCGCGATCACACGCCCTTCAAGATCCAGCGTGTCCGTCTCCGCGCCAAAGGCAATAGTGAATTCATAGATCTTGTCGCTGTCGAGCATCCGCCCTGCGAGTTTGGTCGCCTCCCCCAGCGCAATTGGCAACACGCCCGTCGCCAGCGGGTCGAGCGTTCCGCCATGCCCGACCTTCACCTTCGAATACCCACCCTCACGCAGCGCCCGCTTCACCGCGCTGACGCCAGCCGTCGATCCAAGCCCCAGGGGCTTGTCGAGGATGATCCAGCCGTTGAGCATTTCAGCCGAAATGCGAAAGGAACTGCGCGCCGAGACCCAGAATCCAGTTGACCGGCGGGCCGATAAGCTGGGGTACTATGTTCATTTCCGGCGAAAGCATCGGCAGCGCCACAAGCAGCACGATCATGATCGGAAAGCCATAGCGTGCCAGCCGCGCATAACGACGCGCCAGTGGAGCCGGTAACAGGCCTTCCACAACATGCCCGCCATCGAAAGGCGGAAGGGGGAGGAGGTTGAAAACCGCGAGCATCACATTGATGATCGCGAAATTGATCAGGTTGGCGCTGATGAAGCCAGTGGTCGGGCCGGGTTGCTGGCCAAATCCGGCTGCCAGTCCGCCAAGCGCCAAGAACGCAAGCGCCGCCAGCAGGAAGTTCATCCCCGGCCCCGCCAGCGCCACCAGCATCATGTGCAGCCGCGGGTTGCGCAGTTTTAGCTTGTCGACCGGCACGGCCTTTGCCCAACCGAAGATCGGAGCCCCTGCTATTGCCAGACCCAGCGGGATCACAATCGTGCCGATGGGATCGACATGGCGGATCGGATTGAAGCTCAGCCTTCCGAGCCTGCCCGCCGTCGGATCGCCAAAAGCCCGCGCGACCCAGCCATGCGCCACTTCGTGGAACACAATGGCAATAATGAGAGGGATGAGCCAGGTCGCAACCTGATAGATGGTGTCAGACATTCAGCGCCCATACCGTGCGCGGAAGGTGCTGGCAAAGGCAGTGAATTCGCCCGCCGAAATGGCAGCGCGCAAACTCGCCATGAGTTGCTGGTAGAACCACAGATTATGTTCCGTCATAAGCATCGCCCCCAGCATTTCGCCCGATTTGACGAGGTGATGGAGATAGGCCTTGCTCCACGCTGCGGTAGGCGACGCCGGATCGAGCGGCTCCATATCCTCAGCGAACTTGGCGTTGCGGATATTGAGCGGCCCGTCCCAGGTGAAGGCCTGCCCGTTCCGCCCGGAGCGGGTCGGCAGGACGCAATCGAACATGTCGATCCCGCGTTCGACTGCCCCCACAATATCATCAGGCTTGCCCACCCCCATCAGGTAGCGCGGCTTGTCCTCGGGCAATTGATCCGCCGCATAGTCGAGGCAGGCAAACATCGCCTCCTGCCCCTCGCCCACGGCCAAGCCGCCTATGGCATAGCCATCAAAACCGATACCAATCAGCGCATCCGCAGAAGCCTTGCGCAGCCCCTCATCGAGCGAGCCCTGCTGAATACCGAACAGGGCCGCCTGCGATGCGTGCTCCGCGCCCGCATCGAAACCGTCGCGCGATCGCCTGGCCCAGCGCATCGAGCGCTCCATCGACTTGGCCGCTTCGTCGCGGGTCGCGCCATTCTTCGTGCATTCGTCGAACGCCATGACGATGTCCGACCCCAGCAGTCTCTGGATTTCCATCGAGCGTTCGGGGGTGATGAGGTGCTTCGACCCGTCAAGGTGTGAGGAAAACGCAACCCCTTCCTCGCTCAGCTTGGTCAGTGCGGAGAGCGACATGACCTGATAGCCCCCGCTATCGGTCAGGATCGGTCGCTCCCACTGCATGAAGCGATGCAGCCCGCCCAACTTCGCCATCCGTTCCGCGCCCGGTCGAAGCATGAGATGATAGGTATTTCCAAGGATGATGTCGGCCCCGAGCGCCCGCACATCGGAAGGCTTCACGCCTTTGACGGTCGCAGCCGTGCCCACCGGCATGAAGGCGGGTGTACGGATTTCGCCGCGCTGCATCGCGATCGTGCCTGTGCGCGCCTTGCCGTCCTTGGCGTGGGTGATGAACTGGAAGCGATTGGGCATCGGCTTGGTGGCTATTTTACCTGCAGAATTATTTTGCCGCGCGCACGGCCAGTTTCGAGATATTCGAGCGCCTCGACCAGCTGTGCAAAAGGAAACTCCCGGTCGATCACGGCGCGGATTTTTCCGCTTGCCACCATCTCGCCAATCGCCGCGAGCTGCGCCCCATCGGACTCGGTGAAATAGCCAAAATAGCGGCCACCCATCCTACGCGCGGCGGCGCGCACCTTTCGGCTCAAAAATGACATGGCGAGATGCATGAACCATCCCAGCTTCAACTGGTCTGCCATTTCGGCCGTCGGCGGCCCTGCTATGGAAACAACCGCACCGCCGGGCTTCAGCACCTTGAACGCATCGAGCGAAAAATCGCCCCCAAGCGTGTCATAGACAATGTCATAGCGCCCTGGCCGATCCCGATAATCCTCCTTGTCATATTCGATGACATGATCGGCCCCAAGCCCGCGCACCATCTCCGCATTGCGCGAACTGGTGGTGGCCGTGACTTCCATCCCGATCGCCTTGGCATATTGAACGGCAAAGCTGCCGATACCGCCCGAGCCGGCATGAATCAGGATCGATTGACCCGCCCTCGCCCCGGCCCGGTCAACCAGTCCCTGCATTGTCGTCAGCGCCACCAGTGGCAGCGAGGCGGCCTCAGCATGGGTCAAGGCGTCGGGCTTGACCGTCGCATATTGCTCGGCAACGCAGAATATCTCCGCAAAGCTGCCGCGATGATCCAGCGCCGCGCGGAAGAAGACCGGATCCCCGGCCTTGAAGCGGGTCACGCCCGGCCCGACCGCCACGACAACGCCGCTGCCATCAAATCCCATGGGATCGGGCATCTTCACCCTCATCACCGGACGCAGCGCCCCACGTACAATCTTGAAATCGACCGGATTGAGACCGGCCGCGTGCACTTGGATGGCGATTTCGCCCGCCCCCGGAACCGGATCGGGTGCCTCTACCAGCGAGACATTGCCCCGCATCGGGCCATGACCGGTCTGAACATAGTGCCGCATCGCCATCTCCTTCGACACCCTTCTGGCAGCATCAGGCCAGTATCGCCATAGGCCAGTATCGCCATAGGCCAGTATCGCCACAGGCCAGTATCGCCACAGGAATGCGTTGGACGCCGATGCAGCGTTCGCCTAATCGCTGCCGATGAACATCTCCCGCAAACAGGTGGTGCAGCTCTTACTCGTCATACTGGCGGGCACGGTGTTCAGCTTCGGGCTCCGCCACTTCGGTTCGATCGGCACGAGGTTAGAAAGATCATCCGTTGTCGAGGCGGTACTTCGCGATCCCGAGGCGCCACGGATCAATCCGGCACAAGCCGACGTGACAATGGTGGTTTTCACGGACTATCAATGCCCGATCTGCCGGGTTTCCAATCGCGCGATGCAGAAAGTCCTTGCGGAAGACCGCCGCGTCCGGGTCATTTTCAAGGATTGGCCCGTCTTTGGCAAAGCGTCGCAGGAAGCGGCGCGGGTCGCAATCGCTTCGGACAAGCAAGGGATCTATGCCGCAGTTCACGATCGGTTGATGCAGCGAAGCGGGCCGCTCGATCAGGCCGCTATGCGTTCGGCAGTCGAAGCAGCGGGCGGCAACTGGCCCCGGCTCGTCGATGACCTGGAGCAAAACGGGGCGCAGATCGATTCCCTGATTGCCCGGAACGCGACCCAGGCATTTTCGCTCGGGCTCGGCGGCACGCCCGGATACCTGATAGGCCCGTTCCTTGTGCGCGGCGGACTCAACGAAAGTCAGTTCCGCAAGGCCCTGACCCAAGCGCGAGACGCAACAAATTCGAACTAGCCGGGCAGCAACAGACTCGCATCCCCGTAAGAGTAGAAGCGATAGCCTTGCGCAATCGCGTGGGCGTACGCCGCCTGCATCCGTTCGCGGCCCATCAGCGTCGAAACCAGCATGAAGAGCGTCGATCTGGGCAAATGGAAGTTCGTCATCAGGCCATCGATGCCCTTGAAGCGATAGCCCGGTGTGATGAAAATCGCCGTATCGCCTTCGAAGGGCTGGATCCGGCCGTCCGTGTCGCAGGCGCTTTCGATCAGGCGGAGCGAGGTTGTGCCAACCGCGATCAGCCGACCGCCACCCGCGCGCACCGCGTTGAGGCGCGCAGCGGTTTCAGCATCGATCCGCCCCCATTCGGCGTGCATGCGGTGGTCATCCGTATCATCCGCCTTGACCGGCAGAAACGTACCCGCCCCGACATGGAGTGTCAGCATTTCATGCGCGACCCCGGCCTTGCCGAGTGCATCAAGTAATTCCGGCGTGAAGTGCAGCGCTGCCGTTGGCGCTGCGACCGCGCCCGGCTCATCGGCGAACATCGTCTGATAATCCCGCGCGTCGCGTTCATCGGCCGCGCGCTTGCCGGCAATATAGGGCGGTAGCGGCATCGTTCCAGCGCGTTCGAGCAGAACCTCGACCGGCTCCTCGCCGGCAAATGTCAGAAGCCAGCTCCCATCCTCCCCGCGCGCCGACGCGATTGCTGAGACGGCCTTTCCGAAATCAATCGCATCGCCCTCGTGCAGCCGCTTCGCATTGCGGATGAATGCCCTCCAGTTGCGCAACCCTTCGCGTTTGTGGAGCGTCGCGCCGATCCGCGCTTCTCCCCTGCGCCCCTCAAGCTGGGCCGGAATTACGCATGTATCGTTGAAGACCAGGCAATCGCCCGCCCGAAGCAGCCTGGGCAGGTCAGTGACGACGCAATCGCGAGTCTCGTCGCCTAAAAGCGCGAGCATCCGCGCCGCATCGCGCGGCACGGCCGGACGGAGCGCGATGCATTCCGGAGGCAGGTCAAAGTCGAACAGGTCGACGCGCATCAGTTGTTGGGCTTGGGAGCCTCGGCAGCGGGCGGGGCGAGTGGCGCGACAGGTACGATCAATGCGACGCGCGGTGCATTCGGCCCGTCGGCTTCGATCCATGCGCGCACGACCTTCGAGGGATCCACTAGCACACGGCCATCCGCATCACCGCGCGCAATCGCATCTACAAATTGCATCCCCGAGATAACCCGGCCGAATGCCGTGTATTTACCATCGAGCCGGATTGTCGGCTGGAAGCAGATGAAGAACTGGCTGTTGGCGGTATCGGGCGCATCGGTGCGCGCCATCGAAACGACGCCGCGCAAATGCGGCAGGTCGTTGAACTCGGCCTTCAGGTCAGGAAGCGGCGATCCGCCTTCGCCCGTGCCCTTGGGGTCACCGGTCTGTGCCATGAAGCCTTCGATGACGCGGTGGAAGACGACGCCGTCATAGAAACCGGCGCGGGCCAGTGTCCGGATGCGTTCAACACTGGCAGGAGCCTTGTCGGGCCGCATTGCGATGACCACTTCGCCACCCGTTGAAAGCTGGAGATGCAGGATGTTCTGCGGATCCGGCGCCGCGACCGGGGCAGGCGCAGTCTGCGCAATCGCAGCCCCGGCCAGCAATCCAAGCCACATCAGGAACAGTTTGATCAAACGCATTGAAAATCCCTTTTGAGTACCAAGCTTCATCCTGCGACAGGCCCGATGAACGACAACCGAACTATTCGCCCTTGCGCCCGATCTGCTCCACACGGGCGACGACTTCGGCTTCAACCGCTGGGCCGACGAATTTGTGGATATCGCCACCATAAATCGCAATTTCCTTGACAAGTTTTGACGCAATGGGTTGCAGCGCCACATCGGCCATCAGGAACACCGTTTCGATATCGGCGTTGAGCTGCTGGTTCATGCCCGCCATTTGATACTCATACTCGAAATCGGCCACCGCGCGCAGGCCACGCACAATCACCGACGCATTCTGATCTTGCGCGAACTTCATCAGCAAGGCGTCGAACGCGACCACTTCGATCGAACCCCGCACGCCAGCAACTTCGCGACGCACCATCGCCATCCGCTCCGTAACCGAGAACATCGGGGATTTGGAGGGGTTGGTGGTGACGCCGATAATAAGCTGGTCAACCAGCTTGGCACCCCGTCGGATGATATCCATGTGGCCCAGTGTAATCGGATCGAATGTCCCGGGATAAACGCCGATGCGTGCCATCACCTGTCCCTCTCTATCGTGTAGCGAGCTATGTCGCGGAGCAAATCGGCCTCGGCGCCGTACTGACCCAGATGGGAAATCGCCTGATCGACCAGCGCCTGCGCCTGCATCCTGGCGCGATCGAGGCCGAGCAGCGACAGGAAGGTCGCCTTGCCCGCCGCCGCGTCTTTGCCGAGTGCCTTGCCCGTGACATCTTCACTGCCTTCAACATCGAGAATGTCATCCGCAATCTGGAAGGCGAGGCCAATATCGCGGGCATAGCCGCGCAAAGGCGCGCGGCCTTCGGGCGACAAACGACCCATGATTGCGCCCGCCTCGAGGCAGAAACCGATCAGCGCGCCGGTTTTCAATTGCTGGAGCCGGGTGACCGTCTGGAGATCATAGGTTTGGACATCGGCCTCCAGATCCATCATCTGGCCACCCGCCATGCCATCGGGGCCGCTCGCCCGCGCAAGTTCGAGCACCAGTTCGGAACGAACGAAGGGGTCGCTGTGCGTCGCTTCGTCGGCGAGCAATTCAAACGCCAGCGCGTGGAGCGAATCGCCAGCAAGGATCGCGGTTGCTTCGTCGAAAGCCTTGTGGACGGTCGGCTTGCCTCGCCGCAGATCGTCATTGTCCATCGCCGGCAGATCATCATGGACGAGCGAATAGACATGGATGCACTCGATCGCCGTCGCAACCCGCAGCGCAGCATCCTCATCGACATTGAACAGTTCACACGATGCCCTGACAAGCAGCGGCCGAAACCGTTTTCCCCCGCCAATGGTCGCGTGGCGCATGGCCTCGAACAGCTTGCGGCGAGGATCATCCGGTATCGGCAGCAGCAGGTCGAACTGCCGATCAATTGCCGCCGCAATCCGGTCTAGCGCCGCATGCAGGCCGAGCGAGGCTGTTGCCATTATCGGCTCAGCCGCCGTCAAAGGGTTCAAGGCCCGCTGGTTTGCCGTCGGCGCCAAGGCTGATCTTTTCGATCCGCGCTTGCGCATCTTTCAGCCGCGCCTCGCACTGGGTGCGCAGGGCATCGCCCGTGGAATAAAGCGCAATCGATTCATCGAGGCTCGCTTCGCCCGATTCGAGCCGCGCGACGATGGTCTCAAGCTGCTTCAGCGCATCTTCAAAGGAGAGGGTGGAGACGTCTTCTGACATGGCCAGCTTCTCTGGCCTTACGGCTTCGCGGGGTCAAGCGGATAGGGGCAGGCCAACCGCTTCGGCAAGGTCGGCCAGCGCCTGGGCCTCACCGGCCACTTTGATAGCGCGCATGCCGAGCACCGCCGCCGGCTTGCAGTTGATGCCGAGATCGTCGAGATAAATGCAATCCGCAGGCGCCACTCCCAACGCGTCGCACATCATCAGGTAAATGCGCGGATCAGGCTTGCGGATGCCGACCTTCGAGCTTTCGATGACATGATCGAACCGCGCCATGATTGCCGCGATTTCGGCCGCCTTTTTCGGATCGCGCGCCATCCCGGCGCCGTGGCCCGTGGGCACATTATTGGTGATGCAGCCGGTCTTGAGCCCCGCCGCCATGATCGCGTCGATCGCAATGACCATTGCCGGACGAATCTCGCCCGAGAGCAGAGCGAGAATGTCGCCGCCGGGAATTTGGTGACCGACCGCGGCGGCTTCCTCGGCAAACAGGGCATCGAACCCCGCCGCATCCAGTTCGGCCCGTTCAAAGCGTGCCCAGGCGTTGGTATCCGGGTTTGCGGCATTGATCCGGCGGATCGTATCGGCGGGCAGGCCGCGCTCCGCCTCGTAGCGGGCAAAAGCCTCGAACGGCGATGAGGTAATCACGCCCCCGAAATCCCAGAGAACGGCCTTGACGTCAGGCCGCATGGAACCACCAGACGCCGTCCACCGTCTCCCGCCGGGCGCGGCCATCAAGCTCGAGCCGCCGCAGGTGTGCCAGCGCCTCTCCCGTCGCCAGCTCGCGATGTTCGCCGCCGATCACGCGGTTGAACAACTGGCTGAAACAATCGACCGCCCGACGCGGCTCGGCAAGATGGGCGGTAAGCGCATCGAGCCGCTGGAGATGTTCGTCACGCAGCGCCTTCAGCCGGATGTGCAATCCGTGAAACGGTTCGCCATGCGCCGGACAGACCAGCAGGTCGTCGGGCAGATGGAGCAGCTTGTCGATCGAGGCGAGCCAATCGCCCAGCGGATCGGCATAAGGCTCTGTGATATTGATCGATACGTTCGAGCTGATCCGCGGCAAAACCTGATCGCCCGAAACCAGCACGCCCGAGCGTTCGTTGAGCAGGCAGGCATGTTCGGGGCTATGCCCCGAGCCGACGACGATGCGCCAGATATTGCCGCCCAGATCGAGCATGTCCCCATCCTGCAACCGCCGGAAGCTGACGGGCATGGGATAGACCATGCGCCCGAAACGTCCCCAGCCCTTGCCGCGGGTTTCCTCAAGCACATCCTCGCCCCAACCCGCACCGCGCTGGTTGATGATGGCTTCTTCAGGAACCTCATCGCGCGCATCGGCGATCAGCATCCGGGCCGTCAACCATTCGCCGCGCGTCATCCAGAGTTCGACGCCGAAACGCTTGGCCAGCCACCCCGCAAGCCCGATATGATCGGGATGCAAATGGGTACAGATCACGCGCGTCAGCTTCACATCAGCCAGCGCACCGGCAAAAAGTGCCTTCCATGCATCGCTGCACATTGTCAGCTGCATGCCGGTATCGACCGCAATCAGCCCGTCTGCGTCGTCGAGCAGCCAGCTGTTGATATGGCCCAGCGACCCCGGCATCGGGATCCGCGCCCAGCTTATGCCCTCGGCGATCCGCGTCAGTTCGCCTGCACCCGGCGCATGGGCACCGAACGGATAGGTCAGCCCCTTGTGGCTGGTCGCCAGATAGCTCTCGTCATGGACGAGCGAAGCATCATAGGCCGGTGGTTCGCTCAACGCTTGAACAGCGTCTCGGCATTGTGCTCGACCGGCGCAACCACGACTTCCACGCCTTCGGCTGCGGCTTCCGCAGCGCGCGCGGCAACATCTCGTTCGTGGCGCAATTCCTCGATCAATGCGGCGCGGTCACCCTCGAGCTTGCCATCGGCCTGCGCCTCAATGCCCTTCAGTTTGGCCGCTTTTTTCACCACAGCATCCAGTTCGCGCTGGGTGCACAGGCCAAGGGTCACCGGATCCTTGGGCACGATATCGACAATATTCCAGTGCGTGCGTTCACGGATTGCCTGGATCGTGTTGCGTGTCGTGCCGATGAGCTTGCCGATCTGGCCGTCCGAGACTTCGGGATGGTTGCGGATGATCCACGCGATGCCGTCGGGTTTGTCCTGACGCTTGGAAACCGGCGTGTAGCGCGGCCCCTTGGTGCGCGTTGCCTGCTCGGGCTCGCGAAACATCTGGAGTTCGTAATTGGGATCGGTCTGACCCTTTTCGATCTCGGCAAGCGTGATTTCGCCCGCACGGACAGGATCGCGCCCGGTCAGCTTGGTTGCGGCCAGATCATCGGCAATGGCCTGAACCTCGAGGATGTGAAGACCGCAGAATTTGGTTATCTGCTCGAACGACAGAGCGGTATTGTCGACCAGCCAGGATGCGGTCGCATGGGGCATGAGCGGCTGGGCCATGATGAAAAACCTTTCAGACAAAAGAAGGGCCGCCCCTTGCGGAGCGGCCGTGTATGGCTAAAGCGCTTAGTCCTGACGACTGCCAAGGGCAAGAGGGTTCAGCTTGGCACCGCGAAGCCGCAATCTGTCGGCGTCAGCGCATTCAGAAATTCGGAGGCGCTCGCTGCCCAACTGAACTGTCGACCATAATTGCGGCAGGCCCATCGGTTGCGGCCCAGCGCCGCCGCAATTGCAGAGGAGAGGTCGCTGTCCAGCGCACCAACCGCCTGAGTGACAATATCCTGCGGCCCGCTCACGGGAAACGCCGCAACCGGTGTGCCGCAGGCGAGCGCTTCGATCATGACCAGCCCGAACGTGTCAGTGCGACTGGGAAAAACGAACACGTCGGCCCCTGCATAGGCTCCGGCCAGCGCGCGGCCAGACAGCGAGCCGAGGAAGAGGGCGTCGGGGAATCTCGCCTCGAGTGTCCGCAATGCGGGGCCATCGCCGACCACAACCTTGGTGCCCTCATGACCGCAGGCAAGGAAGGCCGCGATATTCTTTTCAACCGCCACGCGCCCGACATAGAGCATGATCGGGCGCGGCAGACCGGCATATTCGGCTGGCGGCTGGGCATCGGGCGTGAAATTGGCAAGATCGACGCCTCGCCCCCAGTGTTGGACAGGCCCGATCCCGTGCCGTTCGAGTTGGCCGCGCACCGACGGGGTGGAAGCAAGGATTGCGCGCGCCGGCCGATGAAAGCGGCGGATATAGCGCCAGAACAGGCCGACAGGGAGCCGCGTCCTCTTGGCCAGATAGTCCGGGAACTGCGTGTGATAGGCGGTGGTGAACGCCAAACCATTGCGCATGCACCAGCGGCGTGCGGCAGAGCACAGCGGCCCTTCGGTCGACAAGTGGATGGCATCAGGGGCAAATGCCACCAGCCTCCGCCCCACCGCGCTTGCCGAAGCCAAGGCAAGCCGGATCTCGGGATAGGTCGGGCATGGAAGCGAGCGGAACAGGTCGGGCGAAACCACCAGCACTTCATGGCCTGACGCTTCCAGTTCGACGCGCACCGCCTGGAGCGTGCGGACCACGCCATTGACCTGCGGCGTCCAGGCATCGGTGACGATGGCAATCCTCATGCCGCGATCAGCACGGGAGCGTCCCGCCGGGCGATCTCGTCCGCCCAGTGCAGCACTTCCATCCGCCCGTCGAAATGTTCGACCAGCGCAGTGCAGCCCTCAACCCAATCGCCATCGTTGTAATAGACGACGTCGCCAATATCGCGGATTTCGGCGGTATGGATGTGCCCGCAAACCACGCCGTCCACGCCGCGCACCCCGGCCGCACGGGCCACAACTTCCTCATAGCGCGAGATGAATTCTACCGCGTTCTTGACCTTGTGCTTGGCCATCTTGGAGAGCGACCAATAGGGCAGGTCAAATTGCTGGCGGACGCGGTTGACGACGACATTTAGGCGGAGGAGCACCCCATATGCCGCGTCGCCGACAAAGGCGAGCCAGCGATGGGCGAGCATGATCGTATCGAATTCGTCGCCATGAAGCACCAGCAGGCGGCGGCCATCGGCGGTCTCGTGGATCGCCTTGCGCCGGATTTCGACCCCACCGAAATTGAGGCCCGAAAACTGGCGGAACATCTCGTCATGATTGCCCGGGATGTAGATCACCCGCGTGCCGCGCTTGGCCCGCTTCATCAATCTCAACACGACGTCGTTGTGCGTTGTTGGCCAGTAGAAGCGCTTTTTCAGCCGCCAACCGTCGATAATGTCACCGACAAGGTAGATCGTCTCGCTGTCGGTATGGTCGAGAAAGTCGATCAGCATCCGCGCATTGCAGCCGCGCGTACCCAGATGGATGTCGCTGATCCAGATCGTCCGGTACCGCGCACGCCCACCCGACGCGGCACCCTGTCGTCCCCTGATCGGTGTCGGATCGCTCAAAACCGCTTCCTCCGCAAATAACTAGCGTCGGAAGGGTCCTATCGCGGGATTGTGTGACAGNNCGTCTTGAATGCCACCGGTCGCGCCCTGAGCGTCGAGCCGGTCAATGTCAGGCGCTTTACCATAACCGCGGCGATGTTGATTTCGGCCGTCACCCCGCGCTGGACGGCGATCGTGACGTGGCGGCCGTCTTCGGCGAGGCACTGGATATTGCGCGGCACATAATCGCCGCCGACCATGTCGAGCACGGCCTGAACGCCCTTCCCGCCCGTGATCGCCTGCACCTCGGCGACGAAATCCTGCGTTGCATAGTTGATCGCATGATCGGCGCCCAGATCTCGGGCACGGGCGCATTTCTCGTCCGACCCGCAGGTGACGATGACCGTCAGCCCGAACAGCTTGCCCAGCGCAATTGCCATCGTGCCGATGCCGCTGGTGCCGCCATGGACGAGGACGGTATCGCCCTCGACCGCATAGGCGCGCTCAAACAAATTGGTCCAGACTGTGAAAAGCGTTTCGGGCATCGCCGCCGCCTCAATCATCGTCAGCGCGGCGGGAACGGGCAGGCACTGGCCGAGCGGCGCCACGCAATATTCGGCATAACCGCCGCCCACGACAAGGGCGCAGACCTTCCGGCCGATCGCATCAGCGGCGACGCCATCCCCGACCGCGACGATTTCCCCCGCCACTTCCAGCCCCGGCACACTCGGCGCGCCCGGCGGCGGCGGATACATGCCGCGCCGCTGGAGCACATCC
>CXWL01008193.1_pt1 | contig 33399 bp, 25 predicted proteins | sample 590931 | NCBI WGS metagenome assembly CXWL01 (sample SAMEA3498368, study PRJEB10139) | groundwater metagenome | biome: water well; material: biofilm material | place: Germany | collected 2015-04-27
AAATGGTACCCCCGACAGGACTCGAACCTGTTACCCTCTGCTTAGAAGGCAGATGCTCTATCCAGATGAGCTACGGGGGCAACGAATATTGCCGAACAACGACTTACAGAGACTGCAATTGCTTACCCACGAAATATTCAGAGCCATATAATCACCGTTATGCGATGCAATAACCGCAGGGACTCTGACATGCAAAATCGCTGATTCGTAGTGTAACGTACGAAAAGGGGACTCTACCTTCAAGTCAAAAAAACGTGAAAACCTTTCCACCAACCAACGAGCAAATCCGTAAGCCCTAGAGTATAAACGGGAATTGGAATTTCGGTCAGCGTCGAGTGTTCAACTGGCAGTCTCAGGGCATTCTGCCGACTAATTATGATAGCAGAATTCAGAGCTACCAGTTTATAACGCAGGGAACTTGAATAAATGGCTTGAGTGTGACTATTGACATTGCGTATATTCAAATAGTTAATTGAATAGTTGAGGATAACGCTTTGCCTGCTGGTCGAGAAACCAAAGACAAACTCTACTCCCAGTTTGCGCGCCTTGGGCACGCACTGTCTAGTTCCAAACGGCTGGAACTTCTCGATTTGCTTTGTCAGAGCGAGAAGACTGTAGAGATGCTGGCAAAGCAATCCTCGATGTCGGTTGCAAACACGTCTCGGCATTTGCAGGTCCTTCGGACAGCGAGACTGGTAGACGGCAGAAAAGATGGTGTGTTTGTGCATTACAGTCTTGCCAACAGTGAGGTCTGTGATTTCTTCAGAAGTCTCCGCAGACTGGCTGAGAATCGTATTGCCGAAATTGATCGCATCATTACCGATTACTTTGATGCATCATCGCATCTCCAGCCGATCGATATAAAGAATCTTCTCAGGCGCGCCAAGGCAGGCGAGGTCGTCATTTTGGATGTTCGGCCTGAAGACGAATACGCCGCTAGCCATTTGCCCCACGCGAAGTCAGTTCCTCTTTCACGATTGAAAGAACGACTCAAGGAACTCTCCCCTAAAGCAGAGATAGTCGCTTATTGTCGAGGACCGTATTGCGTCCTCGCGCAGGAAGCCGTAAGAATCCTCAAAGCAAACGGTTTTCGGGCTAAGCGCCTGGAAGAGGGCGTCAGCGAGTGGCGCGACGCCGGATTTCCGGTTTCTGGCGGATGATGCGTGCTGGCAGAGGAAATCATACTTTATTCCAGTACAAGATGTTTAGTGCAGTCATAACAAAATCGCAGGAGGTATAGCATGAAAGCAAGTACAGGATCGTTGGTTGCTGTGCTCGGAGGTGTCGTGTTTTTTGCGGCAATTGCCGCGTTGGCGTATCCCCCGGCTGTCGGGATTCTTGGTAAATCTCCCAATTGTTTGAGTTGCCATATAGACAACGGTAGCTGGGTAGATAGCTCTGACCTGATCATTGACATTGCCGATCCGAAAACGAAATTGTCTTTGAAGCAATCCGACGGTTCATTTCTCCTTGAAGCCGCGCACGAACAGAGAGTGACCGTGACAACAATTATCGGTTACCGCAAAAAGGAAGGGCGAGAGTCACCGTATCGGAACGCATGGCTTTATGTTGATCCCAAACAGATTGATTCGGCTTCGTTGACGACTTTTCCCACGGGATGGGAGGTCAATCTACCCATGGCATGTCGCTTGGTCGGCGACAAGTCCGAATTGTATCCAGACGCCGATGTCACCGTATTGCCGATGACCATTCTTCCGGGAAAGGCCGCGGTTGACGGCAAAGTAACGTTGCAGGTGATGCTCACCAGAGGCGAAGCGGTCAAGGGGAAAGCCAAGGAAGGAATGATCGGCAACTTCTTCCAGCGTACGCTTGTGCTGAAAGTAATGCCCTGATGGGTGGCATTTGCGAAAGCAACAAGAGACGGTAGCTTTCTTGTATCTCGTCAAACAATTTGAAGGAGTTTTGAAGTGAGATTTCTGATAATCCTCAACGATCCGCCGTACGGCACAGAAAGATCATACAACGGTCTAAGGCTGGCAATGTCACTGAGCAAACAGGAGGGCTCTGAACTTCGTGTATTTCTCATGGCGGACTCGGTGGGTTGTGGCAAATCAGGCCAGAAGACGCCGAATGGATACTACAACTTAGAGCGCATGATTAAGAGTCTGAGTATCGCAAAGGTGCCGATTGGCGTGTGCGGTTCTTGCATTGACGCTCGTGGACTAACTGAAGATTGCTTGCTTGAAGGAGCGCATCGCAGTTCGATGGAAGAACTAACTGACTGGACTATCTGGTCAGACAAAGTAATTGTGTTTTGAACCCATGACTTAAGAACGGATTCTTGAATGAATAGTAAAAGTGTTGTCGTACTTGGCGGAGGTGTCGGCGGTTTGGTAGCCGCTAATGAGCTTAGACAACTACTCCCGAGGAATCACCGAATAATCCTCATTGAACGCAACGAGGTGCATGCCTTTGCGCCTTCATTTCTCTGGATAATGAACGGTACGCGCCAACAACAGCAGATCGTACGGCCGACGAAATCCCTTCTTCGTTCTGGCATCGAGTTTGTCCTAGCAAATGTCAATGCAATTGACACCAGCCGATCAGTGGTCGAAACAGACCGCAGAACTATTGGTTATGATTACTTGATTGTCGCGCTTGGGGCCGAGTTGACGCCCAGTAAAGTCCCAGGCCTCAGAGAAGCGTCTCATTCATTCTATACGCTTGAAGGGTCTCAAAAGCTTCACACCGCCCTCCAAGAATTTCAAGGCGGTAGCATTGCGCTCGTCGTAGCCTCGATGCCATACAAATGCCCAGGAGCGCCGCTGGAAGGAGCCATGCTCATAGCTGATTTCTTCAGAAAGTCAGGGCGCGCCTCCAAAGTGGAAATGCATTTGTTTACTCCGGAATCACAGCCGATGCCGGTGGCTGGGCCGGTACTTGGCAAAGCCGCGACTGAGATGCTTTCAGCTCGGGGGATATCATATCATCCTCTTCACAAGCTGATATCAGTCAATCCAGCGGCAAAGCAACTGGAGTTTGAGGGCAAGGGCACGATTGGGTTTGATTTGTTAGTGGCTATACCGCCGCATTCAGCGCCGGAGGTCGTGAGACAATCCGTTTTGGCCAACGAAAGCGGGTGGATTTCGGTGGATCGCAACTCGTTGTCTACTAAGGTGGAAAATGTCTTTGCCATTGGCGACGTCACATCCATACCGATTCCAGGACGGTGGAAACCCGATGTTCCACTGATGCTACCAAAGGCCGGCGTGTTTGCTCATGTTCAAGCGTCGATTGTGGCGCATCGGGTAGCGGCAAAGGTTTTGGGTCGCGAATCCTCTGCGAGCTTCTGCGGAGACGGGTACTGCATGCTGGAAGCTGGTGATGACCTAGCCGGATTTGCATACGGAAACTTCTTTGCCGAGCCATCACCGGAGGTCAAACTGAAGCCGATAGGCAAAGCCTGGCACATCGGAAAGGTGGTGTTCGAGAAGATGTGGCTATCACCTCATGGAGTGCGAAAGAGCATTTACTCCGCGGTGATTGCAACAGGCGCAAGAATGTTCAACGTGCCGACATCCGTTCGCTAACTGGCAGTCATTTTCGTTGTTGAATTTCGCGAATTGAGTCCGTGCTTCTGCAATTTAATTGTATCCTTATTGATCTGTCTTGATGAGTCGTGGAGCGACAGAGACCAAACGGTCGCTTAGAAGACAGATGCTCTATCCACATGAGCTACGGGGGCAATCATGTGTAAATGGGAAACTATCGACAAATCTGATTTCGGGCAAGGAGTTTACGGTGCCTCTCTTTTGTCAATATTTGACATGTCTAGTCAGTTCTTTCCCTCTACGAATTGAACAATATTCTCTATTGTGGTGGATAATTGTATTCAGTCAAATGAAGAAATCCTGCAGATTGTTTTTAGCTTGATGCCACCCTATATAAGGCGTAATCAGTAGTACAACAGTTGGTTACAGAAAAATTTGTTGATGCTAACAGCAGTCAATAGTACAGTTTTTCAAAAACGGCACGGGCCTTGCCATTGCACTATGCTTATGAAGTCTCATAATCGTCAACGGCTCACATATTCGATCCGGTCAATCGCCCTGCTAATTGGCTTTTCTGTCATTGTTTCAACATTGCAAGCCGGTAATTCGCTCACGCTTGATCAGGTGATCCGAGAAACGCTTACTCACAACGGACAACTTGTCGCGGCGAAACAGATGGCGCAATCAGCGCGTGCCAAAGCACGTTCGGCCGGAGCGTGGGATGATCCGATGCTCATGCTCGGCGTAAACAATCTGCCAACCAATTTTGATTTCAGGATGGATCCGATGACCATGACAATGGTAGGCCTGAGCCAGACATTTCCGCTATCCGGGCAAAAAGGACTCAGCGCCAAGGCCGCCTTTCAGGAAGCCGAAGCCGCCGCGACGCAGTCGGATCAAACCGCTGTAGACCTGATGGTCTCCGCGAGAACAGCATACTATGAGCTTTATTTCAGACAGCAGATATTGTCCGAACTGCGGAAACAGCGCGAGGTATACTCCGAGCTAGTGCAGACCGCCACCGACAGATTCCGAATCGGACTTGGCGGCCAGGAAGATGTTACGACGGCGCAGGCGTCGGCATTTAGATTTGAATCGCAGATACGATCAGCCGAGCAGGAGGAAATCGCGGCTGGGTACCGACTCGGCGCACTCATTGGTTCATCCTCCGGCGAAGCCCCGGTTCTGCTTGCACCGGACGACGAGACAATTCCGCCGAGAGATTCATTCTGGACCTCGCTGGCGCTGAAAAACTACTCCGAGTTACGACGCCTTTCATTCCAAAGGGAAGAGTATGCCCTGTCGGCTCAGTCATCGCGGCGGATGCGCTGGCCGATGCTGACGCTCTCGGGAGCGTATGGATTCCGCCGGAACGGTCCGGAAATGGACGGGGTATCAGAAAAACGCGACAATATGGTTAGCTTTCAGGCGAATTTTTCATTGCCGATTTTCGCAGGGAAGCGAGAAGGGCAGATGGCTCGGTCGATGGACTATATGAGTTTGAGCGCCAATGCCGAAAAGTCCCAAATGGAGCGAGATATGGTGGCGCAGGTGCGCTCGCTCTTTGTCCGTGCCACGAAGTTGCAGGAATCGATCGACGGATATATAAACGACGTTATCCCGGCGGTTGACCAGTCGTTCCAAGGCGCTCTGGCCTCGTACAAGACCGGCAAAATGACACTGGGTAATCTTCTGAACTATGTTATACAGCCGATCAACGATCGGATTACGTTGTTGCAACTTCGCCTCGATCTAGCGATGACCATATCCGAATCGATGCGGTACACAACTGATCCGGCGACCCTGTCGGTCAATCTCCCTGAATAACTGATGGAGCGTATATATGAATGATGATTTAACAAAAATCCCTGACCACGAAGCGATGCCAGAAGGCGAAGAAGCGGCGCCGCCGCTGACTCACGCGATGGCCATAGCACGGTGGTGTATTCTCGGCGGAATGGCCTTGTTTGCGGTGGTCATGGTACTTGGTTTTTTTGGTTTACCACCGTTTGCCCAAACTGAACAAGGAAATGGAACTCAATACCATTGCCCTATGCACCCGACCTATGTATCAAATCAACCGGGTGACTGCCCGATCTGCGGCATGTCGCTGGTAGAGATAGCCGGCGACCAGAGTGTAAAAAAGTCCGAGATGAGTACATCATCTGAGTCGAAGTCATCAGCAAAGCCCGGACAATACACTTGTCCCATGCATCCCGAAATTGTCTCGGATACCGCGGGCCGTTGCCCTGACTGCAACATGTTTCTTGAACAAGTGTCTGCCGCGGATCGCCCCGTTGCCAAACAGGGGCAGTATATCTGTCCTATGCACCCCGATGTGATATCTGATACGATAGGCGAATGTCCGAAGTGCGGCATGGACCTTGAACTGGTGACAACTGAGTCGCTGAGTTCGTCGGCGGGCCATGAGATGCACGGAGAAGACACGTCAACGGTGCCGGGGTTGGTGCCGGTAACCATCGAGTCGAAACGTCTTCGATTGATCGGCCTACAGACAGCAGTCGCCGAGCGGACTTCGATCGGATCAGAAAAGCGGCTGACCGGTTATATCACGGTCGATGAAACGAAACTCGTACACATACATCTCAAAACCGGCGGCTGGATTACCAAAGCTCTGATAGTTGAAAACGGCGCGGCGGTCACTGCTGGTCAACCGCTTTTGATAATGTATAGCCAAGATTTATTTGCCGCTTCGCAAGAGTATGTTCTAGCGCGAAAAGCATTGGCGCGAATTTCGTCTGATTCTGCCGCTATGAAACTGAAACATGAATTGGTCGATGCCGCGCGGTATCGGTTGTTGTTTTTCGGGGCGTCGCATGAGGATATTGCCACGATCGATTCCTCGAACATTCCGTTTGCTGAATTGATTGTTCGCAGTCCGGTAAGTGGATATGTTTACGAAAAATCCGTCAACGATGGTCAGTATGTAGGCCCTGACGCGACTCTGTATTTATTGGCTGATCGTGGCGCAAACTGGCTAATAGCCGAGGCCTACGAGCAGGATTTAGCCGCGATTCGAACCGGACAAATTGCTACGGTGGTGACTGAATCGTTCCCCGGCGAAATGTTCTCCGCCAAAGTTGCCTACATATATCCGGCTGTGTCAGAAAAGTCTCGAACAGTCAAAATCCGGCTCGAAGTAACCGACTCTGGAAAAAAGCTCAAACCGGGGATGTATGCCACCGTAACGCTGAAGGAAGCGGCAACAAACGGCGTGACGGTCCCAGAAGATGCAATCCTCGACGGTGGCGAGAGGCAATATCTGTTTGTCGTACACGATAGCATACACTTCGTGCCTCGGCTGGTCAAAGTCGGCAAGCGTGACGGCGATCGGGTCGAGATACTCTCCGGTCTGATCGCAGGCGAGACAGTAGTCACCAATGCCAATTTTCTGATTGATTCAGAAAGCCGGCTTAAGGCGGCGCTCTCCGGCATGAGTGCGACGCCGCAGACGGAACACAAACACTAAGGATTATCCACTATGATTCGAGCAATTATTGATTTTAGCGCTCGCAATCGGATGGTAGTGATCATCGGTACCATCTTCGCCGTGCTCGGATCGGTCTATTCTATCCAGAATATAGCGCTCGACGCCATTCCCGACCTGTCCGACGTTCAGGTGATTGTTTATTCCGAATGGATGGGGCGCAGTCCGGACCTGATCGAAGATCAAATCACTTACCCGGTGGTAACATCGCTTCTTGCGGCCCCCAAAGTCAAGGCAGTGCGCGGGTATTCGATGCTCGGAATGTCGTTTGTCTATGTCATTTTCGACGACGGCACGGATTTATACTGGGCGCGAAGTCGGGTGTTGGAATACATGAAACAGTTCGAGTCGAAACTTCCGCCGGGAGTTTCACCGACAATCGGCCCGGATGCCTCGTCGGTTGGGTGGGTGTTCCAATATGCGCTGGTGGATACATCGGGTACACACTCGCTTGCCGATTTGCGCGCGTATCAGGATTTCAATCTTCAGTATGCGTTATCTTCGGTGCCGGGAGTGTCTGGTGTTGCAAGCATCGGCGGATTTCAGAAACAGTACCAAGTGGAGATCGACCCGTCTAAGTTGCAGGCGTACGGGCTTTCGGTCGGCGATGTCACCTCGGCGATCCGGCAAAGTAACAACGAAGTGGGCGCGCGAGTGATCGAACAAACCGGGCGAGAGTATTTTGTGCGTGGGCGCGGCTACATTCAAGACCTCGATGCTCTCCGGAAAATCAGCTTAGGCACTGGGGCTTCGGGAACGCCGATTTTGCTCGGGAGTGTATCCAATATCACGTTTGGCCCGGATATCCGACGGGGAATAGGCGAGCTGGATGGCGAGGGAGAAGCGGTCGGCGGAATTGTCATCATGCGTCATGGAGAGAACGCCCTTGACGTTATTGATCGCGTGAAAGCGAAACTCTCAGAGATCGTGCCATCGTTGCCCAAAGGTGTTTATGTAAAAACGGTATATGACCGGAGCAACTTGATTACTCGGGCTATCACTACTCTTCGCCAGTCGCTCATCGAAGAAATGATCGTAGTGGCGGTCATTATATTTATTTTCCTCATGCATTTCGGATCAGCGCTGGTGCCGATTATCACGCTCCCGATTGCGGTGGGGCTGGCGTTTATCCCGATGTACCTGATGGGGATCAACTCCAATATCATGAGCTTGGGTGGTATCGCCATTGCCATTGGCGCGATGGTCGATGCTTCGATAGTGCTCGTGGAAAACGCGCACAAACGGCTTGAGCATAAACGTCCCGGCGACAATCATACTGAGCTAATCATCTCCGCCATTCAGGAAGTTGGCCCGGCGATTTTCTATTCGCTGTTGATTATCACGGTGTCGTTCCTGCCGATTTTCGCTTTGACCGGACAGGGGGGGCGGCTTTTCTCTCCGCTGGCGTACACCAAGACCTTCGCGATGTTTTTCGCCGCTGTGCTCGCGATCACGCTGGCGCCGGCGCTTATGACAATGTTCGTTCGTGGAAGGATTAGGCACGAAGCGGAGCATCCGGTATCAAGATTTCTCATTCGAATGTACAAGCCGTTCGTGTATGTGGCGCTCCGAAATCCAAAGTCGACTATTGCCATTGGTCTATTCGCGATTCTCGCCACTCTCCCGATGATTCCCAAAATCGGCTCGGAGTTCATGCCACCGCTCAACGAGGGGGATATTCTGTACATGCCGACTACCATGCCGAATATCAGTATCGAGCAAGCGCGGCAATCTCTTGTGTATCAGGATCGCGTAATCAAGTCGTTTCCCGAAGTAGTTTCTGTCTACGGCAAGGCCGGTCGCGCCGAAACTCCAACAGATCCCGCGCCGCTGTCGATGCTTGAAACCATCGTGCAGTTGAAGCCGAAAGAAGAGTGGCGCAAAATTCGTGAAGAGCGCTGGTATTCGAGCTGGGCACCCGAATGGATAAAGTCGCCGTTGCGTCTGCTATGGCCCGACGAAAGAACGATCACATGGGAGGAACTTGTCAAAGAGTTCGATGCCGCCATGCAGTTCCCCGGATGGACCAATGCCTGGACCATGCCGATCAAAACACGCATCGATATGCTTTCCACCGGTATCCGCACCCCAATCGGCGTCAAAGTGTTTGGAAATGATCTCAATGAGATAGAACGCATCGGCGCGCAACTGGAGCAGTCGCTCTCGAAAATCTCCGGAACACGTTCGGTTTTCTCCGAGCGAAATACCGGTGGTTTCTATGTTGATATTATCCCCAATCGCGAGGCGATCGCTCGATACGGACTCACCATTCAAGATATTCAAGATGTCATCGAAACGGCAATCGGCGGAACACCCATAGAGATGACCGTCGAAGGCAGAAATCGCTTCACCATAAACGTCAGGTACCCGCGAGAATTGCGGCAGAGTGTCGACCAAATCAAGCAAGTGTTGGTTCCTATCGGTTCTGCCTCGCCGACGAAGAAATCCTCAGGAATGTCTGGCGGAATGGGTTATGCGCCCGCAATTGCTGAACCGCCCATTCTTGCGTCGACGGATATGTCGGTGGCGTGGGAAGTGTTCGCGCAAAATCAGATGAACGGAATGGGTTCAGGCAATTCTGGCTCGGGCGGCGGTTCGTTTCCCTCGGGTCAAGCCGGCGGGATGAGTTCCGGCAATCAACAGAGTACTTCAGGAATGTCCGGCCAGACATCGTACTCGCCTTCGCGTGATCTGCCCGAAGGCCGCCCGTCTGTTCCACTTGGCCAGCTCGCTGAAATCAAGGTTGTTACCGGGCCGCCCATGATAAAAGACGAAGCCGGGATGTTGGTGGGGTATGTGTTCATCGATATTGACCAGTCGAAACGCGATATGGGTGGATATGTTGAGGAAGCCAAAGAGATCGTAAAGAATGAAATCAACATTCCTCCGGGGTACCACCTGACTTGGACCGGGCAATACGAACAATTGGAGGAGATGTCCCGCCGTATGAAAGTGGTTGTGCCGCTCGCTCTTATTCTTGTCGTTATTCTCCTGTATCTCAATTTTCGCAACCTGACCGAAACGCTCATTGTGCTTTGTTCCGTGCCGTTTGCGCTGGTCGGAAGCATCTGGCTTATGTATTTCCTCGGATACAATTTCTCGACTGCCACCTGGGTCGGCATCATCGCGCTAATTGGGCTGGCCACGGAAACCGGGATTGTCATGGTGCTCTACCTCGACCGGGCGTATGAGAAACGCAAGGAGGCGGGGAAGATGAACGATCTGAATGACATCGTCTGGGCACACATGGAAGGGACAGTCATGCGGGTCCGACCAAAACTAATGACTGTTGGCACCACCTTGTTTGGATTGGTACCGCTCTTATGGGCGACTGGTTCGGGGGCCGATGTCATGAAACGGATCGCCGCGCCGATGATCGGCGGACTCATTAGTTCGACATTCCTGACACTCGAAATACTGCCGGTTATTTACACCTACTGGCGATACGCCCAGATTCGTCGCGAGAAAGCGAAAACGAACGCTGGGTCTTCGGAGTAATTTAGAACGAGTCCAGTCACCCCCCCCATCCCCCTTCGGGCACCTTCTCCCAGAGGGAGAAGGAGATGCATAACAACTCAGCGTTTGCGACGAATCGAACAATCGCGGTAGGTGAGGTACCCAGCGCGCGCATAGCAAGGTAGCTCACCGCTTTGTGCGTGGTGTACGTCCTCGTGCACCACGAATTGCGTATGAATTGCTGGCGCACGAGGACGTACGCCAGCCACAAGGGACCCTTCGACCCTACGGGCTACGCCACAGAACCTCGCAGGCTCAGGGTGACATTCCGTGCGACACAGATTTTAGAATGTGAGCGAACGAACCCATTTGGTGTTGCGGCACAACGAAGATCCGTGCAGTCAGGGGCCACCACTCTGGTCAATTCTGCGAGGGTGTGCCCGGCGGTGCGTCTTTGTACGACCGATTGTCGTCGTGGCAACTCGAACATGTCGGTGGGTCACTGAATTTACGGTCGACGTGGCAGTCGGTGCAATCAAGTTCGCGGTGTATTTCATCAAGCAAAAGGCCGGTAACCGCATGGGCAAAATTGGCCTGATTCCACCCAGCATGGCATGAAATGCACTGATTGTTCAATCGCGCTATTTGTTTGCCTGTTGGATGGCAGGCACGACAATCCAGATGCTCATGGAATCGGTTAAGTGGCCAGCCGGTCTTGGCATGGATAAAAGCTGATTTTTCTTTGGTATCATGACATTTGGTGCACTCGTCGGTTTTGTGACAGTCACTACATACGGCGTGAATCTCCACCTGGCTTCGCTTGGTTTCCTCAGCTGGTTTGAGGTCGTGGCAGTACGAACAGTTTTCCTGCTTGTGGCAGTCAACACACCGCAGACCGAACAACTCGATATGCTCCTTATGGAAAAAAGTCACCACCTGGCCCTTCGCATACGGAGTCCGATAGATTTTTGTTGTGGGAATAGTTATCACCGGATGGGAGATGCCCATCAAGTCGGTAGAGTCTATTAGCGCGGTAGCCATGCTTTTTCCGGGTTGGGGAGAATGGCACACGGTACACTGGGTGTCATGACTCCACTCGCGGTGACAGCTAAGGCACTGGCGGTGGTAGGCGCCTTTGAGTCCCGGCTGTCGCAGATTATTCGGATTTCCTTCGCCGCCATGACACTCCTTGCATGGGGGAATGTTCCCAGCCGGTGAATAGTGATGGCAGGTTTGGCAGTTTGATCCCATTTCAGCCATGAGGGCGTGAATTTTATGATTGAAGTGTACCGGTCCATACAAGTCGGCGATATCATCGAGAATAATGTTAGATGGCGCCTCAGCCAAATTGTGTGTTACCCCCTTCTGGTGTGCCGACGATAAGGTTGGGCACGGCTTCAGGCACATATTCTCGGCTGTCGGAGCTACGCAAGTGTGGCAGTTCAGGCAATCAAGTTTAAGCAGATCGGCTTGCATGTTTTGCCCAACCACGGATCTGGCGAAGGAAAAAAGGAGAATCGACATGAGAATGTATTGCATATCAATTCACCTTTCAGGAGCTGACCGGTGACAGTGGCAAAGTTGCTTTAATCTCATTTTGCGGTTGAGATGAAATAACTGGAAAATTTAGCACAATAAACCTATACACTAGCACCAGCGCGCAAATTAAACCAGCGGTAACCATGAGCTCGAAGATCGACGGGAAATAGGTTTTGGTCGAGTAGAGCGGTTGGTACGCAACAAGAAAGACATCTATTCTATTTAGCGCTACGCCACCGATCACCAGCGACGCCGATGCAAACAATCCTGCTACCGATCTGCGTATCTTCGGAATGGAAAGGAGAACCGCAGGAGCTATCACTCCAAGCGCCAATTCGACGATGAACAGAAACGATTGCATCGAGCCCTCCCAGACATACGGCCAGGCTTCGCGAATGGTCAGATCTGCGATCTTCACGGCGAAATAAATACCAAGCAAAATGGGCGTGTATCGCGCGATCGACGACAAGACTGGTGTCTCCGGTTTCAGTTTGAATGATCTTGAAGACAGGATTGACTCGAAAATCACCATCGGGAATCCAACCGCGATTGCTGAGAGTAAGAACATTAGGGGGGACATGGTGGTGTACCACAACGGGTGCATTTTCGTTGGAGCGATCACCATAAGCGTGCCCAGCGATGATTGATGAAGGCAGGACAGCACCACTCCCATAATGATGAAAAGCGAAATGAACCGGGTAAGATATTTGTCACAGACGGTTAACCACGAATCCACAATTCGATTGAAAATGTGCAACATACCCGGCAGATTGACACGCCCTTTGAATCGCTCGGCTACTATCGGCAGGAACTCAATATACAACACGGTTAAGTACACCATGACACACATGCCGACTTCGAACAGCACCGAGTTCCCTTGCCACATCGACGGGAGCATGGGGTGCCAAACATTATAATATCTGCCAAGGTCGGCTAAGAGTCCTATCACGACAAACGTGTAGCCAAGCATGGCGGTCAACAAGGCGGGACGAACTATGACATGGTACCGTTCCTTGTGGAAAATGTCGGCCAACGCCGCGGTGGTGAAGCCACCGGCGGCCAACGCGACTCCGGAGGCCACGTCGATGGATATCCAAATTCCCCACGGATATTGGTTATCCAGATTAGTTGTCGCCTGCAAACCGAACAGGAGTCGATAGACATAAGCGGAAATTCCAAGTCCAGCGATCACGGTTACAATCTTTGTACCAGTTGAGAAAAACGGGACTTTCACGGGTGTGGCATGATTATGATTCGCCATGTCAGTCCTCTTCGTTCTCGCTGGACTTCATTGAATGCATCACCAATCCGAGAAGGCCATAGAGCGCCAGCGGTGGAATGAATGACTTAAAAATGCCATGCTGAATTGTCTCGGTGATAGGTGGAATTGCTTCTTTGGGCAGATTGGGAAGTTCGGTGTGGTCAAATGAAGTCGGCGCAAGATATATCCAGCTGGTGCCGCCGACTTCGTTTACGCCGTAGACGTAGTTGTTGTATTTTTCCGGAGCCGCGGTGATTCGACTTTTCGCCAACTCTATAAGTTCATGTCTATTCCCAAAAGTAAGCGCTTCGTTGGGGCAGAGACTGACACAAGCTGGTTTTTCTCCCTTGTCGAGTCGATGCGAACAAAATGTGCATTTGCGCACCTGTGGTTTAAGGGATTCTGCATATTCGTACGCCGGGATCTGAAACGGACAGGCGATCATACAGTAGCGACAGCCAATACATTTCCAAGCATCGTAACTGACCGGCCCCAACTTCGCTTTTGTTAGAGCGCCTACAATACAGGCCGAAACGCATGCGGGATGATTACAGTGCATGCATTGCACCTTTATCGAGTACGGTTTATTGTTCAATGGGTTGATGAACTGATTAACAACAGTGTACGCATGATCTTCGGGGCGGCGGTGATCTATGAATACCGATTTGTCTTCGTATGAAGTGAGGGAGAGGTCTGTTAACTTGTGTTCGGTGTTGCAAGCCCATTCGCATTTGCGACAACCAACGCAAATAACAGTATCCACCAGAACGCCGTAGGTCTGACTGCAATCGATAGCTTGCGCTTCGTCTGTGCCTCGAGTCTCTCCAGACAAGAGCAGAGTAGACCCGGCGACAGCTATCCTGAAAAACTCTCTTCGATCAAGTCCCATGTGCGACACCTCCTCCTCTGATACAGAAACGGGAGCTTATCTCCATGATTAATATACGTTGGGTATTGTGATTTATTTCACAATATTTTCGCAATTATATATTAATTAGTAGGATATAAGTAGTATGGGTAAGGCTAAAGATGCCGAATCAGTCAGCTATTATCGGCCGTTTACGACTTTCCATAAAGCGTGTAACATCATGTAGTACTACGCGATAACAGATACTCTCACCGCTCAACTAATGATACAACCGACTTCAGATACGAGGCCTCGGGGAAGTAGACAGTTACCGGATGATCGGGCGGGTGGCCAAGAGACTTTACGGGGAATAGGTGTGAATTGCATTGAACTGAGGCCCGACGAAGTGTTGTCGTCATGTCGTCGGGTACGAGAAATTGCGAGCAACTGGAGCAAACAAGATAGCCGCCATCGACAACGAGTCGGAGAGCCGCGCGAAACAAGAAATGGTACGCTTTGCGGCCCGCTTCGGTATGACGGTGCGATTTAATCAGTGACGGTGGATCAACGATGACCATATTCCAGCCAGGGTCGCTGTGATGTGTCAACCATTGAAAGATATCTTCCGCCTCGGTCTGCATTTTGTGGCGAGGCAGACCGTTTAGCTCGGCGTTTATCGCGCATTGTTCAAGAGCAACCACAGACGAATCTACATTGAGAACTTCCATTGCGCCGCCCAATAGGGCCGCAACACCCAAGGAGCCGGTATATGAAAACAAGTTGAGTACTCTTCGGCCGGAGGCCAAAGCCCTGACCGACTGGCGAAGGTCACGCTGATCAAGGTAGAAACCGGTTTTTTGGCCGTTGACCAGATCGGCCTGATACCGGAGGCCGTTCTCAATGAAGGTTATTGGTCCGGGGGCATTCCCGAGGTGGACAGCAGAATATTCGGCCAAGCCATCGTCCTTGCGAACAGAAATATCCGACCGCTCTACAATCACGGCAGGATCAAAAACCTGTTTGACCGCATCGAGGATTATAGGACGCATCTGTTCCAGTCCGGCGGTGCTGAGTTGGATTACAATCGCCGAATCGTATCGGTCAATGATGAGTCCGGGGAGGCCGTCGGATTCGCCGAAGACAACTCGATATCCGGTAGTTAGAGTACCCGGCCCAAGTTCGACAAACAACCGACGTTCGTTAGCGGACCTGATTTTACGGACCAGCCAATCGGTATCGATGATCGCATCGGCGAATTCAAACACGCGAACGGCGATGTTAGAAGAGCTTGACCAAGTTCCGACGCCTAGGACAACATCGCGGCTATCCATAACTTTGACTATCTGGCCATGTTGGGAGGCATCGAGCTGAGCAACCAAAGCGCCAGAAAAGATCCAGGGATGGCGTTGCTGGATGGTTGTTTCCTTGCCCGGTTTTAGTCTTACGCTTTGGTACATTTGATTCAACCAAAAAAATGGTCGGGGTGAGAGGATTTGAACCTCCGACATCTTGCTCCCAAAGCAAGCGCGCTACCAGGCTGCGCCACACCCCGTTTGACGAGACAATGATACCCGACGGAGAGGGGACTGTCAAGCAACTGCCAGAATTTCATGCGATTTGCGCGAATTATGCGCTGAAATTCCGTGAAACGGCCCCTTGCGCAGTCTTCGATTTCTCGTAAATTGTCTCCCCATGTCGAAAATCAACCTAATGGGGCTAAGTCTCGATCAGCTCCAAGAAGCCATACTCAATCTGGGGGAGAACCGATTTCGGGGTAGGCAGTTGTTCAAGTGGATCTACCATTTAAAACAACATGATTTTTCGGCTATGACTGATCTGAGCCGGGAACTGCGACAGCAACTATCCGATCAGTTCTATATAGAGGGATTGAGGCTGGCTCACAAATCGAGATCGATAGATGGCACCGAGAAGTTTCTATTTCGTCTCCACGACGGACATCCCGTTGAAACAGTACTAATTCCCGACCGTACGCGCGGAACTGTCTGTATTTCTTCACAAGCCGGATGCGCGTTGGCCTGCAAGTTTTGCGCCACGGGCACAATGGGGTTACTTCGTGATTTAACAGTCGGCGAGATAGTGGGGCAACTGGTGTTTCTGAGGCAACTCTACGGCGACGACTGCTTTACTCATATCGTGTTTATGGGGATGGGGGAGCCGATGAATAACTATGAAAATGTGCTCTCAGCAATCCAAATAATGACGTCGAGTCTTGGGCTGGGTATGCCTGCGAAGCGAATTACTGTCTCGACTTCGGGGATAACGTCTAAGATTATAAAGCTGGCAGACAGCGGGATCAAAGTTCGGTTGGCGGTTTCATTGCATGCCGCGATGCAGGCGAAGCGACGAGAGGTAATGCCGGTCGCTGACACTTTTCGACTCCCCAAGCTCATCGAGGCAGTCCGGTATTATGCCTCTGCAACCAATATGCCTGTGACTTTTGAATATATTCTCATGGACGGGTTTAACGATACCCCGGAAGACATTCGTGCCTTAACAAAGCTAGTCCACGGTATTGAGTGCAAAATCAATTTATTAGCGTATAATCCTGTACCGGGCCTTCCCTTTAAACGTCCAAGCGACGATAAGGTCAATTGGTTCGGTAGAGAACTCAGCGATCGAGTCCCTGCGGTTACGGTTAGACAGAGCCGGGGAAGAGATATTGAAGCGGCCTGCGGCCAACTTGCGGCGCGGGCAACAGATTAAGAGGAGCCAACAAAATGCGGCCTTTACTTGCGTTCACCGGTTTATTTTTGATCAGCGCCACTGCGGCGATTGCCCAATCGCCCGATTTGGTTGTTGGAAAAGTAGAAACCCCGAACCTTCGCTGGGGAGTCCAGCGGATCACTCTCGAAATTGAAAACAAATCCGATGATGTCAAATTCGTTGTTGTTGAGACAGAGATCAAGTTTAAGGGGGAGTACCTAAATCCGGTACGCCTTTCTCACTCCTATTATCCGATTGAACCGCAGTTTGCCCGCACTCTCAAGCCACTGGTGGATGTGCCTGGGAATTACGGCTCCGCGACATTACGGGTTGCCGTCTATGATGTTGTCGATACTCTCGACAATCTCTCGACCGCGAACAAAGTGTTTGATCAACCGTTCTTTCTTCAATTCCATGTGCCCGACGCAGTGATAAAATACTGGTCAGAGCGCATCACCCTTCCTCCGATGGTGAATAACTCCCATGACTTCGATAACGAGTTCTCTCATGTATTGCCGGTGCTCCTAAATGAAGGAAGGTCTCCAGCTCAAGTGGCTACCCTTTGCGTGTGCGATTCGAGTTATGTTTGGTCGGTTATCGACCGGCTTGCATCTCGCGGATATCTGTATCGCAATAAGGATACCGTCCGCATTCTCTTTCCGGTTATTGGCACAAAAGAGGCCGAGGACCTAAAAAAACTGGCGGATAAGGCCTCGACTGATCTAGCGGCTCTATTGACGAAAAACCTTGCGGGGTACCAAGGTGCGCTTGACAGTATGGCATCCTCCGAACTGCTCGATTCTGACACTAATAATTTTCTGAATTCAGGGGCAGTACTCTACCACAGATACATGATGGTCTCGACAATGGCTCTTTGGTATGATCTGGGGCAAAAATTCGTGACCGGAACTTCACCCATGACAATCTTCTACGGTACCGATCCGTGTCACGCTCGGATTCCCACGTTCATGTACGCAGTACAGGGGGGAGATCTTTTTAATGGCTCCCACTATTTTAATTTCGATCTTGGGACGAATAAAGTTCAGGTCACCTTCGGCGACCGTATGCCGCGCTTCAATTGTCCGGAGGATCTCTCCACTAGCCAGCAATTGTTCGAAGGCAAAGATTACTCCTTCGTGGAGAGTGACGTTCACGAGATATTTTTGTGGGATACAACCACCATGCACCCCGCGCTCAGAACACTGACAAAAGGCGCTATTCCAATAATCAATGGCGCGCGCGACAGGTTGCTTCAGACTGCGACGGAATATGTTCAGGAGAAGTATATCTACGGAATGCGCTATTGGTTCTGGAATTTGACCGCCACTCAGACGCTGAATAAACTTGTCAAAACAGGTCAGGTAACTCGTCGTGGTAACGGCCAGTATCGACTGACCGTCACTCGTCCGCGAAAATGATGTGCTACCGTCTGGTGCTAATAGCTACCTGCCTGATTGCGGGCATCAGTTGTGACAAGAAATCACCGGATCGCGACCAAGTGCCGGTGATCAGAAGTCAGTTTAACCGTCTGCATACCGCTCTAAAGGAGCGCAATGTCGGATTGCTGGATTCTTTAGTGTCGCTGGATCTGACCGACGATGGTTTGACCGTTGATTCACTTATTCGATTTGTCTGGGGGGGCAACGCCGAAAAGCGATTCGACCATTTCGGTCCCAATGAACTCATCTACAATAAGAAGAAAGCGCGCATCGACTGTCCGCTCTTGGACTCCACAGGGCAGGCGTATCTGAGTGTGACATGGACACTGGTGCGCGAAAAAGACACCTGGTTCCTCAAGCGGTTTGAAACCGGTGTGTCACCGATGGATTCTACCCAATAGCAAAAAAAGGCGCCTCAATATGAGGCACCTTTTTTTATCCCACAATTTCTGGCTGTCGATCAGGATTTTTTCTTCGGAGCTTCGGCGGCGATAAGTTTTCCGTATTCTTTAGGCGTTGTAAGCACGCGGACAGCTTCTTTGATGCCCGTGTCATTTTTGAGAACCTGATGTTCATAGACGCCACGCTCGCCCGCCACCGCAGAGACGATTTCTCTTTGAATCGCTTTCGTGATATATGCCAGTGAACGATCGAAGTCCTTTTCCTTCTCTGCTATTACCGCCTCTTCCATGTGCTTGATGCCTTCAGCAAAGGTCGCTTCTTCTTTTTCGGTGGCAACGGTCTTTTTCAGATCGTCAACGGCCACTTCGAGAGCCGATTTGTAGCTGAAGGATTTGTCTTTAATGAACAGACGGAAATCAGCCACGACCGCGTCTGTCGCCATAAAATCCGGCTTAGTGTCCGGGTGTTCGGCGATATATTTAACAGCGAAATCGAAAAACATCTGTTTGCGGTAGAGGTTCAATTCTATGGGTTTCCACAGTTCACGGTCAGTACTGATGTCGGGGACAATTCCGCCACCGCCATACACGAGGCGTCCGCCGTTGGTGTAAAAAACTTCGCGGTTCTTTATTTCCATCGTATCGGCAATTGTATCTTCATCGGTTTCCGGATGGTCCGGCGATTTCTTGCTCTGCACTTCAGCTTTCTGAATGCACCGACCCGATGGCACATAGTATTTGGCAGTAGTCAGCTTTAACTGCATGGCGCCGTCTTGTGACACCGGGAATATCATTTGCACCAGCCCCTTGCCGTAAGTGGTGTTGCCGATGATGACACCGCGATCCCAGTCCTGAATAGCGCCAGCGACGATTTCGCTGGCTGAGGCGGTACCTTCGTCGACTAATACGACAAGCGGTTTGTCTGGAAAGATAGGAGCACGTTCGGATTTATAATGACGCTCGGAGGTTTCGTCGCGACCTTTGGTATAGACGATCTCGCTTCCTTCTTTCAAAAATATTTCGGCAGTTTCTTTCGCCTGATCGAGAAGGCCACCGCCGTTGGAACGCAGATCAAAAACCAATCCGGTAACATTCTGCTGATTGAGAGCCGAAACCGCCTCTCGAAGCTCATGACTGGTTTCTTCGGCGAAACGTGACAGACGAACATATCCTACCGTTGTGCCCGGGATGACGCCGTAGTAATTAACCGTCTTTAGTTCGATGACCGCCCGCTCGACCTCGAAGTCGATCAGTTCGCTGATACCTTCGCGCTTGATCTTCAGAGTCACGCTGGTACCTGCAACGCCGCGCATCAATTTGGAGGCCTCGGTGGTCGAGAGTCCTTCAGTAGATTTGTCGTCAATATTCCAGATAACGTCTCCGGCTCGAATGCCGCGTTTATAGGCAGGGCTTCCTTCGATAGGTGAGATCACGACTATTCGGCTGTTGCGGCCGTCGATCTGCAATCCAAGACCCTCGTATTTGCCGTGAGTGCTTTCCATCAACTGGTCGTAGTGAGATTTTTCCATGAGCACGGAAAAGCGATCAAGTCCAGACAGCATACCGTCGATACCGGCTTTAACGATTTTGTCAACGTCGACATCTTCCATGTAGCTGTTGCGGATGCTGAACATCGCTTGATTTAGCGACTTGATTGATCGCAGAAACGAATCACCAGAGGGCTTGGGAGTCTCAGTCGCCTGATTGGCTTCGTTGAGATTGATATGGACCGTGTCTGCCCAGATTACTGGTTCAGTCTGTGTGGGGTTCTGTTGGGCTTCACCGGATCCGGCGAACCAGATCATAGTAAGCGCAAAAGCGGTAATGCCAAACAGTTGAAGAGTGTAACGAAGCATGCAACCTCCGGGCGTCGATTGTTTAGCGCAATGTATCCGTCTAAAGGGAGAAGTCAAGTTTGACCATTTCGTGGTCGTCCTGCTATCTCCTTATCTACTAATACCATCCGTTAGTACAAATGGTTTCGTGTTGTCGCCGTAATCTTTATTAATCGGCGTAACCTTCAATCGTACAGCACGTTACCACCGGTACAATGGAAAATCGTGTCGGCAAACTGAAGCGATATTTACTGTCAAAGTATCGGTATTTGGCCAAAGTTGTTTATACTTAATCAATTAGAATGAATAATAAGCTATGATCACGCATCAAAAATGTTCAGCCAATGCACATCAAATCTGAAGGACTGATGTGAACCGACACTCGTTTTTGTTTGTCTGCCTCCTAAACGCGCTGGTTCCGGGGCTGGGACATGCCTTTTGGAGAGAGTATTCTTTCGGGGTTTTTGTCTTTTTGGTCATGATTCTATCGGCATTGCTCGGTGTGGTTTCATTTTTATTGCCGCTTGGCGCGCTTGCCAAGACCGCGCTATTTGGAGTGCCGTTGTTGTTTTTTGCGTTCACGTTCATCGATTTGCGACGAGTTGTCAGAACGTCGAAGTCACTTGACCGGAAATCGAGGACGACCACGCTGTTTCTGGTCGGAGCGCTTTTATGGCAAAGTTTATCGCCACTTGCGCCAGTCAATTTTGGATTACGGAATTTCCCTGAGATTTTCAGACAACCCGATAATGCCTTCAGCCCCCGGTTTAGACAGGGAGATATTCTTGTCGCGAATTCATTGGTTTACCGCGTTTCGCTATTTTTTGTCAGTAGTCCCCAGCTCTATGCGCTACCGTTGCAGGGAGAGGTCGTCCGCTATGTCGACTCCACAGGTGCCCGTCATATTGGCATCGCTGTTGGTTTTCCGGGTGAACAGGTGGAAATTGCCGATGGAATACTTATGGCCGGGGGAGTGCCATATGATTTTTCAGCCGCAATCGGATGTGAGTTGAGCGGACGGGTCGAATTGACAATGGTTGATCCTGCGTCTATTTTGGTTATGACTGTTAGACTGGGTGCGATTGAAAAAGTGGAACAGGTGCCGGTCGGTTACATACTTGGAAAGGTACATAAACTGTTTTGACAAAACCCCGTTTTTTGATATTTGATCTTGATGGTACTCTTATTGACTCCTCTGCGGGAGTTGTCGAGGCGGTCAACTACTCCCTTAAGATGACTGGTCATTCGATAAGACCGGCCGATCATATCTGCCGTTACATTGGTTATCCTCTCAAGCAGATGTACGCTGATTTTGGTGTTGAACCTTTCGATCAGCTCTACCGCCATTTTCAGGATCGAGCGGCTACAAGTGTGATTGAGGCCTCACAGGCGCTCGTTGGAGCCGATTTGACTGTCAGGCATCTTCATAACTCAGGATACCGAATGGCGATCGCTACGACAAAAGTGCGACGGCATGTCGATCAGATTGTTGACAAACTGGGTTGGCGAGAATGTTTCGAGGCGCTTGTCGGAGGCGATGAAGTTCCTGCCCCAAAACCAGACCCTGCCGCGTTTTTGATGGCAGTTTCACGGTTGGGGGCACGAATTGAGGATGCCATAGTCATAGGAGACACCATTAATGATATCCTTGCGGCGCGTCAGGTATCGATTGCGTCAATAGCCGTTAAATCTCCCTATGGTGGAAACGATACCCTGATGGCATCAGCCCCTGATTATGTGATTGACACGATTGCCGAGCTTCCTTTATTACTGCAAGAGATTCAGGGAAAAAAGGAAGCAATATGAATCGCCTTTGGGTACACAAATTTCAAACGCCGCTTGGAATGATCCGCGTGGCGGCTACTACCAAAGGGCTTGGCCTTCTCACGCTACCATCAGAATCAGACGAAATATTTGAGAAAAATCTCAAGAGCAATTTTAGAGAGTACGAGATGTCATCAGGGGGGGCGCTCAACAGTCGTGTCGAAAAGCAGGTCAAAGAATATTTCGCGGGAAAGCGCCGGAAGTTTGATCTTCCACTTGATCTCAAGGCGGCACCGTTTCATCTGAAAGTGCTCTGCGAAGTATCCCGCATTCCGTTTGGCGAAACCAAAACCTATGGTGAAATTGCCCGCGCCGTGAAAAATCCGAAGGCGGTTCGTGCTGTCGGCACAGCCAACGCCCGCAATCTGATACCAATCATTATCCCCTGCCACCGGGTCGTGGCGAGCAACGGGCTTGGCGGATATGGCGGCGGGATTGAAATGAAAAAATACCTGCTACGATTAGAAGGCGTTTCAACATAATCGCTATCGTCGTTGCGCTTTTCGCAAAAATAAAAAGGACCGGTCGGCGACTGCCAACCGATCCTTTTTGATTTTCTATTATGTGATCACGGACTGGGCGGCAGTGGACCGCCAAGGTATAGATACGAGATGATGTATGTGATGTCTCCAATATCGATGCCCGAATCTCCTTCGCAGTCGCCCGATTGAATCGTGACTGGCGCAGGACCTCCTAAATAGAGATGAGATATGAGTTGACTGAGGTCGGAGATATCAATTCCACCGTCGTTGCTGTAATCGGCATCGCAACGCAATATCACTTTGGTCGACACCTGATCGGGATAGACAAGCGGGCCATAGTTCATAGTTTCACTGTAAAGACGAACCTTGATGCTGAACAGGTCGGCTGTGTCTACCGGCGCGACAACACCGCCCAGCGCGTACTTGTCAATCTTGCCGAATATTTTTAGAACCTCGCCGTTTCCGGGTGGAAGCAGTGGCGCTCCTGCGCCGTTATCGGCTTTCAGTTCTACGGTGAATCGGTTGCTTGTGGTATCAAAACTCAAGTTAGACATCGACTCGAAATAGGAAGTCCGACTGCCTCGTGTAAGTGAATCCAGCCGCACTTTGTAGGGCGAATTCGGAAGTCGAATCGGAATAACCATGCTTTGCAGGTTTTGGGTATTGGCAAGGTGAACCGACACCATCACCTGTTTGCCCGCGAAATTTGAGTCGCCCACAAAACGCAGTGTATCGCCGAGCGCAACGATATATGACTGCTTGGTATTGTTAATTGGTCCATACGCCGTCTGCACCGTCAACCCCACAGTGTAGACGCCCGGTAAAGTATAAATATGGGAGGGGTTTTGGGTTGTCGAGGTTTGGCCGTCGCCGAAATCCCAAAGCCATGAGCTGGGAGACACGGTTGAAGTTCCGGTGAATTGCACCGGCATCGGCGCGTTTCCCTGGGTGACATCGGCGGCGATACCCGCCCCCCAATTGATCGCCTCGGCGGTGTTGATAATCCCCCAACCGTAGTTATTGTTAGGAGCGGCGGCATTGTTGGCTGTCTCCATTATTGCCTGACGAATAAGAGAAGGCGGAAATCCGGGGCGGGCCTGAATTACCAGACAAGCGGCTCCGGCTACGAGCGGTGTTGATAATGAAGTCCCGCTGGCGCCACCATAGCTTGAGTTGTTGCTGGATGTGGCGCAAGCAGTCGAAACACCTCTGGCACAGATCTCTGGTTTCATGCGACCGTCAAATGTCGGTCCTCGCGAAGAAAAACTCGCAATAACGCTGGACGAATTAACGGCTCCGCAAGACAAACTCTTGAAGGCGTCAGCGGGCGCACCGAGAGATGGTGAGCCAGGGCCGGCATTCCCCATCGCTGTTACCACCAAAATGCCCAACGTGTCGGCCATATTGGCCGCGCGTGTAGTGACACATGTGAGGCCGTTGTAACTCGCCGCAGTATACCAATCGGTGTACCCCAGCGATGAACTGATGACATCGGCTCCGAGTGTTGAGACCCACTCCACAGCGGCCACCCAGTTGTCCTCTTCCACCTGAGTTTCAGACCGGATATCCTCGGTTTTGCAAAGTATGATTTTCGCCTTGAATGCTGGTCCATAGAGCTGGCCATCCTTTAGGCCGGCCGCGGTGGACCAAGTTAGAGTTCCGTGATCCCATTGAGTGACATTGTCAGCGGGCTCATTGGCCGTGACGCTATCGTGGAAAACAAAATCGTATTGGGCGATGAATCTTCCCTCGGCAAAAGTGGAGGCGAACACTTCATGGCTGGTTCTATATCCGGTGTCAAACATGGCGAGCGTGACACCTTCGCCATGATATCCCTGGGCGTGCGCATTCGGCACGTTGATCTGGCTCAGCTGGCTCGCCGCAGATCCATAATTGAAGGCAGTCGGAGAAAGGGCGCTACCTAACGGTTCGGCGCGCGTATCGTCGGGTATCGGCTCGATTGGTTCGATGATTCGCTTGGACATTGCGACCGGGCTGATACTCGCAACAAACGGCAATGCGGCAATCTGATTCAGTTTGTCTGCTGGAATCACAAAACTTGCGGCATTCAACCAGTTAGATTTCCATCGGAGCCGCGCACCCTGAGCCACAATCTGATCGACGTATTGTTGCTCAACCGGTAAATCAGCAAATACCACCCGATCCATTCCAGTCTTGGCTCGTCTTTTGGCGGCCTTGTCTGGTAGCGATATCGAAGCGGCGGCTGACTGAAACTGCGGACGCGAGAAAACTTTCTTGTCCGTGAAGAAAACCCAGACTTTCGCCTCGATGCCGTCGCGGTCCGCAAGAAACAGGCGCGCGTTTTGGCTGAGAGGTTCAGCTGATTTTGAGATGACCACCGCGTCAGATACCAACACAGATTGTTCAGCTGAGGTCGGTTTTAACACTGGTGAAGGTGAAGCTGCTATAGTGAGGGGGAGCAGTAGAGGTATCAATCGGGCGAGCCGTTGCAACATGTACTTCCTTTCTTCGAGACGGGCGAGACGCAAGTCAAGTATTGTATCGACATCCCTAATCTATCAGTAAAGTCGGTTTTGTCAATGCAACATCAAGAACGATCTGAGGTTCCGGCAAAAGTGGCTATAGGGCTTAGACCATAGCCAGTATCGGAGTTCCCCCATTTTTGTAGACGTTGAATATGATAGCCGAATACATGAACTCCCGTAAGTTGCTGTCAGATAATAACCCGGACTGCCATAAACCAGGATTATTTGGTCGAAAGGGTGGGCACGCCTTGTGCTAAATAGGGAGGACGAGAAGCCAAAGACCGGGTGGTTATAACGCCTTGGCCGGCAGGTAGTCTCGAAAGAAGCAAAGGTGTTGAGATGAAAAACAGTAAGAACAATTCCCAGGGATTCACTCTACTCGAACTTATGATCACTGTGGTAATCATTGGTATTGTGGCAGGTATGGCCGTGCCACGATTTGGCCCGGTGTTAGACCGCTTGAAAATGAAAACGGCGGTTCGTGAAATCACATCCGATTTTCGCTTGGCTCGATCATTGGCCATTTCCGATAAGGAACAGTACGGCCTATTCTTTAACGCAACCACCAGGGCTATAACTCTCTTTCGTGATGATGTGAATCCGACAACGTTCACGTTCGAGTCTGGTGATTCTATTATCAAGGTTGACACGTTGCCTGCGGAGTTCACTTGGATGGCCACCGATTGCGCAAATGATGTATTGACCTTTCGTTCTAATGGTTCTGCTGGATTTAACGGAGGAGGGAATGTTTGGGCGATGGCGATGTCTGAGAACACCATTTGCATAAGTACCTCGAATATTCTGGCCTCAACCGGCAGAGTGCAAACTAACTCATACTACTATTGATTAATTGAGTTCGGACCATCCGGCACCTCGAACGCCCGATTATGAACCCCTCCCTCCGGAGGGGTTTTCTTTTGACAGCCAACAGGTTACATGATCTGGCGGCTATTCCCCGAGTTGCGGCTAGTCCGCTAAATACAAGTAGAATAGTCTGATAACAGGGTAGTTAAAGTTTTTTCGCATAAAGGGGTAAACTGGCAAGACCTAATGCCGATAAAGTCCAAGAGCGAATTAAGTTTATTGATATGAATTGATACGAAATGTTGAGACACCTTTAAAATAAAGAGTGACCTATGTTTCTCACTGGTCGGAGCAAAAGCACGGTTGGACTGGATGTCGGCGCCAGCTCTATAAAGCTGGTAAAATTGGATCACGGTAAGAGCGGATTTTCCGTCTCCGCGATCGGCATCCGTGAGTTGCCTCCTGAAGCCATCGTGGCTGACGAGATACGTGATCGCGAGGCGGTCATCTTTAACATCCAATCTCTGATTGATCAAACTGATCCCAAGATCAAAGATGTGGTAGTGTCGGTTGCCGGGCACGGCGTGATCACCGACAAATTCACTATTGACCGCAAAACCGGACCGGAAGCCGAGCAGGCGATCCTTTTCGAAACCGAGCAACGCGCCCCATTCGATGTTGATGATGTCTCGCTTGATTACCATGTAATCAAGACCGACGAAGAGAGCAACAAAATGGAAGTGCTCTTGGTTGCCGCACGTAAAGAATACCTGAAAATGTACCTCGAACTGATTGAGGATTGTGGTCTGCGGCCGGTAATCGTTGATAGCGACGCTTTCGCCATCCTGAACGCCTACGAAAACAATTACGATGTCGATCCGTCGAAGGTCACGGCGCTGGTGAACATCGGCCACGATGTTACCAATATAACCTACATTTCTCAGGGCCTCTTTAAGGCGACGCGTGACGTTTCCTCAGGAACTCGCGAAATCTATAATGCGATTCAGAAGGAATTTCGTTTAAATCCGGAACTGACGCAGAAAGCCCTGAAAGGCGAGATGACCGATACTATCGATCAGGATATGCTCAAGGCGACAATCGTTTCCTCGACCGAAGAATTAGTGTCCGGCATCGAACTGGCATTTTCGTACTTCAAATCGCAAACAAAGATTGACGCTATCGACTGGATTGTACTCTCGGGGGGCGGCGCGCTGGTGCCGTATATGCCCGAATATCTGCAGTCCAAGATTGGCGTTCCGTTAGAGCTGGCCAACCCGCTTCGTAACATCGACTATGACCCCGAGTTGTTCCAGTACCTTCAGCCAGAAAAAATCGCCCCGCTTCTGACAGTTTCTGTCGGACTGGCGATGAGGAAAGTGAGGTAGTTCGGATATGATCCAAATAAACCTGCTACCGAAAGAATACCTCAAAAACAAGAGGGCGTTTGCTATCGGCAAATCGGGGATATACATCTCCGCCGGAGCGGTGGCTGTAGTTTGCCTTTTGGCCGGAGTGTCATTCTGGCAGATTCACCAAGTCAAGGCGCTCGATGAGAGTATCGAAAGAGCAAACCAACGGGCATCTATGCTCCGTCAGGACATTCAGATGGTCGATGCGCTCCTGGATGTGAAATCCAAGATCACGAACCGCATGCAGGCGGTCGAACGGCTGGATAGACACCGTACAGTTTGGGTTCGCCTGCTTGAAAATGTCGCTCAGGATGTTCCGGAATTTGTATGGCTTGGTGCATTTCGTCAGACTGACAACAAACCAGACCAGAACAAGGGCGGCGCTTCTGCCGGTAAGCCGACCGCGACTCCGACTTCAGTTAATGCCAACGTGCATCCTGTCGAGATCGACGGGTACGCCTTCACGCTAAACGCGGTTGCGGCATTCATGATCAAATTGATGCAATCTGATTACTTCGAAAACGTCGAGCTGGTTTTATCTAACGAAACCAAGTTCTCCGACGATGAACGGGCTTATGCCTTCACCCTGTCGGCCAACGCACATTACCTCTCTGATGAGGATCTTCGCAACCTGGCGGCTCAAGCCGAACAGGAAGCGGCGTCGGCGTCGACTTCACAGAGCCCCAATGGCCTCAACTAGGGGAGCAGATCGATGGACTTGAAAGACGCAAAAACACAAAAAATAGTGATCGCCGGCCTGGCGCTCTTTATCGTGGGGTATTTTTGGTACACCCGCGCCTACACCTCTTACCATGAAAAGGTGCAAAGTAAGAGCCAGGAGTTTGAGTCAATTACCACCAACCTGAAGAATGTCGAGATGAAAGCGAAATCTCTCGACGCGCTGAAGGTGGAGTATGCCGAACTACTCAAGCGTTACCATGAGATCGAGGCACTGCTTCCCGAAGTGAAACAGATTCCGTCGATGCTGGTACAACTTCACACCGCCTCATCGATCACGGGCACAAAAATTACCAAGATCAACCCGATGGCGGTAAACTCTGAAGAGTTCTACAACATCGCATCATTTGAACTTGAAATGACCGGGACCTATCACGATTTCGGCGCATTCATAAGTTACGTCGCCAATTTCCCGTTCATCGCCAACATTTCCGATATGAATCTCAAGGCGCAGAACGTGGCGATCTCGAAGAAGGCGGCATCTCCCGATAATTCAGAAATGATAGAAATCGGCAAGAAGAAAGAAACACTCACGGCCACTTTTGTCCTCTCGACCTATTTTGTGAAAGAGGAGGAGCGGCTCAAGGAGCTCACGCTCTAGGAGACGGCGCATCATGAAGAAATCCTTATACATACTGATTCTAACCGCGATCGCCGCCACCAGTTTCGCTTCCAAAGTGACGAAGGTGGAACTGGCTTATCAGAACGGCGCACCCGTTGCCTTGATCGAGGTGTCTGGCCAAATTCGCTTCACTCACCAGACCGAGATTCCCAAAGACGGGAAACCGGATCGGGTGATTGTCGACATTTTATCTGCGACCCACGAATTGGGTGGCAAAGTGTTTGAAGATCTTCCGGTCTGTCCGGTTACGGCTTTGCGCACCAGCCAGTATTCGATCAAGCCCGAAGCTGTTGTGCGAATCGTGTTCGACATGAAGAAAACACCCGTGTATCAGATTGAAACGAAAGGGCAAACAATTGTCGTACATTTCGTCGACAAATCCGCCGCTTCGTTTCCGACTTGGGCAACTTCACAATATCTGAAAACCCCGGCCAAGACACCTATGCCTATTGCGATCGCGTCCAAGGTAGAAACTGCTAAAGTAGCGGCTCCGCTTGCTACTCCGGCCGAGAAAAATACCCAAGCAGAAAATGATCGTCAGTCAAGTCTAGTTGGCGCTACGCCGAAACCGGCGAGCACGCTTCCTTCATCCTCGCCAACTGTCAACAAGGGTTTTGTCCCAACTCCGAAACCGACGGTTCCGACGACAAGCTCGACACCTTCGGCTCCAGTCGCGGTGTCTCCGAAAATCGAAACCGCAGTGGCTAAGCCAGCAACTCCGGTTGTCAATAATACTCCGGTTTCCACGCCGACTGCTGTTACTTCAACTACCGAGAAGAGTATCACTGCTACTCCGAAACCGACGGTTCCGACGACAAGTCCGACACCTTCGGCTACAGTCGCGGTGTCTCCGAAAATCGAAACCCCAGTGGCTAAGCCAGCAACTCCAGTTGTCAATAATACTCCGGTTTCCAAGCCGACTGCTGTTACAACTCCTCCATCCGTAACAGCGATTCCTAAATCTGAAATAAAACCGATAGAGCCGAAACCTTCATTGCCAGTAGTGGCGACGAGTTCACCGGTTGTAGGGACTGCAAAAGAAACGAAGGGCGATGTCGAATGGACACCCCCGACAGCTTCTAAAACAGCGGTACCGACAACCACAGCGTCTTTACCGATCTTCTCATCACCAAAGCTCGAAGTGAAGCCGACCGAGAATAAATCATCGGTTCCTGTCGTGGCTCCAGTCGCGAAACCGACCACTGAGGTTACGACGAATCCTGTGACAATGTCGTCCGCAACAAATGTTGCCAAACCGGCTGAGTCGCAAGCTCCTGTGCTGGCGACGACTCCGTCAACTGCGAAACAAACGCCGGTGGTAACAACTCCGTCAGTCACACCGTCAACGAGCGTTCCGAGCGTGACCGTAACGACACCCAAGCCGGAAGTTTCCAAACCAAGTGTCCCTTCGACGACAACGCCACCCACCGCTAATTTGAGCAAATCGCCGGAAGTAAAACCGGTGATCCCTTCTATTCCTGCTCCTACTGCGGTCAAGCCGCTTGAAAAGCCGGCTCCGGGTTCGCCGCTACCATCTGTTGTAGCGCAAAAAGAAAAAGACGCCCTGGTCAAACCGATCGCAAAATCACAGAAACCATATACAATGGATGATGAATATATGCCGGAGCCGGAAGATCTTGAACCGGCCGAGGATAATCCGTATGTGGATCACGACGCTCCCGCAGGATCGCAGTGGGCTGATAATAAAGCCGTTGTTGATTCAAACAGCACGGCCCGATTCCGACGCCACCCTCTGTCAGCGGCGAAAATTAAAGGAACGATGATTGCCCAGTTCCCACAACGACTGGTCATCAAATACGAAACCAACGGCGCACGCGATCCGTTCGCGACGCTTATCGACGATTCGAGAACATTCAATTCACCTACCAAGCAGGGAGTCCCCAACGTGGACGGCCTTAAGCTGGTTGGTGTAATTATTGCCCGACAGGCAGGCAATCGCGCTCTGTTCCAAGACAAGAACGGCTATAGTTACATGCTACAGTCGGGGGACAAAGTGCGAAATGGGTATGTCCTTCGAATTGAGTCAGACCGCGCGTATTTCCAGATCTTTGAATACGGCTGGTCACGCACCATAGCTCTGAAAATCGACGAATCCTAATGAAAGGCTGGTATTGAAATGTCGTGGAAAAAATGCAAACTTGCAGGATGCGGTCTGGCGCTGGCGTTGCTGATAGGAGCATTCCTAACAGTCGCAAACGCTGATCAGCCCAAGGACCCGTCGCAACCGATCAAAAACCTTCAGTTTCAGTCGGCTGAAATCCGCTCAGTGTTCACCTTCCTGGCGGACTATGGCGGTGTCAATGTTATCGTGGCTCCCAAAGTGCAGGGCTCGGTAACAATCAAACTTAATGATGTCAAATGGCGCGAAGCCATGGACATTGTTGGTCGTACCTACGACCTGGCAGTGGTTGAAGAGTCAAATGGATTCATCCGCGTGGTGCCATCCGAAGACTACCGCAAGGAAGTAACCGAGCAACGTAAGCACGACGCTGAACAACAGCAGTTGGTGGCGCTCGAAACCAAGATTGTCGAGATTTCGAATTCGACTTCCGACGATGTCGTAAAGGCGGTTAAGTCGCTTATGACTTCCCGTGGTCTTGCGACGAGCGATCCGCGTTCGAATTCGATCATCCTGCAGGAAGTGCCGACGAATATGCCGATTGTGCTGGAGTATATCACCAAGCTCGATCGACCAGCCAAGCAGATCAAAATCTCGGCTCAACTTCTTGAGATCAACTCCAACGCCCTCCAGGAACTTGGTATTAAGTGGGAAGCCAGCGGCACCGCTACCACTCCAGGAGGTACGCAATACACACACACCGGTGAAGTTTTGGCAAATAGGGGAACTGATGTCGCCGGTCGCTATAGTATTCTTCGCCCCTTTCAGCACGGTTGGTCAGCCGAAGCGATCGTTGCGGCTCTGATTCGTGATGGTAAGGGAAAGATTATCGCCCATCCGGAAATCACGACGCTCGACAACAAAGAAGCCCGAATACAGATGGGCCAGAAAGTCCCGATCAAGCAGTTCGACGATGCCGGTAACGTGGTGGTCAAGTTTGAGCAAGTGGGAACTATTCTGGTCGTGACCCCTCATATCACGGCCGAAAATCAGATTCTCATGCGTCTCAAGCCGGAGCGTTCCACCTACGCCTTTGATCCGAACGGCGTGATCATCAACACCAACAATGCTGAAACCAACGTTATAGTGGCCAACCAGCAGACCGCTGTCATCGGCGGACTGACCACGCAGGACGAATTGAGCTCCGAGGTCGGCGTCCCGATCCTCAAGAACATTCCGATTTTGGGACATCTCTTCAAATTCAGACAGACCCGTACTGAGAGTCGCGATTTGGTCATTTTCGTGACCCCGACAATCGTAGATGCCAATTTAGCGGCGAAGCCGTAATCCTACAGTCTTGCCGGTAGAAACATTTCAGCCCCTGTGCTTTTAGCGCAGGGGCTTTTCATTGGTAAACCATTTGTCGATTCTGCCGATAAAAAAAGAGTGGAATAACCTATTGTATTGATGACAACAGATTAAACATATCACGTCCGAACAGGAGAACTTATGGGTACGCAAAAAACCCTCCGCATATGCGCGATTGGCGTCGTTGCGGCGATTGCACTCGTCATGACCGGTTGCGGTTCGAAAAACAAAGTTGATACCACACCCGCTGGTACCACTATCAATTTGACCGCCAGCCCGAGCACCCTCAATACCGGTGGCACCGCCGTTGTTGAAGCGACTGTCATCAATGGTAGTACGCCGATGCCCGATCAGGTCATCACCTTTCAAGCTAATCCATCAAACGCGGGATATTTCACTCCCGCTATTGATACCACCGACGCTACTGGAGCGGCCGCGACTATTTACACCGCCACCACTTCAGGCGCGGTAACAGTCACCGCCTCGATCAGCGGTTCATCTCTGACTGATAATGTCGCCCTTTCAGTTTCGTCGGGCGGCGGATCTTCATCAGGCAATGTTTCGATCGCTGTAACCCCCAGTCTATTGTTGGCGAACGGTATTGATACTGCGACCGTTACGGTAACTATTCGAGACGCATTGGGTCAGCCGGCGCCGGATTCGACTGTTGTCAAAATAGTCGCCGGTGAAAAGTTCGTAGACAAGGATGGAAATGGCTACTGGTCGGCTGGCATAGATTCTCTGGTGTTTGATGCCAATGCCAACGGACGCTGGGATGCTCTCGGCCTGATTCCTTCTACGTCCATCGTGACCGGTGGGCAGGGGAGAGTGTCAGTCAAATACATTTCAGCGCCTGATGCTTTCACGGTATATGTCAAGGCGACTGTCAACGATAAAGGCATCGTTGGATTCAGCGAAGCCACGCTTCAGCTGACGCCAAATGCGTCGGTTAATACGATTTATCTTTCTTCCGATTCGCTCAGTTTGAGAGTCAAGGGGACGGGTGGCATCGAGACTGGCCAGTTAAGAGCAGTCGGCTACGA
>CXWL01025572.1_pt1 | contig 33399 bp, 26 predicted proteins | sample 590931 | NCBI WGS metagenome assembly CXWL01 (sample SAMEA3498368, study PRJEB10139) | groundwater metagenome | biome: water well; material: biofilm material | place: Germany | collected 2015-04-27
GGCTGGTACAGCGCGAGCAGGCGGATCACCTCGGCCTCGACAGCGACTTCCTCGGTGTCCACGTCGCGGTCGCGGTCCAACACCCGCTGGGCCAGGTTGGCGTTGGCGTCGAGCAGCGCTTCGCAGGACTCCTGGAGCATATCCTCCACCAGGCTCGCCATGCGCAGCGACCGACGCCGCAAATCATCCAACAAGTCCACGAAATGTGCCGTCATTATCCGAATCGTCCCGTGATATAGTCTTGCGTTTTCGGGTTGCCCGGCATGGTGAAGAGAACCGAAGTTTCGTCCACTTCGATCAACTCGCCCATGTACATGAACGCGGTGCGATCCGAGACGCGCGCCGCCTGCTGCATGTTGTGAGTCACCAGCACCACCGTGTATTGCGACTTGAGCTGGTCGATGAGGTCTTCGATGCGCGCCGTGGCGATCGGATCGAGCGCCGAACACGGCTCGTCCATCAGCAGGACATCGGGCCGCATGGCAATCGCCCGGGCGATGCAAAGCCGTTGTTGTTGCCCGCCCGAAAGAGCGTGCGCCCCCTCGTGCAACTTGTCCTTCACCTCGTCCCACAGTGCCGCCTGCCGCAGCGTCTCCTCAACCAGCTCCTCGATATTTCCACGATAACCATTGATGGCCGGTCCCCACGCAACGTTTTTGTAAATCGACTTCGGAAATGGATTCGGTTTTTGAAAGACCATGCCGATGCGTTGTCGGAGTTCCACCGGATCGCGCCCGGGGCCATAAATATTTTCGCCCCGGTACAGCAACTTCCCTTCCACGCTCGCCCCGACCACGAAGTCGTTCATGCGATTCATCGACCGAAGCAAAGTGCTCTTGCCGCACCCCGAAGGCCCGATGATCGCCGTCACCCGTCGCGGAAGAATGTCCAACGTGACCTTCTTTACCGCCGCAAATTCACCATATCGAATCGTAAGCCCATCGGCCCGCAAAATGGGCTCCACGGTCTCGTGTTGACCCACGGGCCTGGTTCGAGTGGCGGCCACGTTCAAGGCGGACATAAAAGAGGCCAACGGTGCGCCGAATTTTGCCCGCGCAGGAAGTTGGTTCCCAAGGCTCACTGGGCTTTTTTCCTTTGTCGCCACGCACGAACTCCGACAGCCACCGCATTCATGGGCAGGAGCACTCCCAACAATAGAATGATAGCCGCTGCCGCGAGCTTGTGGAACTCTTCCTGCGGCGCATCAATCCACGCATAGATTTGAAGCGGGAGTGCCGTGAAGGCATCCCAGGGGCCCTCCGGTACAAACGCGACATAGGTTAAAGCACCGAGGATCAGCAGCGGAGAGGCCTCGCCGATGGCCCGCGAGAGCGCCAGAATTGTGCCCGTCATGATGCCGGGGAGAGCCGCTGGAACGACATGAGCACGGACGGTTTGCCACCGGGTGGCCCCAAGTGCATAGGCGGCCTGGCGGATGGATTGAGGCACCGCCACCAGCGCCTCCCGCGTTGCGATAATGACGACGGGCAGGACCAGAAGCGCCAGGGTCAGCCCGCCGGCCACGACGCTGCGACCAAACGCAAGCGACCGCACAAATACCGCCAGACCGAGAATCCCATACACGATGGAGGGCACGCCCGCGAGGTTGCTGATATTCACTCGAATGAACCGGGTCAGGCGTCCGGGCGGAGCGTACTCCTCCAGATACAACGCTGCGGCTACGCCCACCGGAACCGCCACTCCGATGGTGATGAGCGAGAGCCAGATGCTACCCCATAGCGCGCTCTTCACCCCGGCCTTCTCAGGATTCATCACCGACGGAAAGTTGGAAAGGAAACTCCAGTTCAGCAGGCTCCAGCCCTGGCCGAAGATAAACGCCAGCAAAACGGCAAGGAAAAAAACTCCCGCCAGGCTCATGCCCAGACAGACCAATCCAAACGCGATGCCGAGCCGGCGACGGCGTTGCAATCCCGATTGGAACAGAGGCGACGAAGCGTTCATTCGTACACCTCCTTGAAGCGTTGAAGAACTTTGTAGGCGATCAGGTTGATGGAGAGCGTAATCAGGAACAACGTTGCGCCCACGGCAAAAATGGTCTGAAAAGCGACCGAACCGGCCGGCGTGTCCCCCTGCGAAATCTGCACCATGAACCCGGTCAGCGTTTGCGTCCGTTGCAGCGGATCGAGCGTCAGGTTCGAAGTCATCCCCGCGGCGATGGCCACCGCCATGGTCTCGCCCACCGCTCGCGCGAAGGCCAGCAACACCGCCGCCATCACGCCCGACAGCGCAGCGGGGAGCACCACCCGCGTGGACACTTCCAGCTTCGTCGCCGACAGCGCATAGGCCGCCTCGCGCAGATGTCTCGGCACAGCACGAAGGGCGTCATCGCAGAGCGAAGAAATCGTCGGGATAATCATGACGCCCACAACAATTGCGGCGCTGGCCGCGTTGAAAACCTCCGTCTGTGGAAAGAGCGGACGCAGGACATAAGGAGTCACAAACATCAGGGCAAAATAGCCGTACACCACCGAGGGAACTCCGGCCAGAATTTCGAGCGTCGGCTTGAGCACGCTGCGCACGGAGGCTGGGGCGTACTCGCTCATGAAAATCGCCGATCCCAATCCGATGGGCAGCGCAACAATCAGCGCGCCCGTTGCAATCACCATGGTCCCGCAGACCAGTGGCAGGATTCCAAACCGGGCCTGTTCAAACGTGGGCGCCCATTCCGTACCGGTCAGGAATTCAATGGGAGATACGTGCGAAAAAAAAGCAATCGACTCGCGGCCCAGAACGAAAATAATGCCCAGGGTCGTGACGATCGAAACCGTCGCACAGACAAATAGGATGATGTGAATGATCCGCTCTTTGATCGAAGACAGCTTCGACAGCATCGTCGTCTCTGCAAATCGGGGCCTGACGCCGTGCTCCGCGAACAGCGACGCACGCTTCGCGGAAGGGAACTCCTGCCCGGCGTAAAGATGGAGCGCAGCGGCCTCGCACTGAAGCCACCGCGCTCATGATATACTGATTCAGAACTCCCGTTAAGCTGTCGGGCGCTTAGTTCGCCCCATACACGGCCTTCAAATCGGTGGACCCTTTCGGTGCGGCGTGCATGGCCGAGCCGGTCTTGCCGTCCTTGAGCCGCTGTTTGGCCAGCTTGAGGACCTCATCGTTCAGTGCAACATATCCTACGCGGGGATGCTCCACGATCGTTTTCGATTGATCGATCAGAAATTCCGCAAAAGCCCGCACTTCAGGACGTTTGATCGACTCGGCGTTGACATAAATAAACAGGGGTCTGGAGAGCGGCTTGTAGGCACCGCTGCGGACGACTTCCACGGAAGTCGGTGCTACAGGCTTTCCGTTTCCGTTGTCGATGGCCAGAAGTTTCAGCTTGCTCTTGTTCGCTTCGAAATACGCCTGACCGAAATATCCCAAAGCGCCCTTGTCGCCGGACACTCCCTGAACCAGCACGTTATCGCTTTCGCTTGCCGTGTAGTCGCTGCGGGAAGACTTCTCCTTGCCGACGATCACTTCCGTGAAGTAATCGAACGTCCCGCTGTCGGTGCCGGGACCGTAGAGCTTCAGGGCCAGATCGGGGAATCCCGCGCGGATATCTTTCCAATTCTTGATCGTGGTGCCCGGCTCCCAGATCTTTTTGAGTTCTTCGACCGTCAGATGATTGCAGAAATCGTTCGATGGATGCACGACCACGGCCAGACCGTCCATCGCGATGGGAATCTCCACGAATTCAACGCCGAGTTCCCTGGCCCGCTTGATTTCCACGTCTTTGACGAACCGCGACGCATCGTTGATGTCGGTTCGCAACTCCGTCTTCTCGTCCAGAAACTTCTTGAAGCCCCCTCCCGTTCCGGAGATTCCGACTGTCACGCGAACCTTGGGGTTCGCCGCCTGGAACATTTCCGCAGCGGCCATGGTGATCGGCGCCACCGTGCTCGATCCGTCCGCCTTCACCGTCCCCGACAAGTCAGCCGCACGCGTACCGCCAGCGCACACGCCAAGAGCGACGCACGCCATCCAACCCAGACTGTTTTTCGTCAATTTCATCTCCAATACAAATCCTTCCGCAATCGTTCGACAGCGTCGGAGTGCCCCACTCTTGCCATCCAAACGGCAACCTCAACCTGCGATTAGGGGTTGATCGCATCCTCAATCGGAAACAAGGACTCCAAGACAATCCCCGCGCTGCCTTCCACAAAGTCCAGCCCTGCGGACACGAGAGACTCTCGAATGTCCCTCGCACAGCTTGTGCCCAGCACCATGCCGCCCGATGCCACGAGAACCAGACCTCGCCCGAATCGCACTACCCAATTCTGCTTCATCATCCATTCCTTTCGTTAGTCGTTGGTTTCGATTGTGTTAAAAAATAATCCGTACTCGAACACCGCCGACGATCGCGTCGCGGTCGTTTTTATCCCCGCCGGGATTCGTAATGAATTGCACGTCCGGCGAAACGATCACCCACGGCGTCACCTGCCATGCGTAATAAAGCTCATACACCGTTTCCCGATCGGCAAGGCGGTTTCTGTCGTCGCGGTACCGTTCCGAAAGCATACCCTGCGAAATCGCAAACCCCGTAACATCGCTATTCCGCTCCGGGACCAGGCCCTTGATGGACGTACCGATCTCCCAGGCGTCGGTCACGCGGTTGCGATCAGCGTGTGCATGCCCATACCGTGCAAATAACCCGATCCCCTGCGAATCTTTGGGATCGTCGTTTTCTTTCCATACCATCTGATCCACGCCGATATAGTACCCGCCGTCCCCTTCATCCGTTTCTGCCTTGCGTCGCCCGCCAAGCGTGTCACGAAATAGCGTCTTCGATCGCGGATCGTACCATGCGCCCAAACGATACCGCCCCGGCAACTCGCCGTTGCGGCCCTTCCACTTCGGAGTGAAACCGATTTCGCCCATGGTCGTAAACCATGCTCGTTCGTGAAACGCCGTGTCCCACCCCGTGGTGCGCGCCTGATGGTCGGCGTCAAAGGCAATGGCTTGTGCGTAAAACCACGACACCGGCACATACTTGAGGAATGCGCCGTTTCCGGTCCCGTGCGGAATCGTCGGATTGCGAATCGAAAGGCGGTTGAGGAAGTCCTTGTCTTCGTGGTTGGCATAAGGACTCACGTCAAACAAATCCTTATTTGTCGCCAGCAAGCCTAGTCGAAGCTCCAGTTTCTTGTCCGCAAACTTTTTCCAAACCCACCACTTGTTAATGAAAATGGCATGGTCGCCCCCGGCATCCGCGTTTGGGTTGGACAGCGCACCGACGTTTGGGTTAATCCCGTCGTTCCAGGTCCCCGCGGCAGCTCGAATGAAAAACCCGGCATCGTCGATCCAGCCAAGCTTCCCGAAGTCCAGGGCGACATCAAAATCGTAGCTGCCCGAAAACTCCTGAGCGTTGTGCGTCTCCAAGCCTCCGCGAAAATTCTGCTGAAACTGTTGGATGTAGGCCAGATCAATGGAAACGCCCTTGTCCTTCCACTCCTTGCGAAGCCCGCCCCAATCCCCGGTCAGATACGGGCTGGTGCGCAAATCAAACGGCTTCTCAACCGAAGCTTCCTTCTTGGCTTCGATGTTCGCCGCCGGCGCCTCAACCCCCTTGTCGGGTTTGACCGCCGGCTCGCCCGAGGCCACGGCCTGAGATTGCGCCCGCACGTCCTGAATACCCATCGCCGATCCGGCCGCAATGACCGTGAAAAGCAACAATCTGCCAGCCGTTGACCGATCTATCCGGTTCCATGTCGATTTCATTTCCACTCGCTATCGCTGCAATTCGGCGACCACTCTTTGGGATCACCCAAGCCCATATTGCCCAGCGAACCCTAACAGGCCTGAACGACGCTGTATCTGCTGTCGCCGGTAGGAATATAGAAGTTTTGTTAAGAAAAAATTAAGAACCCGTGTGAATACTGCAAAATCTTAATAACCTTAAGCAATCACGTCCTTCGCGGCAATTCCAGTGTTACCCTGGTTCCCACGCCTGCCGTACTTGCCAGGCTCACGGTGCCGCCCATGGCCGCAACCGCGTGGCGCACGATCGACAGCCCCAACCCCGTACCGCGCTTGTCGCTGCCCGTTCCCGTCCGCACCACATCCACCTGATAGAACCTCTCAAACACGCGTTCCTGGTCCTCCAGAGGAATGCCGCATCCCGTGTCTGATACCTCGATCACGATGCGGTCGGCCACGGCGCAAGTCCGCACCACCACTTCACCGCCGCGCGGCGTAAACTTGATCGCATTGTCTACCAGGTTATCCAATACGAGGCAGAGCAGGTGACCGTTGGCCGTGACATCAGAAGCCTCCGCCGCCACCTCCGCCCGCCATCGTAGCTCCTTGCTCTGAAGATCTTCCTCCCATCGTGTGCGCAGTTCATCAACCACTCGCTGTAGGTGCAGCACCGCCGGATCAAAGCGCGCCGCGGGCGACTCAACCCTGGCAAGGTCCAGCAGGTCGCCCACCAGCGCTTCCAGCCGGGCGGCATGTCGCGCAACGATGCCGACAAACCGGGTCGCCGCGTCCACCTCTTCCGCGAAATTCATTTTCAGCAGCGTCTCGACCGCCACGCGAATCGCCGCCACCGGCGTACGCAGCTCGTGCGACGCATTGGCCACGAAGTCGCTTCGACTCCGGATGGCCCGCATCAGCGCCGTCACATCGGTAAGCACCAGCAGCCGCCCCGCGTCCACCCCATCGCTCGATTGCGTCTCCTCCTGCGAGCGGGCGGGCATCGCAATGGAGATATTGCAAGCCCTCGCCAGTACGTACGCCGCAGCCTGCGAGCCGGGCACATCAAGCCGGATTGCGCGTAGATGGATGTTTTCCGGTAAGTCCTCGGCGGATGATGCTGCGACAAACGACCCGGAGTCTTCGTGCCCGTCGTGGAGCAACATACGCTGAAGGTCATGAGGCGTGACCACACTCTCCACTTTGTGCCGCGAATCTAGAACCATCTCACCCGTTGCCGGACCCGCAAAACCCAATAATCGACCGGCAGAAGGGTTGATCAGGACAATCCGACCCAGTGCGTCGGCCACCACCACGCCCTCGTCGAGCTGCCCCACCAGGGACTCCAGCGTTCCGCGTTGCCGCATGATCGTGGCCACCTGCCGCGCCAGACGTGTGCGCATTCGCTCCAGCGACTTTGCCAGGGTCGCCACTTCGTCCGATCCGTTCACCGGTATCGCCGCGGCCAGGTCTCCCCGCGACAAACTCTGTGCCGCGGCCGTAAGTCTGCGGATGCGATTGCTCCAAAGCAGCGCCAACCCGACCGCCAAACCCACTGCGGACAGCAGCGCTATGAGGCCAATGGGTCCCAGCAACCGCCGGGCCGCTTGCGTTCGCTCGGCCAAAGTCCGAACCGGCATGGCCACACGAACCGCCCCCACCGGCACTCCGCCGTCGTCCACCCGCACGGCCACGTACTTCATGGCCCGCGACACCGTGTCCGACCACCGCTCACTTTCGCCGAGTCCGGTCTTCATCGCCTGGGCAATTTCGGGACGAAATAAATGGTTTTCCATCGTCGCTGCATCGCCTTGCGAATCCGCAAGCACCTTTCCGTCCGACGCTACCAGCGTGATCCGCACCACTTCCGGATGGGTCGACGCTATGTGCTGTACGATCTCCTGAAGCTCCGTCTGGTTGGTCGCTCCCAGTCGACGTTCCACGAGCGTGGCAATTGTTTCGGCGTGACTGTGTAGGTACGGAGTGAGTTGGTCGCCTTGGAATCGGTCAAATTCGGCGAAGATCAACCAGATGCTGATACTCAGCGTTAACGCAAGCAGGGCCGCATTGCCCAGAAACAGCTTCCAGAAAAATCGACCCGGCTTCATGGACGGTGAGTGTAACTCCCTCTCCCTCTCAGGGAGAGGGTTGGGGTGAGGGTAAGTCGTTCAAGGTACGAGAATCGCAAGGACTTCGTGGGTCTTCACCCTCCTTGATCCCCCCTGCGAGGGGGGAAGGTGCCCAATCAATTTGGATCGCGAAACGTATACCCCACGCCGCGAATGGTCTGAACCCACGCCGCAGCATTCTCTCCGAGTTTTTTCCGCAACCCCGCGATATGTACGTCAATGGTCCTGTCCGTGACCGCGACGGCCGTTCCCAGCACGATGTCGATGAGCTGCGTCCGATCCAGAACGCGCCCCTCGCCCTGCATGAGCGTCTTGAGAATGCGAAACTCTGTTGCCGTCACTGGTATCGAATCCCCGCCTACGGTCACTTCGAACCGTTCCGAATCAAGGGTGATCGGCCCCGCCTGCAGAACTTCTTTGGCCGCTTGCGCCGATTCGATTCGCCGCAGCGCCGAACGCACCCGCGCCACCAGAACCTTCATCGAGAATGGCTTGGTGATGTAATCGACTGCGCCCAGCGCGAATCCCACAAGCTGGTCGGCTTCCTCCGCCTTCGCGGTCAGCATGATGATGGGTATGCTGGACGTAGCCGGCTCGCGCAGAATCGTGGTGGCCACGTCGTCGCCCGACTTCCTCGGCAACATCCGATCCAGGATCACCAGATCAGGCCGCTGCCGCCGCACCTCTTCAATCGCCGCCACTCCGTCCGCCGCCCACCGGCAGGCAAACCCCTCCCGCTCCAGGTTGTAGCGCACCATTTCCGCTAGGTCGGTTTCGTCCTCAACCACTAGAATCGATTGCTTCTGAGCCATGCCCGCGATTATCCTAACGAATGGCAAAACCATCAATCAAAATGGCGCTAAGTTCGTGTTCAAATGCAATGAAGAGCGAAAAGGCATGAAAACCAGGCCTGAATGTGACGTCTTACAGGCTATAGGCAACACATCGTTGGTGCAGCTTCGTTGCGTTGTTCCCCCCGGCTGTGGCAGAGTTTTCGCCAAACTCGAATGGGAAAACCCCACCGGAAGCATGAAAGATCGTTCGGCTCAGGCCATGATTTCGCATGCCGAGGATGATGGTCGATTGAAGCCCGGAGACACGGTCGTCGAATACACCGGCGGAAGCACCGGCACGTCACTGGCCTTTCTCTGCGCAGCGAAAGGTTATCGTCTTCACATCGTTACCTCCCATGCTTTCAGTCAGGAAAAGCTGGATCACATGTCTGCCCTTGGTGCGGAACTTACCCTTGTCCCCAGCGAGGGAGGCCTCACGACCAAAAAGCTGATTCTGGACATGATCGAGGCCGCCAGGAAGTTGAGCGAGTCGCCGCACACCTACTGGACCGACCAACTCAACAATCACGACAGCATCGCGGGCTACTTTCCATTGGCCGAAGAAATCTGGAATCAAACCGATGGAAAGGTGGATGCGTTTGTTCAGTGTGTGGGCACTGGGGCGTCGTCACGCGGCGTGGCCACTGTGCTCAAGCGTTACAAGCCGAATATCAAAATCGTCGTGGTCGAGCCGGCCGAGTCCTCCGTGTTGTTGGGTGGTCAGGCCGGACCGCACAAAATCGAAGGAGTGGGTATCGGGTATGCTCCTCCCCTGTGGGAACCAGCGCTCGTCGATGAGATCGTCCCGGTCACAACGGCCGACGCAAAGGAAATGACCCGTCGCCTGGCACGAGAAGAGGCGATGTTTGCCGGGACGTCTTCGGGAGCAAATGTCGTTGCCGCGATTCGAGTGGCAAAGCAACTCGGACCCGACTCATGCGTCGTCACGTTAATGGCAGATTCCGGCCTGAAATACCTGAGCACGGATGTGTATGGAAAAATCAAGAACCGATGAAAAAGAGGAATTTCGCCCGGTCGAGCGTAGCGTGCCTCCCCCCTTAACAAGGGGGGATTAAGGGGGGTCGGTCGGGTGGCCCAGATCGAGCTTTACCCGACCTGGGGCCGTGATTAACCGTCGCATCCCCCGTGACCACGTCTATCGCCCCGACCCCAATCGCGCCCTGATCGCAGGCCACCATCCCTTGACTGCGGCGATCGCGGACCACGCTTTGCGAACCGACTGCCAAACCAAAGTCAGCGGGTTCGGCTTGGCGGCTCCTGCGGTCGTTTGGGTCAGCGGTCCAGAATTCGGCGAACGGGCCGCGATGTTTGATCCTTGAGTGGCGTAGTTCACGTCACCCGCGACATAGGTCCCAATGCTCCCTGGCATAGCTCTCTCCAGAATCCTGTCCCCGCCGCCTTGGCCGACCCCAACCGCGCCTGGGGTTATCGCGATGCCGACTACCTCGGTGATCCACGTCGTCGCCGTGTGCATGCCATCAATGATTGCGCGGTCGATTTTCGGGGGCCAGATCGTCGGAGTGCGAATCAATGTGATTCCGGGGCGTAATTCGCCTGTGAAATCGCTCCCCTCTGAAAGCAGTATGTAACCATCCGCTCCGCACAACGGCTCTAGCTTCCAGCTCGTTAGAATCAGATCCAACAATTCGCGCAACCACGACAGTGCTCGTCCGAGTCTCGTGACATCCGGCCAACCGGCCACTCCGATTGCGTGCCGTCTGGGTGAACCGAATATAATGCGGGAGGGGTTAAAAAGTCGCTCTAGATGCAGAATCGCCCGAGGCATTTCACACCACCGATTTCCGCTTGAAAAGCCCGGTGGATCGACTTGACCGTCGACGCAAAACGTCTCGAACGCAGTGCGAATTAAGTGTCGAGCGGCGTCCACGATCGACGCGAGCTGTTCTGGAGTCGGCAAGCGCTCCATTGGGCTTTCGGGACTCCGTTTAACCTGTAGGCAGTTTGCGTCAACGTTTGGCATGGTTCACCTCAATCGAGGCCGGTTCGCGCTGTCTTGTATTTCGGCTCACGATTCGTCACAATAATACACTTGAGTTTGCTGTAGTTCCACCGCTGGCAATTCACAGAACCGCGCCGTACGAAACGCCAGTTGTCGAACTGCAAACAGAAAGGGCAAGTAATGACTCCAACACAGATCCAAAAAGTCGGCCTGTCGGCACTGTTAGTCATCGCGATGACGCGCTCTGTTGCAAACGCTCAATCCTACGGCGTAGATAAGGACTGCAAAGGTGTGCCGATGGAAATCCGCGAACAGATCCGAATCAAGGCGAACGAGTACGCCGCTGCGGCTAACGGGATCGGAGCTACCCACAAAAGCATAAAAGCATGGACGAAGGAAAAGTTCGCGGACGTATCGGATGCATGCACGGCGAGAATAACCGGCGAGGCGCTTCAACAGCTTGACCAGTCCGCAAAGGCGAAAGCAAAAGAGGTCAATGCAGCGGTTAATAGCAAGGCGTGGGATGAGCTTTCAAACATCCAAAAAAGATGGGTGATTTATCGGCGAGACATGCAAGATCCAGAAGCAAAAATCTGGCGCGCGAACTACCACCCCGGCGTTATGGGTGAGCTTGACGCCCCGGGTGGCAATTACAGCACAATCACCATCATCAGCGTGGTATCCCCAACGGACGTTATCGTCACGATAGATGAATTCAAATCGAACGGCTACGACGAGTACAAGGATAAGCATCATACACCGGCATGGATCACCGGAATTGACACAAGCACTTATGTGGTTGGCGAAGTCTACTCAACGCCAAAACACTTCTTCTGGCTTTCAAGAACAAAGACGTATCCACGCTCGATAGGTACAGGCACCAACACAGTATACTACTTTGAACCAATCCCAGGAATTCCGCAAATCAACAATATCATCCCGCCAGCATCCGCCAAGCTGTCCGATTTCGACGTTCCGAAAACTGACTCGTCAAACACAGGCGAACCCAAGACCAAAGAAGACCCCTGAACGTGAAACACTTGTTGATTGGCACATGTTCAGCCGTATCGAACATGGGGCCATCATTCCTCCCGGTCACTCTAACGGCGTGGCGCCTTCGGGAGTGATTCCAAATCTCGTCATCATTTCTTCGAGTGCAACGCCGGGCTTGCCGGCTACATCCGAACCGAGAGCGCAAGCGACCGGCGGTGGGCGAAATCAAGACCACCCCGCGCTGGCGCTTGGGGTTCGGATCGAGAGTGAGATTCCGCATCAGCCCCGTTCACGGGGCTTGCCCGCCGAAGGCGGCATAGGCCAGTCCATTTAGGACTGGTCAACGAACGCCCACCCCATTGATTTCTGTAGCCCGCTTCAGCGGGCTTACCAGCCGCACAAGCAAAGCCCGTTGAAACGGGCTGGCACAAGTGAAAATTGTTGGCCCGATTCGACCAGGCGTAAAACGCCTGGCCTACGCCCGCCTTCGGCGGGGAAAGGTCGCTGAAGCGACCTGATGATTTGCGGTCACACAAATCAGGAATGGACCACACCGCTCCCATACCTCGCACCTAAACCGCCGCTTTGCGCTGATCTGAATACCCCAACAAAATCCGCGCGCCCCTCATGTTATCAAGAGTGAAGAAGCGGAAGTTCCGCGCGCCCATGGGGCATGGAGAAAGAATGAGCGAAACCCGAAATAAAAAAATTGCTAAAACAAAGCGGTTTGTCAGCATCGCTTTATGCCGGGGAGCACGGGTTGCGAGAAATGAAAAATGACAATTCAAACCCATCTTTCATCCCACCGTTATGTTTTGCACCTATCCGCGACCCCCGAATCCCGGCTGTTCGATTTGGAATTTTGGACGTTTGGATTTTTGGACTTTTTTCGGCGTTTCGGTTTTTCCGCGTTTTGGCGTTTGGGCTAACCTAATGCATGCCGGAGTGGCCGGAGAGTTCCTTGACCAGGTCGCCGACGACTGCCTTGGCGTCGCCGAAGACCATCAGCGTGTTGTCCGCGAAATAAAGCTCGTTTTCGATGCCCGCGAAGCCGGGATTCATCGACCGCTTGATCGCCAGGCAGGTTTTGGCCTTGTCCGCGTCGATGATGGGCATGCCGTAGATCGGACTGCCCTTGTCGTGCCGGGCGGCCGGGTTGACCACGTCGTTGGCCCCGATCACCAGCACCACGTCGGCCCGGGGCATCTCCGGATTGATCTCGTCCATCTCGATCAGCTTGTCGTACGGAATCTCCGCCTCGGCCAGCAGCACGTTCATGTGCCCCGGCATGCGCCCGGCCACCGGGTGAATCGCAAACTTCACGTCCACCCCCCGCTTGCTGAGCTGATCGTACAGTTCGCGAACGCGGTGCTGGGCCTGCGAAACGGCCATACCGTACCCCGGAACGATCACCACCAATTGCGCTTGTTCCAGCAACTGTGCCGCGTCCTGCGGAGTAGCGGCCTTGTAGGACTTTTGCTCGCCCGCCGCAGTGGCCGCCTTGACCTGTCCGAACGCACCGAACAAGACGTTCGTGAACGAACGGTTCATCGCCTTGCACATGATGATGGAGAGAATAAGGCCCGACGAACCGTCCAGCGCCCCAGCGGTAATCAGCAATTTGTTCTCGAGCGCGAATCCCATGGCCACCGCCGACAACCCCGCATAGGCGTTGAGCAGCGAAATGACCGTGGGCATGTCCGCCCCGCCGATGGGAATGATCAGCAGCACGCCAAACGCCAGCGAGAACACGATCACCAGCGGGAAAAGCCACCACAACAACGGCTGGAAAATAATCAATACGCCCACGCCGATCGCCACGGCCAGAAGCACCAGGTTGATGAGGTTTTGATTCTTATAGGTGATGGGCCGCGTCGGAATCCATTCCTGCAATTTTCCGCACGCCATCAAGCTTCCCGTAAACGTGAGGTATCCAAGGATGATCTCGATGATGATCGCGGTCATGCGAAACTTGGTCAGCGCACTTTCGCCCTCGCCGAACCAGAGCATGTACTTCGCGGTTCCCACCAGCCCCGCGGCCAGTCCGCCGAACGAATGCGAAAGCGCCGTTCGCTGCGGAACCGCGGTGAGCGGCACCATCGCCAGGGGAATTCCCACAATCGTTCCCGCGATGATCGCTATGCCGATCCACCAAAATGCGTCGATGAAGCCCGATTGGTGAACGACGTGACGAATCTCATGATGGAGAAACGTACCGACGATGGCCGCCGTCATCGCCAAAACACCCGCGAGAACTCCCCGCCGCGCGGTCCTCGGATGGCTAAGCCACTTCAGCGAAAAAACGAACAGGGCCGTCGCAACGAGGTAGGTAAGTTGCGTCAGGTTTTCGAAGAGCTGTCGATGCTGGTCAACGTAGTTCACTTGCCGGGCTCCCGCTTCTTGAACATCTTCAACATGCGATCCGTCAACAGGAACCCGCTGATGATATTGGTCATCGAGGCGAACACCGCGATGGTCCCCAGCACAGTCGTCGCGGTGGTCTTCTGTTCGCCCGCGATGATGATCGACCCCACCACCGCAATCGCCGAAATCGCGTTGGTCAGCGACATCAGCGGCGTGTGCAAGAGCCGCGAAACATTGCGGATGACCTCAAACCCGATGAAGGTCGCCAGCATGAAGACAAAGAGCATCGACCAAAGATCAAGCTGTTGCATAAACTCGTCCACAACTCAGGAAAGAAATCGAACTACCGCGCTGCCGAAATGAATCTTACCCGGACGAGAAGTTTGCACAACTGGAATTGAGTCGGCCCCGGATGGGGACAGGGTGGTTGGATGAAAACGAGTCGCCGCTCCGTCAGGGCGGAGGAAAACAATCGCTGGATGAGGGAGTTTATCCCGAATACGCGGCCACTGGTGCTTCACTCGAATCGACAGACGAATCCCAATCAAGTCGCTCCGGCGGACATTCCACGCCTGCCGCGCTCTCGAATGCGCGCAAAAGTCCCGCCAGCTTCTCTCGCGTGCGTCGTAACTCCGGATTGATGCTGAGGGCCTGTTCATAGGCTCGAATGGCTTCGCGCGGCTCGCCCAATTTTTGAAAGCAATGCCCCATGGCTGCGATCGCCGGACAGTATTCGGGCCGGAGGTCCAGGCAAACTTGCAACTCCTCGATCGACGATTGCGTCAATCCAATTGCATCCAGCGCACACGCCAGCCCCAACCGGGAAAGCAAATCGCCCGCATCGAGTTCCAACGTTTTCGTAAACGCCTCCCGGGCGCGGGCCGGCTTCGCATCCTGCAGCATCCGGCGGCCCAAATCCCGATGACGCGCCGCGACCTCCGGCTCCAACCGCACACCGGCCTCCAGTGCGCGAATCGAAAGTAGCCCGCCATCGAAAATCAAATCACCGAATTCCTCGGCCAGTTCGCGAAACAAACCCTCCCCTAAAAAATCAAGGTACATCATCGCACACCATCTCTTTCAACTGATGCGACCCAGCGCAGAATTATCATTCGCAATCACGGCGCAAAGGTCAATAGCCTCTCCCCGCTCGTGCGACATTTTCGCCGCCTGGGCGAGAAATAAACCGATTGTCGCATCACCGGGCCGCAGGGCCTGTGCCCGTTGCAGATAGGGAATTGCCTTTCCTGCTTCAAGGCGCCGTTGATGGCACAGGGCCAGGCTCACCAACGCCTCGACGTGATCCCGGGAGATACTCAGCACCTGGGTAAACCGCAGCTCGGCCTCCTCGAAAAGCCCACCTTCGGCCAGTAGCACGCCAAGTCGAAAGTGTAAATCGGGATTTTCCGAATCTGCTGCAATTGATTCACGAAGTGAATCAATTGACCGGCTACCCGAACCCACCCCCGCTTGATGATTAAAGCAGGAAGCGACATTGGACCGCAGCGGGTCGGCGTCAGGAGCAACGTCTACGGCCATCCCCAACTCGGCAATGGCTTCGTCGTACTGTGCGGCATTCAGCAAGCATGCGCCGCGCCGAACACGCTCGGCCATTGAACGCCGGGCCTTGCTCCGCTCGGCGATTATTTTTTCATTGAGACTGCCCATCCGCTGAATCCCGTTGACGTACAACGAGACTTATCGGTCGGGCCGGAACTGTTCCGAAGTTCAAAAATCGAAATTCGAGGATCGCAACGAGGGGGTGAGGTCTGCAAGCCTGCCGTTGTACAGGATCTCTTCTTGTAGGTCGGGTCGAGATCCCAACCCACGGAATTACCGCGCAAGTTCTTCACGGAGCCGACGGGCACGCCTCGAGCGTCTTCTGGTATTGCTTGGGGAAACCAGTGCCGTTGAACAAGTCGAGCAGGGTGATGATGTCGGCAGGGCCACAAAATCCGCTGCGATCTAAATCGCATTGGTATGACGGTAGCGACGGATGGACAATATGATTGAGATTGTCCACAAGGGTCAGGATATCCGTAGGCAAAACAATAAGGTCGTTGTTCACATCACCCGGAAAAAAGCCTAGGCAATGCTCTACTCCGCTCGCAATGTGTTGTACACAGGTCCATTTGTTCGGCTGGATCGGGCTGCTGAAATGCAACATCGAAGTGTTCCCCCCTCCCGGAACTACACTTCCTATCGTTGGCGGGTTGGGCGGCGTCGCCGCAGGAACTTGCCGGATAATGAAATCGTTCGGGTCGTTCTCGGCTGCGCCCGGGACATCTGGAAAACTCCAAACCCACGACGTGAACCCTTGACGGTAGGTTGGCTGATAATAAGCAAATGGTTGGCGGGCATCAATGGCGCAGTTGGGTGGTGAAAGTGCAATGGGCGAATCCAGCAGGGCCGGGCATGCACTGCCGGGGTTAGGACAGGCCGATCCGATGCCGCCAAATCGCTGATTTTGACCGGCGCATTTTTCGGGGCAGGAAAACTCGCAAAGAACGTTGTCCGCACCATCGGTGCAACACGCACCCTGATCCCACGGGCAAGTGCTTCCGGCGTATAGCGTGAGGCCTTGCCTTAAGGGAATTACGGTGATGGACTGTTGCGGAGGATTCCCAATAATCCTCTGGCCCAACGTATACTCAAAGGTGCCACACGCTTCGTCCCCGACGCTTAAATAAAAAGATCCCACGTAGGACAAGAAATTGCTGTTGCAACTCCCACCAGGACAATCGGCGTTTGTCGTACACGCCCCCGCGTTGGTTGCGCCGCCTTGGCAACGCCCTGCGACGGCGCCATCTTCAATCGCCAAATTGCAGGTCCATTGGATGTCGGGAGAGTCGGCGCGAACAGTACAATTCACGTCGCTCTGAAGAAACCAATGGAAAACAAAGTCGACGCGCGATGAATCCACAAAAGCCATCTGTTCCGGGTGTAAGTTCGTACCCACGCAGCCGAAAGTATCGTCGCAAACTGGAAAGCATGGATCGTCGCACGGACACGGGTCGAACTCGAGTGGAGCATCCCACCCCTGCGGCACGATGTACCCGCTTTCGCATTCGCCTGCGCAGCGTCCGGAACTCCGCGCTCCGGTTTTGCCGAGCAAAGTGAACGAATAGGCATTCAGCAGGCCCGATCCTCCGTCGAACGGAGGGTTGTTCCATTTCGACAAGTAAATGTCTACCGTGATGATGTCGCCGGGGGAGACGTCGAGCGAACTTGTGGGGGATATGGGCGCACCGTTCTTGGCCACAGCTTTGAGTGAGAGAGTCGCCGCGGCCAGGACAGAACCAGGAAGCAGAAGGGCAAAGGCGGTGACTGTGCCAATGGCGCACATGGAACGGCAGGTTGTTTTGGACGAGTTCATGGAAATGACTCCCTGAAAGCTACTTCTGTGACGCTACTCATGATATTCCTCGCGGTCCCATTTTTCCAGCCCAAATAAAACAAGGTATCCGAGGCGCCGCCGCCCGAGGAAGATCGGAGATCGCAAGGAATCGAGAGCAATTTTCATGCCAGCTTGATCGAATTGCCCAGTAATTTGTGGCTTTTCTTCTTGGTGCGTTCGGCGTAGGGTCGGCTTGATGTGCCGATTTGCGACTGAAACCCGAGTGTCCGCGCGAACTGCAGTTCGTGGCTGGCTGTGCTCTCCTTCACGGTCACGGCTAGGAGAGTAAGGTCGATGCCCCGACCTACTTCTTCTGCGGGGAAACAATCATCGTCATGCGCTTGCCGTCCATGGCCGGGGGCCGCTCGACCTTCACCGTGTCGCCAAGCTCCGCCATGATGGCCTGAAACGCCTCTCCCGCGACTTCGCGGTGAAATCGCTCACGACCCTTGAACAACATGGTGAATTGAACCTTGTGCCCGTCTTCTAGAAATCCCTTGGCGTGCTTGAGCTTGATGGAGCGGTCGTGGGGATCGGTCTTGGGCCGCAAGCGGATTTCCTTCAGCGTGACCACGTGCGCCGCCGACGCCATCTTCATCCGCTTCTTTTTCTCGTAGAGATTCTTGCCGTAGTCCATGATGCGGCAGACCGGCGGATTTTCAGTCGGCGAAACCTCCACCAGGTCCAGACCGGCCTCCTTGGCCAGGGCCAGCGCTTCGTGCGTGGGGATGACGCCGAGCTGTTCCTGATTCTGATTGATTACGCGGATTGGCGTAATGCGAATTCGTTCATTGAGACGCAATGCTTTGGCGATGGTTTGTTTCCTTTCTAAAAAACTGCATGATCAAAAAACAGGATCGGGCCTTTCACCCTCACCCTGCCCTCTCCCTGAAAGGGAGAGGGAACTACGGTCTTGTCTCGACGATGCGAGTACGACCCTTCGATTCAATTTCCTGACGGCAACCCGCCAGGAATCCGTCAATGTTCATGTTGCCGATGGTCTTGCCGTCGCGGTCGTTCACATTCAGCGCCCCGGTTGCGGCCTCCTGCTCCCCTACGACCAGAATGTAGTTGATCTTCGCCGTGCGGAGCCGGTGTTTTTTGGGGCCGATCTTCTCGTCGCCGTCATCCAACTCGACCCGCAGTCCGGCCTGCTTCAGTTTTCCAGTCACTTCGCGTGCATAATCCACGCTTTTTTCGCTGACGCTGGCTACCGCAACCTGCACCGGCGAAAGCCACATCGGGAATGCACCCGCAAAGTGCTCAATCAGGATGCCGACGAATCGCTCCATGCTCCCAAAGGGCGCGCGGTGAACCATCACGGGTTGGTGTTGGGCATTGTCGGAGCCGATGTAGGTCAGGCCGAATCGCTCCGGCAAGTTGTAATCCGCCTGCACCGTGCCCAACTGCCAGTTGCGCCCGATGCAGTCTTTCACCATGAAGTCGATCTTCGGACCATAAAACGCGGCCTCGCCCACTTCCTCGGTGAACGGTATCCCGCTTTCGCGAGCGGCCTGGCGCACGGCCTCCTCGGCGCGAGCCCAGTTTTCCGGCGACCCCACGTACTTATTGCTTGCCGGATCGCGCAGCCCAACGCGCACGCGATAATCGGAGAGATTCAGCGTATCGAGCACCTTGGTCGTGAGCCGTACCGTGGTCAGCAACTCCTCGGCCAACTGATCCTGCGTGCAGAACAAATGCGCGTCGTCCTGCGTAAAGCCGCGCACCCGGGTGAGTCCGCCGATCTCGCCGCTCTGCTCGTAGCGATACACGGTGCCATACTCGGCCACCCGGAAGGGCAGATCGCGATAACTCCGCTGCCGCGCGGCGTAAATGCGAATGTGGTGCGGACAGTTCATCGGCTTAAGCAAATATCCGTCGCCCTCTTCGAGCACCTCCTCGATCGCCTTGCGGTTTCGCAGGGCCATCCCGGCGCCGGGCTGATACTTCTTTTCGTTGACCAGCCGGGTCACCATTTCCGCGTCGATGACTTCGAGTTCCTGTAGTTTCTTCTTCTCGTCCGCGCTGAACTCTTCCGCATCGCCGCGATGGTTGCACGCCTCCCATAGCTCATTGAGCACGCGGGCACGGTCGCTCTCGTACAGCGCCGGATATTGCGAATCCTTGTAGTACGGAAAATGTCCGCTGGTGCGATAGAGCTTGAGCCGCCCGATGTGCGGCGTGATGACCTGGTTGTAGCCGAGCTTCACCATCTCGGCGGTCAAAAAGCTCTGCAGCTCGGTGCGAATGATCGCCCCCTTGGGCATCCACAGCACCAGCCCCGGTCCTACCGTCTCATCTATGTGGAACAGGTCCAGGTCCTTGCCGATCACTCGATGATCGCGTTTCCTGGCCTCCTCGAGCCGCGCCAGATGCTCCGTCAGCGACGACTTCTTAAAAAATGCCGTGCCGTAAAGTCGTTGCAAAGGTTGATCGTTGACGTCGCCTCGATAGTGCGACCGGCTTACCTGCCGGATCGCAAACGCCTTGACGATTCCCGTGGAGGGAATGTGCGGTCCACGGCAAAGGTCTTCAAAATCCTTGCCCGGTGTCGCTCCCGTCACATAAAAGCTCAGCGAATTCCCCTCGGCCCGTTCCGCGTTATCGACTTTGTACCGATTCCCCTCGTTCTTAAGCTTCGACATCGCGTCGCTTCGCGGCAACTCGTATCGAGAGAATGGCCGGTCCTCTTTGATGATCCGGGCCATCTCCTCCTCGATCCGCTGGAAGTCGTCCGGCGTGATCGAGCGCGGCAGATCCAGATCGTAGTAGAACCCATCCTCCAAGGGCGGGCCGTAAACGAGCTTTGTTTCCGGGAATAGCTTGCACACCGCCTCGGCCATCACGTGTGCGGTGCTGTGCCGCAAGACGAACAGGCTGTCAGGATTGTCATCGGTGGCGGTCAGAATGCGGAGCTGGCAATCATCGGGCAGAGGGCTTTTCAGATCCACCGTCTGCTTCGACCCGTCGGTCGCAACCACGCCGGCAATGGCTGCCCGAGCCAGTCCCGGCCCCAGCTTGGCCGCCACGTCCGCCGTGGTCGCCCCGGCGGGCATCTCCAGCGTATTCCCATCAGGAAGTCGAACGATCAGAAACTCACCCTCGCGACAAGCCTAATACCGTCTAACAAAACGAAACCACAAATCTGTCCGCTCCCTTACGGTCGCGGCTCTGTTTTCGTCAGCACAAAAAAAGAACGATCTCAAAGCTTCGCAACCCATCGAAGCCGTTCGCGCGAGGACCCATCGAGCCCAATGCGAAACTGCCGGCTAACATGAGGGTTGCGTCATAAGCTCTGAAACCGCTCGGTCACGACCAGTGCGAAAAAAACGTCGGACTGTCCGCACACTTTCCCGCGTCTGTTCAACAATAATAATAGAGAATCGGCAAAATCGGTCAAGCACTTTTCCGGCCTGTCCGCCCATCCAACCAGGCCGCTCCTCCCGTCAAAGCCCCGTTTCGCCGGTGCCGCCCAGAAATCCTGTCAAAATACCCCTCAAAAACGTCGACAAGATGGTCACGATGAACGCCGCAAGCTGCGTAACGAACTGGTTCGAGGTCAGAAATCCGTCGATGTCGAGCATGATGATCTCCCAAAAAAACTTTTCGCGATAAACACTTCGAGTGGTAGGATAAGGCAGGGGCGGCCCGGCTCAAAGAGGAATCTTGTAAGAATTGGCGCATCGAAGGGGTCAAGAATTCCGCAAGATTTCACCCTCACCCTACTGGACCGACATAACATATTCTGCGGGTGCGTTTTTCAAGGCCGGACCACTGCTCGCAGAGCAGTGGCACACCTATGACCCGCAAGAATGAACGTGTGGGAACCCTACCCTTTCCCTGGAAGGGAGAGGGGGCATGAAACCACCTCCGGCCAAAATCAGTCGAAGAACCGAAAGCGCACGATCGCCCACAGCGCCTTGAACCCATCCAACGCCCGAATCTTTTTGCCCTCGGCGTAATCCCGTCCCGCATAGTGAATCGCCACCTCGTGAATCCGCCACTTTCCCCTGGCCACCTTCGCCGTGATTTCCGGCTCGATCGTAAAGGTATCGCTCCGCAGCCGCAGCGAGCGAACCACATCCCCGCGAAACACCTTGTAGCACGTCTCCATGTCCGTCAGATTCAAATCGGTAAACAAGTTCGACAGCACGGTCAGCGCTTTGTTGCCCATCGCATGTCGAAAGGAATCCACTCGGTGGTCGCTCGTGCCGAGGAACCGCGAGCCATACACCACGTCCGCCCGGCCATCAAGAATCGGCTTGAGCAGCCGCGGATAGTCCGCCGGATCGCACTCCAGGTCCGCATCCTGAATGAGCACGATGTCGCCGGTTGCAAGGGAAAACCCCGTTCGCACGGCCGCTCCCTTGCCGCGATTCTCCGGCTGCAAGTGTACGCGTAGATTTTCCGCCGCAAACCGCTCCCTGATTTTTGGATACAAATCCCGCGACCCGTCCGTGCTTCCATCATCCACGATGATGATCTCGCGCGCCAGCCCCGTCTCGACGGCCACCACCCGCGCGATGAGCTCCTCAATCGTCGCGCGTTCGTTGTACGCGGGAACGATGATGGACAAAGTTCTAAAGGTCGTTGCCAAATTCACTTTCGTTGCACAATAGCGCCCAACACCGCTCCTTTGCAGTCGCGGTACTGATTAATCCTTAAAACGGAAACGAAGGATCGCCCACAGCGCCTTAAAACCATCCTTGGCCCCGATCTTCTTCCCCTCTGCATAATCCCGCCCCGCATAGCTGATCCCCACTTCGTACACCCGCCAGTGGCCCTTGGCGATCTTCGCGGTCATCTCCGGCTCGATCGCGAAATCGTTGCTCTTGAGCCGGAGCGAACGGACCACCTCCGCCCGCATCACCTTGTAGCACGTCTCCATGTCCGTGAGGTTCAGATTCGTCAGCATGTTCGACAGCGTCGTCAGCACTTTGTTGCCCACCATGTGCCAGAACAGGTGCACCCGGTGATAGTCCGACCCCACAAACCGCGACCCGTACACCACATCGGCCCTGCCCTCCAGGATCGGCCGCAGCAATTTGGGATAGTCGCGCGGATCGTACTCCAGATCCGCGTCCTGAATCAGCACCACGTCGCCCGTCGCCAGCGCGAACCCCTCGCGGACGGCCGCCCCCTTGCCGCGGTTGCCCGGCTGGAGCTTGACCTGAATCCGCTCGCCGGGCCACCCCTCCACGATCTTCGGATAGATGTCGCGCGTGCCGTCGGTGCTGCCGTCATCGACCATGATAATCTCGCGGTCCATGTCGAGCTTCACGGCCACCACCCGCGCAACAAGCTCCTCCACCGTGGCCCGCTCGTTGTACACCGGAATGATGATTGATAGTCGCATAAGGGTATTGAGGGATCATGCTAACCGCGCGTCGGGGTACGCGAAAGATAAATTAGGGACAGTCACCTATTTGGGTCGTTAGAAACAAGTGACCATCCCTGATTTCTATTGCATAATAAACAACGAATGAAATGGTGCAGGCTATCACCGGGGGCTTTTGGGGTAGTTCTCTTTCTCCTTTGCTGGTCGGCATGGACCGGAAATGCCCATGCGCAAACTCAAATCGTTTCTCGTGAGCCGATCATCTTCGCGCAGTCCCCGCGAGTCGCCGGAACAAAAAACCGGCACGCGGAGATCCGGCACCGGGGCGAACTCCCTATCCCCGGAACGCGGATGATCAAGATTTCGGGCGGTGCGCTGGTTGAGGTGTTAACCCCGTCTTTTGAAACAGCCGCTAAACCACGCGTGTCGTTCGACGCAGCGCATATCCTGTTTGTGGGGCGGAAAGAATCCTCGCACCGATTCAGCGTTTGGCAAATGATGGTGGACGGCAAAGAACCGCACGAGGTGGTTGGGTGCGAAGGCAACTGCCTTCAAGCGGAATGGCTGTCCACGCTCTATACGCTGGACGACGCTGCTCCGAGCCGCCGGATCGCATTCGCCTGTCTGCCCGATGATGGAGGCCCGCCGACCATTTTCACCAGCCGGCTGGACGGGACGGATCGGCGGCCAATCACCTTTACGCCATTGGGCGCCGTCGATCCCATTGCGCTGCCCGATGGTAGGTTGTTTTTCCGCAATCCGGCTGAACGTACAGACCAGATGCGCGGAGAGGAAAAAAAAGATTTCGCCGGCTCGTTCGCGGTCCATATCGACGGAACGGATCTGAGCGCATTCACGGCGGCGGAGGCGCTTCCTCGTCGCGCCAATTCAGAAGTAGCGCACTCCACCACCGATTCTGCGAACATTGACGAAACCCATCGCTTTCGCCCCCGGCTTTCGGATGGTCGCAGGCTTGAGTCCAGGACGATCGAGCAAACGAACTCGAAGGGGTTGGCCGCCGTCGATCCGGCAACCGGCCTGATTGAAGTCCTTTACGACAGCGCTGAATGGGACGAGTTCGATCCCGTGGCGGTCGTGCCGCGCGAAGAACCGGCAGGGCATTCCAGTGTCGTGCGCGACTCGGCGAAAGCCGATCTTTATTGCATGGACGCTTCCCTGACGGAAGGCACGACCCTCGCGAAAGATGGCGTTCGGCGCGTCCGTGTTTTTGAAGCAGAAACACGGGCAACGAGCTTATCCGAGCGGAGCCTGGGGGAGGCTGCCATTGAGGATGACGGTTCGTTTTTTATTGAAGTGCCGGCGCGAACGCCGATTCGCCTCGAATTGCTGGGCAAGGACGGCGAAGTCCTTCGCGGCATGAAGAACTGGACGTGGGTCATGCCCGGCGAGCGACGCGGTTGCATCGGCTGCCATGAAGACCGTCAGCTTGCGCCGCCCAACCGGCACGTATTGGCCCTTCGAAAGCCGGCGCAAAAGCTCCGCCTGCCCGACACCACCGAGATCTCACCGAGTTCCCCCATCCAGGTGCGACAGCGAGAACAACCGTGAAACACCGGGCAACGTCCATTCTGGTTTGGATCGTCTTGCAAAACGGCCTGGCCTTGGCACAGGATAACGAATTTCCTCGTTATGCCGGCGTACGCTCGTGCCTGGGGTGCCATGCGCAGTCGGGCTGGGCGAAGGAATGCAAACTCGAACCGATCCCCAGGCATGCGCACTCCTTCGAATTGTTGAGCACGCCGCGAGCACGGGAGATTGCGGCCATGAGCGGAATCTCCGGCGAGCCTTCCGAAACCCGCGTGTGTCTGGAGTGCCACAGCGCCGGCGCCGACGACGGACCGCGCTGGTGGAAGTCCGCTTTTCAGCCCTCCGATGGCGTACAATGCGAAAGTTGTCACGGTCCCGGAAGTTTGCATATCGCCGATGCCGGGTGGCAATCGGAGAATGCGGTCTCCACGTCGATCAAGCGGGGCGACCGGATGGACTGTCATCTTTGCCATACCGACCGGCCATCGCATCGCGAAGTGATTGAAAGGAAGTTTTCACGCCTGCCCGCCGACTCGCACTACAAAACGCCTGTGAGCCTGACATTGTCGCCTGACGGCAGCCGGCTGTACGTGGTTGGCGAACACAGCGACAGCGTGCTGATCGTTGACGCGGAAAAGGGCATCGTTCTGCAGGAGGTCAAAGTCGGGCATCGTCCCAAGGCCGCCGCGCTGGATGGGAATGGCGTCCACCTCTACGTCACCAACGCCCTCAGCGGAACGCTCAGCGTCGTCGACGTAGTGAAGGGTCAGGAACTCGTGCAGATTCAAGTCGGCGCAGAACCCCACGGTGTGATCGTCGACTCCTCCAATCGGCGTGTTTACGTGCTCAACACCGCCGAGGACACCATCAGTATTGTCGATGTGGAAACCAGGCAGGAAGTGCATCGGTTGGTGGGCGGCACAGGGCCCTGGTTCGTTTCGCTTCAGCCGGGTGGGACCATCGCCGCCGCAACCAGTGTGCGTCCAAATCAAAACCGTTTCCGAGAGCCGCCGGTATCCGAAGTGACCTTCCTTGACACCGCCGAGGGGCTTGTGATCGAACGCATGAATGTCGCGGGCGCAAACATGATTCAGGGCATTGCCTGGGTTCCGGGGAGCCGCACCGCCATCGCCACGATGATGCGGGCCAAGAATCTGGTACCGGCCACACGGCTTTCCCAGGGATGGATGATTACCAACGGCCTGGCGGTGCTGCGCAACGGCGGTCGCGTGGACCAGGTGCTGCTGGACCAGCCCAATGACGCTTTCCCTGATCTCATGGACATCGCCATCAGCCCCGACGGGCGATGGGCGCTAGTCACCAGCGGCGGCGCGGACATGGTGGCCGTCGTCGATGTGCGCAATCTGCTGGCGTACATCGATCATCAGGAACCTCAGCGGCGAGCACAGGTGCTGCCCGACTACCTGGGCTCGAGCCAACACTTCGTTTTCAAACGCATTCCGGTCGGAGCGAATCCACGCGGCGTACGCTTTTCGCCGGACGGCCGTCAGGCTTACGTCTGCAATGCGTTCTCCGATTCCATTGGTGTGATTGACGTTTCCACCTGGACGGTCTCTCGAACCATTGATCTTGGCGGCCCATCCGAAATCACTCCGCTTCGAAACGGCGAGCAGTTGTTTCACAAAGCCGATATCACCTTTGGCCGGCAGTTTTCCTGTCGGAGTTGCCACCCCGACGGCCATCTCAACGGACTGACCTTCGATATCGAAGCGGACGGACCGGGAATGAAGCCCCTCGATAACCGCACCCTCCGGGGAATTTTCGACACCGGACCGTTCAAGTGGGAGGGAACGAACCCGTCGTTGTCGCGACAGTGCGGTGCGCGATTCGCGGTGTTCTTTACCCGCCAGGCGCCGTTTCCCCCGCCGGACCTCGACGATCTGGTTCATTACATCGCCACGATCGAGCGCCCGCCGAATCGCTTCCGAAGTCCGCAGGGGCTGACCCTCGCGCAGCGGCGCGGTAAAGCCATTTTTGAACGAACGACCTCCAGCGATGGCGCCCCGCTGAAGCCGGAAGATCGCTGCACGCATTGCCACAGCGGGGCCTACCGCACCAGCCGGCAGAAAGTCGTGGTGGGCACCACGATGTGGTTTGACGCAACGGTGGCGGTCGACCTGCGGGATCGCGAGATGTTCAATGCCGACGAATTCGGAGAACTGGGCGGCTATTATTTCATCGATACGGGTATGCCTTCCGTGGAATGGGACGTTCCGCATTTGACGGACATCGCCGCAAGTCCTCCGTACCTTCACAACGGGGCGGCGCAGACATTGGAGGAAATCTGGACGCGGTACAACATGATCAACCGCCACGGGGCCACGCACGGCCTGACCAAGCAGGAAATCAATGACCTCATTGCATACCTCAAAACACAATAAACGCGCCATCCGGGTTTCCACTGTGTGCGGAATGGTTGCGACGGCGGTCTTGTCCCTGGCGAATTCGCCTCTGGTCTGCGGAGGCCCTGCGATCAATGGCAATCGGATCGACTCCGCGACCTGGCAACAATTGGATCTCGCAAATATCAGAACCGTCCGCGAGTTTTTTGGCGTCGTCTGGGTCGGCGGCGATGACGGGCTGGCAGCCTTCGAAAACGGCCAGTGGCGGCGCTGGCGCGTCGCGGACGGTTTGCCGGTGAACAGGGTTTCGGCCTTCGACATGGACCCGGCGTCCCGCGACGTATGGATCGGGACGCTCGGTGGAGGGTTGGTACGATTCACTGCGGGCCGTTTTGACGTATTCAACCAGTTCAACAGCGGGCTGGCCGGCGACCTCGTGTTCGGCGTCGCCCTCCGTGGTGGCCGGGTCTATGCCGCCACCAACGGCGGAGTCAGCGAATTCGAGCCAACTTCGCAGAGCTGGGACTTGCTCGTACCGCGAAGGTCCAACGAGTCGCAACAAGTCGCGGTGCATCTCACCGTGGAGGGCGACGCGCTTTTGGCCAATATGTGGCCCGACGGCACTTTTCGTTGGGACCCCGGCGCTCGCCTGTGGCTGGAGCAACTCACTTCACCCCCAAAGGATTTGACACAGACACAGTTCGATCATCGGCCGGCAGGAATCGCTCTTTCGCAACCTCGGCAAGCTCCGCCTGCCATCGCCATCCTGGGTCCCGGCACAAGGCGTATGAACCTGCCCGGCGATCGTTACGCGGGCAAAGCTCAGACCACGAAAGACCAACCCGACATGGCGGCGGTGCGCGTCGCGGTCAATCTCGCCCGCGCCGCAAGCGCCTCAACCGAAATCCTCCTATGGCAGCCGGCGCCGGGTTATTCAAGATACGGGTGGGGCTTGCTCGAAGATGACCTTGTGGGCTATGCGGACAAATCAGACCTGGTTGGTTTGGTTGCCCACGTCGATGCCCGTCAGCGGTACACCGCCGCCGCCATCGCGTACCTGGGTATTCCGGCGGTGAATGTGGCCGCTCCGCCAATGGAACGCGGCGAGCCCCTGGCGCAAGATCGGCGGATTTTTCATTGTCGCAAAGATCAGCCGCAACGACACCGTGCGATGCTCGATTTTGTCCGTCGCCGGAATCACGGCACATGGGCAGTGATTGAATGTGATGTGAAGGCTGAGACCTTGTTGCGGACTGCGTGGACGAAATCCTATGCCGGCCGTAACGACATCAAGAATGTTATTTACCTGTCCGCTCCCGATTCCGGCGACTTTACTGAGCGAGTGATCGAGGCATTCGATCGCCAGAACATCGCCGCAATGTTCCTCTGGGGCGATCCCGAGCGGGCCACGGAAAGCCTGCGAAAACTCGCAGATCGAAAACGGAAATTTCTACTGGCAGGCGGCCCGGAACTCGCCGGCGCAGGAGTCCGCGAGCTTGCCGAGAAAGCAGGATGGGGCGTGGTCGCGCTCGCCGCTCCGGAATCGTCCTCGCCGTGCGCTCCCGAGCTACTCAGAGACTACGCCTCTCAGCCCATGCCTCATGCCACATCGAAAATTCCTGACCTGCTGGCCTGTCAGACTTTTGATGGGACCGACCATTTGCTGACCGCGGTCCAATCCGGTCCGCCGGGGCGTACCGCGTTGGCCGACACGTTGCTTCACATGGAGCAGGACATTTTCGGCGAGCGGCATTTCGAGGCCCGCCGCAGAAGCGCCGCCATCCTGATTGATGTCTTGCAGGATGGCCAGTGGCGCCAGGAAGAAATCACTGTTTCAGTGCCTACGGGGGGTTCAAACCCGTAAGCTCGCGGACCGACGCGTAAACCGGCTGTCCTTCGGGACCAAAGGGATCGATGAGAATCAGCCTGTCAAATACCGGCGAATCGTGCGTGTCCGGCCGGTGGCAGTGTCGGCACCCGTTGGCCTGATCCACCGCGTCGTATCCCCAGGCCTCTTCCGCCCTACGGACATTGTGGTTGATCCCCCACAGGCCGGTCTCGCCTTCGGCCTTTACTCCCTCAATTTCAGCATCGAACGAACCGACTCCTTCGGGAACGCTTGCATCCTCGTACCAAATCCGCCTGCCTCTAACGAGCACGGGATGCGCCGCCACTTGTGTTCCGTAGCTGTCCACACCCTTGAGGAGAGTCATGTAGGCCAGCATTTCGGCAGGTCGATTAATCTCCAACTTGCCGTCATTGTTGTCGTCGGTCACGACGGGCAACGGCTGACTTCCGATGATCTGGTTGAACCGCCAGCTCGCAATCGGTATCACCAAATCGTCGCTTCGTTCCGGCGTTCCGCGATCGTCCAGGTCTCCCCAGTAGATGCTGAGGTTGGGCGGAATCGACGGAAACAGTCGCACGACCCCATCTTCATCAACCTTTGGATAGAGGCCCGGATACCAGGAACTCTTATCCTGGTCGCTCGGATCGACCGGATTGGCGGAATAAAACAAATTGGCCTGATAAGTGATCGTAGGTCCGCCCATCGAAGAATCGCGAAAGGCACGCATCTGCGCGGGTCCTGCCCAAGCCTGCGGAATGTGGCACGCCTGGCAGGAGAGCTTGTCCGGCGAATTCCACATGGCCAGGTGAACCAGTGTGTTTCCCGGTACGGGCGGGGCGTCCGGGTGCCGGGTAGGGCTGTTCTCCAAATGGCAGCTCCGGCATGATCGGAGGTTCACCCAGTCAAGCTCCTGGCGAGAGTGCTGTACCAGACTGTTGCCCTTGGCAAAGTTGTGATCGACGTTTCCGGGGTGGCAGAAGTTACAGGCCGTGCTGTTTTGAGGCGAGATGTCGTTTTGAGGATTATCGTCCAGGAGGTTGTTGAGTTTGGCGTAATGAAAATCACGCGGGTCGAACCAAACGCCGCCTCGCAGGCTTACCCAGCCAATCGGCCCATGACATAGCCAGCAGGCCTCGTCGCGCGGGGGGACGTCCAGGGCATGGGGGGGAAGCGCCAGACCCTGATCGGGTATTTGCGTCAGCGAGCCTTGTGTCAGGCCAACGCCATAGTCGATCTGAAGCTTTGTTGCCTTGCCGCCGACGATCGGCATGCTGGAAAACCAGCCTTGCCCGGCGACCCCGGCTGCCGCAAAGGCCGGCACGGGCGCCCCGGCGTCATCGACGAGTCCCGCCTGTGCAGCGGCGGCCGCGGCGCGGCGAGTGTAGCGTCCATTGTTCCCACCGCCATTCCAAGCCGGGTCCGGCAAATGGCAATGAAGGCAGTCGGGTTCCGAGACGCCAGTCAGGTCCCACCGTGCGGGTTGCAGAACGCCAGTTGCGCTCATGTAGGCGTAATCGCCGTCCAGAAGAACGTCGCCGGGAGCTTTGCCAAGTTGTTCGTAGCCGAACAATCCCGTTGTAGAGTCATAGAACCGCATGCCGTCGCGATCGAACTCGCCGGGTCCGCCTCCGGGATGACAGGCGGTGCACTCGGCCACCCAACGGAACGTGGTCAGATCGATCTGCGAGGGGGCGCAACTTTGTTTGGCGGCCAGGACGCGTAAGCCTCCACCGGGATTGCAGGTGCCATAGCGTCCCGGGGAACGCTGCCACCATCGTCCATCGCTGAAGTAGTTATCCTCCACAATAATGTTGCCTTCGAGGTCGGTGCGCCCCTGCTGAAACTTGAAGCCGTTCGAAATTCGGTCAATGTCATGCGCGTGGCACTCGCCGGCACAGGTCTGCCGCCCGCTATAAGGCACGGTCGAGTTGGGTTGAAGGATGTTCCCTTGTGTATCGCGCAGCGGAATGGGCAGGTGCCCGCGAGCGAGCTGGAAAAGCGAAAAATCAGCAAGGTCCACGTCCTTGTCGTGATCGAAATCTACGATTGAAAAACACTCGGTCGTACCCGGTTGCTGCGGCCCGTTGAAGCACAAAGTGAGGGCGATGTGATCGCGAGAATCGACGAAGCCGTTGCCGTCTTGATCGGGACTTCCCCTGGCTGGTGCACCATGAATCAAAGGCACCGCCGCCAGCACCCAAACCGCCATGCGCATCAAGCCACAGCCGGACGGCACTGCACCGCGGGTGAAATCAAACATGATCCCCCATCCTTTCCCTTGCGATGTGGAATCGTGCCGGTTTTAGAGACCCGGCCCGCGACAACGATCGGAGAATTCCCGATAGTCCTTCGCGTCCACATCTGGATCATCATCGAAATTGAATTGGTCGGAACAGCCGGGGCTTCCCGGCGTAACTTCCCCGAAGCACGATTGCAGGCCCGCATAGTCCCGCAGGTCCAGATCGCCGTCTCCGTCGGAGTCGCCGATCAGGCAGCCGTTGCGGCAGGCGGACGCCAGGCAGGCGGTGCCGGGGCACATCGGCGGATCGTCGCAGACCGGGGTAGCCCCGAACCCCACGCACTGCGCCCATGTAAACATTTCTGAGTAGATGCCGCTCGGGAAGCAACAGACGACCATATCCTCGAGCGGGGGCAGACAAGCCCCTGCCGGCGTGGTGTAGGGGCATAGATCGACGCAATCTTCAACGCTGTCCGCATCCGTGTCCGTCACAATCTCGCACTCATTGATGAGTCCGTCTCCGTCGCAGTCCGGCTCGCACCCGTCCGGAACGGAGTTCGAGTTGCAATCCGCGCAGGACAGGGTTCCCGGCGGACACTGAGTCAGGTCGCACTCATCGGCAACGCCGTTCCCATTGCAATCCGGTTCACACTCATCGGGCACCCGGTTCGCGTTGCAGTCATCGCTCATCCCGCACGGCTGAGTGCAACCCACATCCGAACAGTTCAAATCGCAGCGGTCTTCCACCTCGTTTGGCTGGCAGTCGATGATGGTGACTCGCGGAACCAGAGTGCCCGCGGTGATTTCCTCCGGCAGGCCGGGCTTGAAGAGACCGAGAGTCGCTTTTCCCGTCACGGGTTCGACGTTGGTATCAAAGGCGAACGTGAAGACGCTGTCGTAACGCAGCGCATTGGCATTCTCGTTGACCGCAAAGGTGTCCGTAGACCAGGAAACATGACTCGCCGTCGGACTCGTCGTCAGTTGATACGTCCAGGGAAGTGCCGAGTAAGGCTCTCCGCTGTGGTGTATGATGGATCGAAAATACGGATTGTAGACCACCGCGTGCTCGGGCAAGTCGATCCGAAGGGAACGCGCCGAACGGTCGGAGTTCAGGTTTTGAACGGCATAATTGTAACGAAAGTACCCGTCGCCCAGCGGCGTAGCCTTCGACGCCACGATAAAAAGCCCCTCGCCCGGAACGCGCGCATCGCTCTCCAGAACGCTGGGATCAATATCCTTCCAGGCGCGAACCGCCGCCTCCCCGGCGTGCGTGGGAAATGCATCATTCAGCACAACATTGTAAACGCCCGGCCCCGTATGATTGATGTGTACTTCTCGATAGGAAGCATTGTTGTCCTGCGTGCCCGCCCGGCAATCGTCCGGGTGAACGTAATGGCCTTCAATGAAATACCGTGCGAGTGGATTCAACGCAGGAGTGAGGTCGGACCAGGTCACCTGCACGCGACGATCGGTCGTGCTCTGGTGGGCCCATCCCGACCACGGATACGGGAATATCCCCGTGTGGGCGTTCACCGTGGACCGTGGACTCATGTTGGTCTGCACCCCGTTCAAGTACGCGGAATAGGGGTCGGAACAGCCCACGCCGAGTTCCGTACCACTGGTGATATCCGAGCAGAGTCCGCAGAAGTCCTCCGACACGGCATAAAACCCGTGCTTCACCCAGCTCATGCCGATCTGCTCGAACCGATCGGCCTTGAGCCGGTACATGTTCTGGATGATCACCGGGTGGTGGTTGGTGTAAGAAATCCATTCCGCGCGGGCATTTCCTATGTTGCAAGCCGTGGTGCCTACCGCGAAAGCCGCGGTATCTCCCACCGAGGTATAGCGAATAACATCCTGGAGACTGGCTACGAGAACGTCTGAACCTGTAACACCGGCAATACCGCCTTGGGGTGGTCCGTGCTCCGGTGGCGTGCAGGTTTCAAGCGAGTCCGAGCCACCGATGGCCCGTTCCACCAGAACCTGAACCACGAGACTGCCCATCCCCATTCCCGCCGCGTCGGGGCGTAGCAATTTTTCGGCCCAGTCCGGTGAAAGTAGCAATTCTCCGCGCAGATCCAATTCACCTCTGCGCGGGTCAAAGTCGATGAAAACATCGCCCAACTCAAAAAGAACCAGCGGATCGGCGCCCGCCTCAAGAGTGCTTTCAATCTGAAAACCGTCATCAACACGACCGCAAAATCCGAAGTTTCCGACGACCATTCGATTCCCAGGCCGGTCGAGTAAAGCGGCGCCGCAGGTCATCACCGGGCCGCTGGAAAATCCCTCAAAGCCGTTTTTCGAAAATTTTGCGACTGGCGAATTCGAGGGGTCAACCTCGAAGACCATGAAGGTTCCGGTCGCGTTGCTGCTCATTTCACCAAGTGGAACCAGCGAGAAGCCCAGCGCGGAAAGGCTGTCCGAATTGAACTGGAAGGCGATCGCTCCTTCCTGGACAAGGTAGTGCCCGACAGGTTGCGCACCAAAGGCCGTGACGCCCGGAGTTGCAAAAAAAGAACCATTCGCTGCCAGAATTGCAAACAGAAACTGCCCGAACCGTCGTGCTTTCTGATTCGTCATTCCCCCCCCCTTTTTTTCGGAAGCCAAAAGTGCCAGGCTTCGTGGCGCGCAATACCAGCGCCCGCCTATGAAT
>CXWL01103845.1_pt1 | contig 33381 bp, 31 predicted proteins | sample 590931 | NCBI WGS metagenome assembly CXWL01 (sample SAMEA3498368, study PRJEB10139) | groundwater metagenome | biome: water well; material: biofilm material | place: Germany | collected 2015-04-27
GGATTGGATGAACAGCGTGGCTTGCGCGGGATCCACTCCCGCCGCCAGCCAATCCACCACCATGTCCCAGACGTGCTGTTCGATGGTCTGCGGGGTATCGTAATGCGTGGTCAGCGCATGCCAGTCGGCGACGAAGAACAGGCACTCGAATTCCTGCTGCATCTGCACCCAGTTTTTCAGCACGCCGTGGTAATGCCCCAGATGCAAACTTCCGGTGGGGCGCATTCCGGATAACACGCGATCAGCAAACATATTTGTTGTTACAACCCTATCAATAAACGAATTACACCATACACCAGATTGATGATCGGCCTGAGCAGCCAGCCCAGCACCGGCGTCATCGCCATAAAAATCAGGATGAACAGGCCGTAAGGCTCGACCCGCGACAACTGGTAAGCCTGGCGGTGCGGCAGCAGGCTGACCGCGATGCGCCCGCCATCCAGCGGCGGCAGCGGAAGCAGATTCAGCGCCATCAAAACAACGTTGATCTGCACGCCCGTTTTTGCCATCTCCGCCAGCGGTTTGTAAAAATAGCTTTCCGGGAAAGCCATGGCCATTTTCAGGATGAACACCCAGCACACCACCATGAACAGGTTGGCTGCGGGGCCGGCCAGCGCCACCCACAGCATGTCTTTTTTCGGGTTGCGCAGCGCGGAAAAATTGACCGGCACCGGCTTGGCCCAGCCGAACAGGATGCCGCCCAGCCACAGTGTCAGCATGGGCAGCAGGATGGTGCCCACCGGGTCTATGTGGCGTATCGGGTTGAGGCTGATGCGGCCCTGCTGGTAAGCCGTCATGTCGCCGTAATACCGCGCCGCATAGCCGTGCGCCGCCTCGTGCAGGGTGATGGCGAACAGGATGGGAATCGCCGAAATGGCGATGGTCTGGATCAGGTGGTCGAGCTGCATGCCATTACGCTTCAAATGGGGCGGTATCGCCCCTGCCGCGCCGCGCCACGATGGGTGCGGCGCCGGTCAGATCCACCACGGTGGTCGGCTCCAGCCCGGTCGGGCCGCCGTCCAGTATCAGGTCAACACCGCGCCCGAGGCGGACGCGAATTTCTTCCGCATCGTTCAGCGGCTGGCTTTCGTCCGGCAGGATCAGGGTGGAACTCAACAGCGGTTCGCCCAGTTCTTCCAGCAAGGCGAGCGCCACCGGATGATCCGGAATGCGCAACCCGACGGAATTACGCTTGGGGTGCTGCAAGCGTTTCGGCACTTCCCGGGTGGCGTCGAGGATGAAGGTGTAGCTGCCCGGCGTATTGTTTTTCAGCAGGCGGAACTGCGTGTTGTCCACCTGCGCATAGCGGGCCAGCTCGGAAAGGTCGCGGCACATCAGCGTCATGTAGTGGCTGTCGTCCAGGCCCCGTATCCGGCGGATGCGCTCCACGGCGGTGCGGTCGCCGAGATGGCAGCCGAGCGCGTAGCAGGAGTCGGTGGGGTAAGCGATCACCGCACCGTCGCGCAGCATGGTCGCCGCCTGGCGGATCAGGCGCTGCTGGGGGTTGTCCGGGTGGATGGCAAAAAATTGTGTCATAAAGGTTCCGCTACCGTCGCCGTTTCCCACGCCTCCCACACCGGACGGCAGCCCGGCGGGAAATCGGGCAGGCGGCCAAGATCGCGGAAGCTTTCGCCGGGGCCGTGAAAATCCGAGCCGCAGGAAGCGAGCAAGCCGAATTCCTGCGCGTAGCGCGCAAACTCCGCATATTGCTCGGGCGTGTGCGCGCCGCTCACCACCTCGATACCCTGACCGCCCAGCGCGGCAAATTCGCGCAGCAGTTCGCGCAAGTTATTTTTTCCCATGCGACCGCTTCCGGCGATATAACGCCCCGGATGCGCCACCACGGCAAACCCGCCGCAGCCGCGTATCCAGCCGACCGCATCCTGCAGCGCCGCCCATTGGTGCGGCACGAAACCCGGCTTGCCTTTGACCAGATACTTATCGAACACGCTGCGCACATCCCTGGCGTAGCCGGCTTCCACCAGGAAACGGGCGAAATGCGTGCGCCCGATGATGTCGCGGTTGGCAGCGTACCGGTAAGCGCCTTCCAGCGCCCCGCCGATGCCGCATTTGGCCAGCGATTCCGCCATCCGTTGCGCGCGCGCGCCGCGACTGTTGCGGATGGTGCGCAGCCCTTCGGCCAGCAGCGCGCAAGTGGGATCAATGCGCAGGCCGACAATATGCACGGTGTGGTTGCGCCAGCTCACCGAAATTTCTACCCCGCTGATCAGCTCCAGACCGTGCAGGCTGGCAGCGGCAGCGGCCTCCGCCAAGCCGGCGACATCGTCGTGGTCGGTCAAGGCCAAGTGCTTCACCCCGCGCCCGGCGGCGCGCGCCACCAGGTCGGACGGCGCCAGCAAGCCATCGGAAACGGTGGAGTGGCAATGCAGATCGTAGTCCAGCATGGTTGTTCAGGCAGCGGTTGCGCTGCCGCCCTTCTTCATGGCCCTGCCTTCTTCGGCGCGCTTGCGGCGCACCTCTTTCGGGTCGGCGCGCAGCGGACGGTATATCTCGATGCGATCTCTGTCGCGCAACACCGCATCGGCCTGGGTCAACTTTCCGAAAATACCGACTTTGTTCCTGGCGAGATCAATTTCCGGGCAGGTTTGCAGGATGCCGGAAAGCCGGATCGCTTCCGTTACAGTGGTGTGCGGCGGCACTTGTAGATTCAGCAGCAGCTGCTCATGCGGCAGTGCATACACGACCTCGATGCTGTTCCTGTCGCTCATTTGACGGCATAAACCTTTTCTGCGCGGTGAATAAATGCTTCCACGAGGTTGTTGGCGATGTAATGGAAAATCGGGCCAAACACTTTTTCCAGCAGCTTGTGAGAAAACTCGTAGTGCAACTGAAGTTCTATTTTACAGGCAGATTCGGAAAGCGGGATAAAGCGCCAGCCGCCATCGAGATGCTTGAACGGCCCATCTTTCAGCGTAATATCAATGTAATGAGGCGGTTGGCGCAGGTTCTCGGTGGTAAAGCTCTGCTTGACGTGGTGGTAGTCAATATGGACTGTCGCATGCACGGTATTACCGTCCATCGAGGTGACGCTGGAGCCGCCGCACCACGGCAGGAACTGCGGGTAGTTCTCCACGCAATCCACCAGGGCGAACATCTGTTCCGCGCTGTACGGAACCAGTACCGACTTTTCAACCAGGGCCATAAATGAGCGCCAAACCAAAGCTGGTAGAATATACGAGATATGAGCATCATCCAAAATAAAAAAGCTTTCCACGATTACTTTATCGAGGATCGCTACGAGGCGGGCCTCATGCTGGAAGGCTGGGAAGTCAAGGCAATTCGCGCCGGTCGCGCCAACCTCAAGGAAGCTTACGTCACGGTGAAAGATGGCGCGCTATACCTGTTCGGCTCCCACATCAGTCCGCTCGCCACCGCTTCCACCCACATCCTTCCCGACCCGCTGCGCACGCGCAAACTGCTGCTGCACGCGGCGGAAATCAGCAAGCTGATCGGCAAGGTGCAGCGCGCCGGCTACACCCTGATGCCGCTCGACATGCATTACAAGGGGGGGCGCATCAAGCTGGAAATCGGCCTGGCGAAAGGCAAAAAAGCGCATGACAAGCGCGCCACCGAGAAGGAGCAGGAAGCCAAGCGCGAAGCCGCCCAGGCGCTCAAGAAGGAGCGGCGCTGATATGGATGGGCCGCGCTTGCGGCGCAGGCTAACATGAGCAAGGCGAATGTTAATCGAGCAAAGCGAGAGGCCGAAACCACAAGCGCGCCACCGAGAAGGAGCAGGAAGCCAAGCGCGAAGCCGCCCAGGCGCTCAAGAAGGAGCGGCGCTGAAAGCTGCAATTGCCTGGCGGACAGTGCGAGCGGCCAATCCCGGTGCGCACGCAAACCTGGCAAATCATGAAAATAGATCCCGTTATCTGAACCTGCCATGATCGAGGTAATGATTCTGGCGGTTGCGCTCAGCATGGATGCCTTCGCGGTTTCCATCGGCCTTGGCACCAAGGAGGGCTCCCCGAAGTTGGCCTTGAAGGCAGGACTGTTTTTTGGAGTCTTCCAGGCACTGATGCCCTTCATCGGATACTTGGGCGGCAAGGGCATACTCGGCTGGATTGAAGAATATGCGCATTGGGCCGCGTTCGGCTTGCTGGCGCTGATAGGCGCCAAAATGATTTACGAGGGCCTGCACGAAAGCGTCGAGAAAGAAATATCGGCGATCACCAATAAAGTGATGTTGATCCTGTCCATCGTCACCAGCATTGATGCCATGGCCGCTGGATTCAGCCTGGCGCTTTTAGATGTCAACCCGTATATCGCCTGCCTGGTTATCGGTTTGACTACTTTCGCGTGTGGCTGGGCTGGCGTTCTGATCGGCAATAAAAGCGGCACCTGGCTGGAGAGCAAGGCGGAAATTTTTGGTGGAACGATTCTGATTCTGATCGGGGTTAAAATTTTGCTCCAGCATTTACCCCGGTGAGCCACTTCCATATTGGGTGACAGTTTTCGCCCCGCCCCCGTGCTGCGCACAAGGGAGGGGGCGTTTAGCTTTTTCCCCCATCCGCGGGGAAAGGTGGGGATGGGGGTTCCCCTCAACTTGCAGCAGGTGGGGCGGGAGGCTTCCCGTTGTCACGCATTTTGAAGACTCAACAAGCCGAGCAGCGGACCGAGGTGCTTTTCATAATGCCGCCAGCGCTCTTTTGAGGTGCGGTAAATCTTCTGCCGCACCTGCCAGTTGCTCGCTGTTCCCACGGTGCGCTTCGTTTCGTGGAAGTCGAGGCAGCGGTCATCCCAATTCAGCCCGATGAATTCGATGATGCGGCGGCTCCACGCCGCCTGCTCGTCAACCAGCGCCTCGTAAGGCACTTCAAGATACCGTTCTGCGGGCAGCACCTTGCGCCAGTGGCGCATCAGCCTGTCATGTTCGCGGTAATAAAAGGCGAGGTCTTCCAGGTCTGTCCCGTAGGAATGGCCCGAGGCAAAATTCTGGAAATAAATGGATAAGCAGGTATCCACCGGGTTGCGCTGCGAGTGGATGAGTTTGGCGCGCGGAAACACTGTGGCGATGAAGCCCAGCCGGAGAAAATTGTCCGGCATTTTGTCCACTACCCGAGCTGCCGTGGCAGAAAGGTGTTGCAGGTATTGCTCGCATTCGTTGGCGATGCGGGATACCAGTTCCTTCCCATAATTACCGGAGAGTATCGCAGCCTCGTTTGTGCCGGTCTGCTGCCCCCAGAAAGTAAGCTCACCCGCGCCGAATGCTTCCGGGTGCGAGGCGATGATCTGTTCGATCAGCGAGGTGCCCGAGCGCGGCATGCCGACGATCAGAACCGGGCGTTCGGCCAGGCTGGCCCCTGCCTGCTGCCGCCCGATGAAGTCGGCGGTAAAGGTGGCGATCAGGTCGTCAACCAGGCGCGTAAATCCGGGCCGGTCAAACCCCCCTTCGGTTTGCCGTTTTATCCGGTTGGCCTGGCTGAATGCGGGGAAGGCCAAATCATACTGCGCGGTGTCGTCGTAGTATTTGCCGATGGCAAACCACAGGCTGTAGCGCTCCTTGCCGGACAACGCCAGATTATCCGGCGAGGCCAGCTTGAGCGCGGTAAGCAGCCAGCCTTCGTCAGCCGGAGTCATTTTGCGCAGCGAGGCCAGCATCGCCCAGGCGATGGGATGCTCATGGCTGCACTCCAGCGCCTTGTTCAGCGCGTCACGGGCCGCCTCGAATTTTCCGAAATCAAGATCGAGGTAAGCGAGGCCGACATGCGCGTCGGCGTAATCCGGCTGGAGCGCGAGCGCCTGGCGGTAGTGCCCGCCCGCTTCCTCCAGCAGCCCCGCTTCCCGGAGCGTGTTTCCCAGGTTGACATGCGCTTCAACATAATCCGGCTTGAGCGCAAGCATCTTGCGGTAGCTCGCTATCGCTTCATCCATTTTGCCCAGCGCCTTGAGAGCGTTGCCCAGGTTGCCGCGCGCCTCGATAAAATCCGGCTCGACCGAAAGCGCTTTTTGGTAATGTGCGACCGCCTCATCGAGTTTGCCCTGCTCCTGAAGGGCGAGCCCGAGGTTGTTGTGCGTGTCGGCATGATCCGGTTGGAGCGCGAGCACCTTGCGGTAGCTCGCTATCGCCCCATCCATTTTGCCCAGCGCCTTGAGCACCCCGCCCAGGCGCAGGTGCGCCATCAAAAATCCGGGATCGAGTTGCGTTGCCTTGCGGTAGGCGGCAGCGGCGGCATCGAATTGCTTGAGCTGCACGCTGGCGTTGCCGAGGTTGAAGTGGAATGCCGGAATGTTGCCTTTTAGCTGGATGGCTTGTTCGATCAGGCGCGCGGCATCCGGAAAGGCGCCGCGCCGGAACGCGATCAAGCCGAGATAGTGCAAGGCATCGCTGTTGGCCGGATTTTCTCCGAGCAGCGAACGGTAAGCCGTTTCGGCCTCATCCAGCTTGCCTGCCTGATGCAGGGCGAGCGCGTGCAGCAACTGCTCCGATGGTGGCGGAGCATTTCTGGTGTTGAGGTTAAGACTGGCTGCTTTGGCCGGGCTGGCGGGCAAGGTTTTCGCTGCCGCAAGACAGCACTGCTTGTATTTTTTTCCGCTGCCGCAGGGGCAGGGATCGTTGCGGCCTGGCGAGCTCATGGTTTCTCTACTTGAGCGCTTCCAGGTTGAGGCTCATCAGCTTGCCGGTCTCCTTGTTCAGGTGCGGGATGTGCGCCTGCGAATAGTCGTCAATGCCGGCGTGCTCGGTCGTCCGCCAATCCCAGCGCCGCACTTCGCGGAAACCGGTTTCGAGCAGATCGCGGCGCAACAGCTCTTCGTCAAATATCATCTTGTGATAGTCGTACCGGTCGCGCTGCCCGCCGGCGATCAGGCCGACCAGTCCGGTTAAACCGTCCGCCAGCCCGCTTTCGTAATAAATCGCCGCGCAGGCGGCGAAGTCGGGAACCGATAACCGCAGGATGCCGCCCGGCTTCAGCACGCGGAACCACTCCTTGAGCACCGCCTTGTACTCGTAGCGCCCGAAGTGTTCCAGGATATGGCTGGCGTAGATCAGGGAGGCGCTGTTGTCTTCCATCGGCAGGCGCTCCACCGGCCCAACGATGTCCACGTGCGACGCGGGCAAGGCGTCCACATGCACGAAGCCGGGGATATGGCGGCGACCGCAGCCCAGATGAAGTTTCATATTGGATACCTCTTGCTTATTTCCTGAGTTTTGCGAGCCGTGCCGGCACCCCGCTCACCACGGTCCCTGAAGCCACGTCCGATGTAACCACCGCTCCCGCAGCGATAATCGCACCATCTCCGAGCGTGACGCCCGGCAGGATGATGGCGCCCATGCCGACCCACACGTCTCGCCCGATCACGATGGGCGCAGCTTCGAACGGCTGCTGGCGCATCGGGATGCATTGTGCCGAGTAGCCGTGGTTCACGCCGCAGATCAGCACCCCGCCCCCGATCATGCTGTGCTCGCCGATGGTTAGCCCGGCGCGCGGCTCGTAGATGTGGCAACCCGAACCAAAAGACACCTCGTAGCCGGTTTCCATCCATCCCTGATCTATCCGGAAGGTGACGCCCGGATAAATCGTGTTCATCTCGCCGAGGTGGAGCCTGCCGCGCTCGCCGATGTAGATCACCACTTGCGGCTCGATGATCGTGCTCTCGGGTATCCGGGCAACACCGTAGCTTTCCACGATGGCGGAGGGGTGGATGCCTTTACGGATCATGGCGGCATATTTGAAACGGCATGGTTAGTCTGGCAGTATTCGTTCGGGGGTTGGGCGCTCGTACTTCGGATATTCTAATTTGAGTTGACCGGCGATGAGGAAATTATTTTCATGTCTTGCATTGAGCCTTGCGGTGCTGATGCCCTGCGATTCAATACAGGCCAAGGCTGTAGACTTGTATGTCATGGGTGGGCAATCAAATATGCAGGGCCACTGGGAAAACGCCAGATCTTACCCAGCCGACCCGGAGAAGCTCGATGGGCGGATCGGTTTTTACTGGGTTGCACCGAAGCTCAGTTCGTCGGGGGGAAAGTGGCTGCAATTGCAACCGCAAAGGGGCTTGTTTCCATCTGGGCGCTTTGGCCCGGAAATTACCTTTGCGCGCAGCCTGGCGCAGGCAGGGCTAAAGCCCGCCATATTCAAATATTCCTCCGCCAGGACAAGCTTGGCGGCAAACTGGCTGGCTCCCGGCAAGCACGGAATGTATGACGATATGGTGAGAGAGTTACGCCATGCCATCGCATTGCAGGAGAAAGCGGGAAATAAGGTAACGGTGAGGGCGCTGGTGTGGATACAGGGAGAGAGTGATACCGAAACGGATGACATGGCAGCGAACTACCGTGCCAGTCTCCGGGACATCATCGAGGATTTTCGGGTGAATGTTGCAAAAAATCCGAGGCTCCCCGTTATCCTGGGGGTGGATGAACAACACCCATATGTCAGGAAACGCCCGGCTGTGGTCGAAGCCCAGAAAAGGATGGCGCTGGCGGATTCATGCACGGCCTTTACCTCTATGATCGGGCTGCCCAAAGTTGATGTTACACACTTGACGCCTGCCGGGATTATTGCCCATGAAGAGCGGCTGCATGAGGCTTATGCGAAACTTGAAACAAGCTGCCGGTGAGGCACTCCGGTTTAAAGCGATCATATTGATCCAGTACGAATTGAACTGGCGGCACAAACAGCCCTTCGGCAGGCTCTCAAGAAACAGCTCAATGCGAATGGATTCCCGGATGATGATTATCAGCAGACTGGACGCTAACTGATGTCTTCTACTTCTCCTCCCGCCATTGCGGTTTTCCTTGGCGGGTTCGTGATTATCACCATTCCGGTCGCGTTCTTTGTCTTTGGCTGGAAAGATATTGAGCTTCACTGCCAGCGCACCGCCGTGGGAGCATTGCCCACCTGCACGGTCAGCGAGTCGTTCGCCATGAAGTTATACACTCGGGAAAGCAGCGCAACAAACGTCATAAACATTGGCTATCACACTGGAACCGTGAGGCAAGCCAGCACGAAAACAGGGTCTGTTACCGTACACCCGAGCACCATGGTCTTTGGCACGACGGGTGGCGATGTGCAGATAGGCCATGCCACCAGCGCAATTGATAATTCTGCGGAGCGGGAACTCATCCTGAAAACACGCGCGTTCCTGAACGCGCCGGATGTGCTGGATTTTCGGCATGAGTCCAGTCTTCATGGCATGTTCGGCTATGTCGGCCTGGCAGGCGTAGTGGGATTGCTGTTAATATTTTTTGCCGTGTTGTGGCACCACCTGCGCCGAGCCTGGCTTTGATCCTAAATTCCTCAATTGGCGGTTTTGTAGGTGCAAATTCATTCGCACAAGCAATAAGCTATGTGCGGACACCCAAAGGGTGCAAGAACCTCTGCGAGGTAAATCCGCACCTGCAGATGCGTCACAACCCGTTGCAATACCGGAAGGTTCTTCGCCAACTGCGGTTTTCAGGTTGATAGCACTTATTTCATGCCGGTGCGAGAGCGAGATAAGCCGACGACCAGCGAGCACCGTATCGCGGATAAAATGATCCTGATCACTCCCCCAGATTCACCCGCCTGATGTAATGGCAGGTGTATCCCTGCGGCTGTTTCACCAGATATTTCTGATGGTATTCCTCGGCGCGAAAAAATCCCTTGAACGGCGCGACCTCGGTCACCACTTTGGCTTTCCATTCGCCGGAATTGTCCACCGTGCGGATAACCTCTTCTGCGGTGCGCCGCTGCTCCGCACCCACATAAAAAATCGCCGAGCGATATTGCGTGCCGATGTCGTTGCCTTGCCGGTTGCGCGTGGTCGGGTCGTGCATGCGGAAGAACTCAAACAGCAAGTGCCGGTAGCTGAGTTTTTGCGGATCGAACACGACCTTGAGAGATTCGGCGTGGCCGGTACGCCCGGTCTTGACCGTCTCGTAGACCGGGCCGGGCGCCTGGCCGCCGGTATAGCCGACTTCGGTTTCCAGCACGCCGGGGATCTGGCGCACCAGTTCTTCCATGCCCCAGAAACATCCGCCCGCAAGATAGGCGGTTTGGCGGTTGATATTGCCCGGCATGGCTGCTCCTTTCGGTTGGGCTTGGCCCGTTGCGTGGCACAAGGCAGCGATAAGAAAAAACACGGCAATTCTCGACATCAATGCCCCTGTAGTTACCGAACAGAGCGAGGGCTACCGGTCGGTCTGGCCAAACAGGGATGTCCATATTTTACATGGGCGCGGATATTGCCCGCCCAGAAAAAAGAACCCCGCCGGAGCGGGGTTTGTCTGGATGCGGCAACCGGCTCAAACAGCCTGTTTTCTGCGGCGAGCCGTGAAACCCAGCAGCCCCAAACCTGCCAGCAGCATGGCGTAAGTTTCCGGTTCGGGCACTGCGGAAACGGACGGGATGGAAGTAAACGGCGTATCAGAAAACGCCAAACGGATGTTCATATCCATGGACGATGGCCTTGTCCAGATACCTCCCGCACCCATCTGGAGCCCAAACTGGAACGTATAGTCGCCGCCAGTGTAGGTATAAAAGACACCGGAGCGTTTTCCGGCAAATGCCCCGGTAAGGTTAATGCCGTCATATGGCAAGACCGGGTCGGTCCACCAGTAGTCGCCGCCCCTGTCCGGGGCAAATGCGCCCTGAAGCCGGTAAGAGGTGCCGCTATTCCATGCGTGATCCCCTGCGATCGCTTCGGCAGTCCATTCGTACACGTAATAGATCGGAATTGGGGTGTAATCCCATCGCCCTGTGGCACCATTAAAAACTGGCGGCGGCGCATCCTGCACATTGAACCTGAACACCGCGCTGCCGAGAGATTCCGATTTCAGGCCGCAACAGATGTCCCAGTTGGCGACCTCGGTATGCAGGTTAAAGCTATGCACGTTGGCGGGGTTGATATGCCCGCCCGCACCGGCAGCGAAAGATGTCCTCGAGTAGGCGTAGCCGGAGTAAACGGGAAGCATTTCATCAACTGTCACTGATCGGTTCGTCTGAAAGCCTGTCCATGGCCCGCCCACCGTAATGGCGCCGGTGGCCGGGCCGTTCTCTGCCCCATTAGCAAGTTGGGTTGAGGGGCCAGCAAAATTAGAGTTCGGGATCGTGGCTCCCGTGTTGCCCGCATTCGCGCCGACGAAATTGACCGTCTGAGCAATCGCCGAGCCAGACAACAGGCCGAAACATGCGGCGGTAAACACTACGGCAAACCTGGGGCTGGCTTGCGAGCACTTGTCGCCCGCCCACATAAAACTTTTCAGATGTTTCATAGCATGCCTCCCTGAAAATATCTTCACAGCGATCAGATAAGCGAAACGCGCGCACCGTTTCGCAGAGCAAACGCTAATGCATTTCAGCAGCAGACACAATTGCACCGAAGTACAAGTACACATCGCGCGGCCAGGATGAAATGCCAGGAAGGATTTAGCGCGGCAAAAACGAGCTGCCCATCAAATACTCGTCCACCGCGCGCGCGGCCTGGCGTCCTTCGCGGATCGCCCACACCACCAGCGATTGCCCGCGGCGCATGTCGCCCGCAGCGAACACCTTGCTCACGCTGGTCTGGTAGCAGCCCGCGCCATCGGTCGTGGCCCTGGCGTTGCCGCGCGCATCCTTCTCCACGCCGAACGCGTCCAGCACCGCTTGTAGCGGATTGGTGAAGCCCATCGCCAGCAGCACCAGGTCGGCCTTGATCTCGAATTCGCTGCCCGGAATTTCCTGCATCCTGCCGTCCTTCCATTCGAGGCGTATCGCTTTGAGGCCGGTCACTTTGCCGCCCTTGCCGGCAAACTCTTTGGTCGCCACCGACCAGTCGCGCGCGCAGCCCTCATCGTGCGAGCTGGAGGTGCGGAGTTTCATCGGCCAGTTGGGCCAGGTCAGCGGCTTGTTCTCCTGCTCGGGCGGGCGCGGCATCACCTCGAACTGGGTTACCGAGACCGCGCCGTGGCGGTTGGAGGTGCCCACGCAATCGGAGCCGGTGTCGCCGCCACCGATCACCACGACATGCTTGCCCTTCGCGCTGATCGGGTTCTTGCCGTCGCCCGCCACTTCCTTGTTCTGCGGGATGAGAAACTCCAGCGCATAGTACACCCCCGCCAATTCGCGCCTAGGAACCGGCAGGTCGCGCGGCTGCTCCGCCCCTCCCGCCAGGATCACGGCATCGAAATTTTTCAGCAATTCTTTCGGTGCAACGGTTTTCTGCGCGTCGTTGGCCACGCCCGCGCCCGGCGCCTCTTTGCCGACAAACACCCCGGTGCGGAATTCCACGCCTTCGGCGCGCAATTGCGCCATGCGCCAGTCAATCAGCCGCTTGTCGAGCTTGAAATCGGGGATGCCATAGCGCAGCAAACCGCCGATGCGGCTGTTTTTCTCGAACACCGTTACGTCGTGGCCGGCGCGCGCCAACTGTTGCGCCGCCGCCAGCCCGGCGGGGCCGGAGCCGATGACCGCCACTTTTTTCCCGGTTTTCGTTTTCGGCGGTTGCGGCACCACCCAACCGTTTTCGCCGCCCTTGTCTATGATGGCGTGCTCGATGGACTTGATGCCCACTGCGGCTTCGTTGATGTTAAGCACGCACGCCGCCTCGCACGGCGCGGGACAGATCCGGCTGGTGAATTCCGGAAAGTTGTTGGTCGAGTGCAGCACCGCCAGCGCCTGCTTCCAGTTGCCGCGATACACCAGATCGTTCCAGTCCGGGATGATGTTGTTGACCGGACAACCGCTGCTGCAAAAGGGAATGCCGCAATCCATGCAGCGCGCGCCTTGCATCTGCGCCTGCTCGTCGCTCAAGTGCAACACGAACTCGCGGTAATTTTTCAGGCGACCCGCGACCGGCAGGCTTTCTTCGCTCAAGCGGCTGAATTCCATGAATCCGGTAATCTTGCCCATTTATTCGGCCTCCTTTTGCCTGGCTTGCTGCTCCGCGATTTCCTGCAAGGCGCGGCGATAATCGGTCGGCATCACCTTGATGAATTTCGGCAGATAGCGCGCCCAGTTATCCAGAATAAGCTGGGCGCGCGCGCTGCCGGTGAAGCGCAGATGTTTTTCGATCTTGCCGCGCAGCGCCACCGCATCGGCCTTGCCGAGGTGGTTGAAATGCACCCGGCCATGCCCTTCCGGCTCGACATCTGCGCCGTCCAGCGCGGCCACCTCTTCCGGCACTGGCTCCAGCGCCACCATCGCCATGTTGCAGCGCATTTCAAAATCGCCATCCTCATCCAGCACGTAAGCCACGCCGCCGGACATGCCCGCCGCGAAATTGCGACCGGTCCTGCCCAGCACCACCACCATGCCGCCGGTCATGTATTCGCAGCCGTGGTCGCCCAGCCCTTCCACCACGGCGACCGCACCGGAGTTGCGCACCGCGAAGCGCTCGCCCGCCACGCCCCGGAAAAAAGCCTCGCCGCTGGTTGCGCCGTACAGCACGGTGTTGCCGACGATGATGTTGTCCTCCGCCGCGATGCGGCTTTCTTTGGGTGGCGATACCACGATGCGACCGCCGCAAAGGCCCTTCCCGACATAATCGTTGCACTCGCCCGACAGCTCGAAGGTGATGCCGCGCGCGAGGAAAGCGCCGAAGCTCTGCCCCGCCACGCCCTTGAACTTCACGGTGATGGTATCGTCCGGCAACCCGGCCTGGCCGTAGCGTTTCGCCACTTCGTGCGAGAGCATGGTGCCGACGGTGCGGTTTACGTTCCCGATTGCGCTCTCGATGGACACCGGTTTCTTGTTGTCCAGCGCGGCGCGGGTTTTGGCGATCAGCTTGTTGTCCAGCGCCTTGCCCAGTTCGTGGTCCTGGGTCTCGGCATGCAGGCGCGCCACGCTTGGCGGGACTGCTGGCTGATAGAAAATCCGGGAAAAATCCAAGCCCCGGGCTTTCCAGTGGGCGATGCCCTTGCGGGTATCCAGCAAATCGCTGCGACCGATCAGTTCGTCAACCTTGCGGGCGCCCATCTGCGCCATATATTCGCGCAGCTCTTCGGCGACGAAAAAGAAATAGTTCACCACGTGCTCCGGCTGGCCGCTGAATTTCTTGCGCAGCTCGGGATCCTGCGTGGCCACGCCGACCGGGCAGGTGTTGAGGTGGCACTTGCGCATCATGATGCAGCCTTCCACCACCAGCGGCGCGGTGGCGAAACCGAACTCATCCGCGCCAAGCAGCGCGCCGATCAGCACGTCGCGCCCGGTCTTGAGCTGGCCGTCCACTTGCAGCCCGACGCGCCCGCGCAACCGGTTCAGCACCAGCGTCTGCTGCGTTTCCGACAGGCCCAGCTCCCAGGGCGCACCGGCGTGCTTGATGGACGACAGGGGCGAAGCGCCGGTGCCGCCGTCGAAACCGGAAATCACGATGTGGTCGGCCTTGGCCTTGGATACGCCCGCCGCCACCGTGCCCACGCCGACCTCGGACACCAGCTTCACCGAAATCGAGGCGGACGGGTTGGCGTTTTTCATGTCGTGGATCAGTTGCGCCAGATCCTCGATGGAATAAATATCGTGGTGCGGCGGCGGGGAAATCAGCCCCACGCCCGGCACGGAAAAGCGCAGCCTGGCGATGTATTCGGACACTTTGTGGCCGGGCAGTTGCCCGCCCTCGCCCGGCTTCGCGCCTTGCGCCATCTTGATCTGGATCTGGTCGGCGTTGGCCAGGTATTCGGCGGTCACGCCAAAGCGCCCGGCGGCCACCTGCTTGATGCGCGAGCGCAGCGAATCGCCCGCCTTGAGCTCGCGGTCGCTGGCGATACGGTTCTTGCCGATGATTTCGGAAAGCATTTCGCCGCCCTTGATCGCCTTGAAGCGCGCCGGGTCCTCGCCGCCTTCGCCGGTGTTAGATTTGCTGCCGATGCGGTTCATGGCGATCGCCAGCGTGGTGTGCGCCTCGGTGGAAATCGAGCCAAGCGACATCGCGCCGGTGGCGAAACGCTTGACGATTTCCTTTGCCGGTTCGACTTCATCCAGCGGCACCGGCGAACCCGCTGGCTTGATCTCGAACAGCCCGCGCAAGGTCTTCATGCGCTGGCTCTGGTCGTTGATTAGCTTGGCGTACTCCTTGTAGGTCGTAAAATTGTTGGTGCGAGTGGCGCTCTGCAGCTTGGCGATGGATTCGGGTGTCCATAAATGCTCCTCGCCGCGTGTGCGCCAGGCGTATTCGCCGCCCGCATCCAGCGCGCCGGCCAGCACCGGGTCGTCGCCGAACGCCTTGCGGTGGACCAGCGCCGCTTCCCCGGCGATCTCGGCCAGGCCGATACCCTCGATCCGGGTCGCGGTGCCGGTAAAATATTTTTCGATAAACCCGCCGTTCAGCCCGATCGCCTCGAAAATCTGCGCGCCGCAATAAGACTGGTAGGTGGAGATGCCCATCTTGGACATCACCTTGAGCAGGCCCTTGTTGATCGCCTTGATGAAGCGCTTGCCCGCTTCCTTGCCGGTCAAGCCTTCCGGCAGATAATCCGGCATCGCGGCAAAGGTCTCGAACGCCAGCCACGGGCATACCGCCTCGGCCCCGTAACCGGCGAGCAGCGCAAAATGGTGTACCTCGCGCGCGGAGCCGGTGTCCATCACCAGGCCGGTGCTGGTGCGCAAACCGCTCTGTATCAGGTGGTGGTGCACCGCCGAACAAGCCAGCAGCGCGGGGATGGCCATGCGCGTTGCCGACACCGCGCGGTCGGACAGGATCAGGATGTTGTAGCCGCCCGCCACCGCCTGGTCGGTCGCGGCGCACAGCGCGCCGAGCGCGGCTTCGCAGCCTTGCGCGCCCTGCGCAACCGGGTAGGTGATGTCCAGCACCAGCGATTTGTAGCACCCCCGCGTCAGCTTGCTGATGTCGCGCAGCTTGAACAAATCTTCGCTGGTCAGCAGCGGCTGATGCACTTCCAGGCGCATGGTGGGGTTGGTCTCGTCCAGGCCGAGCAGGTTGGGCCGGGGGCCGATGAACGAGGTGAGCGACATCACGATCTCTTCGCGGATCGGGTCAATCGGCGGGTTGGTCACCTGCGCGAAAAGCTGGTGGAAATAATCGTACAGCGAGCGGCTCCGGTCAGACAGCACCGGCAGCGCGGCATCGTTGCCCATCGAGCCGATCTCTTCCTTGCCCGCAGCAGCCATCGGGGCGAGGATGAACTTGAGGTCTTCCTGCGAATAGCCGAATGCCTGCTGGGTATCCAGCAGCGGTTCCCGCAGCTCGGGTTTGTCCTTGGACTCGGGCAGATCGCCGAGGAAATAGCGCGACTTCTCGATCCAGTGGCGGTAGGGCTTGGCGGTGGCGAGCTGCCGTTTCAGCTCGGCATCATCCACGATGCGCCCTTGCTCGAGGTCAATCAGGAACATCTTGCCCGGCTGCAAGCGCCATTTCTTCACGATTTTGTGTTGCGGGATGTCCAGCACCCCCATCTCGGAAGCCATCAGCACCATGTCATCGTCGGTGATGAGATAGCGCGCCGGGCGCAGGCCGTTGCGGTCCAGCGTCGCGCCGATCATGCGACCGTCGGTGAAGGCCACGGCGGCGGGGCCGTCCCACGGCTCGATCAGCGCCGCGTGGTATTCGTAAAAGGCGCGGCGCTCCTCATCCATCATGGGGTTGCCCGCCCAGGCTTCGGGGATCAGCAGCATCATCGCGTGCGGCAGCGAATAGCCGCCCGCCACCAGCAATTCCAGCGCGTTGTCGAAACAGGCGGAGTCGGACTGGCCCTCCACGATCAGCGGCCACAGTTTTTCCAAGTCGTCTCCGAGCAGGTCGGAAGACATCGCCGCATGGCGCGCCGCCATCCAGTTCACGTTGCCGCGCAGGGTATTGATTTCGCCGTTGTGCGCGATCATGCGGAACGGGTGCGCCAGGTTCCAAGTGGGAAAGGTGTTGGTGGAAAAACGCTGGTGTACCAGCGCCAGCGCGCTGACCACGCTTTTGTCCTGCAAGTCGGGGTAATACTTGCCGACCTGGTCGGCCAGCAACATGCCCTTGTACACGATAGTGCGCGACGACAGCGACGGGATGTAGAAACCGCGCTTGTACTCTTCCGGCAACGCGCGCACGGCGTGCTCGGTAATTTTTCGGACAACGAACAGCTTGCGCTCGAAACCGTCGGCATCCTTGAGAACATTGCCGCGCCCGACAAACACCTGGCGCACCACCGGCTCCGACGCCTTCACGCTCTCGCCCAAGCCGGAGTTATCCACCGGCACATCGCGCCAGCCCAGCAGCGTCAGCCCCTCCGCCGCAATCTTGTCGGCCAGCACGCGCTCGCAGGTGGAGCGAGCCGTTGCGGCGCGCGGCAGAAACACCATGCCGACGCCATATTCTCCGGCTGGTGGCAGTGTCATCCCCCGTGCGGCGCAGCTCTTGCGCAGGAACGCATCGGGTATCTGGATCAGGATGCCCGCACCGTCGCCCGCCAGCGGGTCGGCGCCTACCGCCCCGCGGTGGGTGAGGTTCTCCAGAATCTGCAAGCCCTGAAGCACCATCTCGTGGTTTTTCTTGCCCTTGATGTGCGCGACAAAACCTACTCCGCAGGCGTCGTGTTCGCGCTGCGGGTCATACAAGCCCTGCCGGGATGGCAACCCGGAAAACTCGGGCAGCGAAGGATGGCTCACGCGATATTCCTCGTTAGAAAAATTCAGAAAAAAATGGCGACCGAATCGCCACGGCAGCATCCGCGCGCATGGCCGGGACGCCAGAAATCAATACGAAAGGGCGTGAATTTTACCTTAGCCGGAAGGGGTAGGGCAAATTGAGCCGCGTCAATCGGGCGCAGGGGCGCAGCCGCACGCAATACCCGAGCGGCCTGCCGCGCCGGTGCCGGGGCAGCTTCCCGAGCCGCCAAGTGCTGCCCTGCGGCAACGTCGCAGCGAACGGTTCCGCATTCCATCCTTCACGCGCTTCCTCAAATCTCTTCGGCCGTATCTCCGGTAGCGTTTTTCGGCTTCATGCCGCCCCCTCTGGCAATATGAAAACCGGACAGATTGCGTGCTACAAAACCGGGCAGATCAATAACCCGCAACAACTCTGCGCCAGAATTCTCTGAATGGAAGGTCTATATCTGGTCTATGTATTATCTACATCTATATAGGCCATCAAAATTCTTTGAGATTTGAAATAAAGCTGGTAGCGTTATCGCCCATACTTTGCTTGGAAAAGGATTCATGAATTCCTGTGTGGCTTGCCAGATTTGCGGCTCGTTTGACACTTACGAGGTTCATTCGGGGTCGCTCGCCGAGTGGTTCTTGAATATGGCAGGTTATCAGCCATGCAAGTGCAGGAATTGCGGGTTTAAGTGGGAACAACTTTTGCCTCTGCAGGCTTTTTTCAATCTGGCTTATGTCATCCTGGGGGCAGAGATCTGCTTCTTGCTATGGAAATATCTGGTCTAATGGATTGTTGAAATTCCCGGTTTTTTCAAACGCATAAGATCCCCGGCCAATCGGAAAGTGTGGCAGTCAATTTTCAGATTGCCGGTATGGGTAACGTGACCCCGGGGATTGACTCTTCATTGCAGCATGAGTGAGAACTTCAACAAAATGTTCAGAAAACACTGAACAAACCCCGCATATCCACGCACACCGGTTCCCCCGTAAAGAGGATGCCGTCCGGACATTCGCCCGGCAGGCTGTTCTGGCGCAATGCAGGGTGGGATGCATTGCGCTCGAAGCGGCGGATGACAGACCTTCCACGCAACGGGCGCAACGCTACATAGGTCTGCTGGCAGGTTGAGTCGAGGGCGCCTCTAAAAATTCACATTTCATCCCAACTGCTGTGTTGCAGAAAAAATTTAGTTCCGGCCAACCTGAAGGTTACCGTTCACTGAAACTTCGTTTTCTTGCTGACATATCAACCAGATGCGGCGCTGCGAAGCGGGGTAAGCAGGCAATCCGCGCAGCGGATGCTCGCAAATTTTCTCTGCGCCTTGCTGACGACTCCGCACGGGCCGCTTTTGCCCGTAGCGGATCGGCGTCCCCTTGTGGGGCATTTGGGCGAACTCTGAATTTTTAGAGGCGCCCTCGAATGGCTGGCTGCCCCATCGGATCGTCAGCAAACCCCGGATCCTTGCTGCTTGCGGCAAGGTCGTTCGCTTGCGTCGTCGCGCTCCTTGAGATCATCTCGATTGGGTTGTTCCCCGATACTGCGCTTCGCCCTGTTTCTCCGGCAACGCTGCTCACAGAAGACTTGTTCGGACTCATCTCTCGTTGGAAACGCTTTCTCTGGTTCATGCCCGGCTGTCGTTGAGCAAGGCTGCCTCACGATACTTCCCCCCGAATGCTTTACAATGCCGCCTCTGTTTTCAACTGACGCCATGACCCGAACCAAGATTTGCGGCATCACGCGCGAGCAGGATGCGCGGGCCGCCGCAGCCAGCGGCGCGGATGCGCTCGGACTGGTGTTTTATGACAAGAGCCCGCGCCACGTCAGCCTGCAACAGGCAGCGCAACTGGCACAGGCCATTCCGCCATTCGTGACGCTGGTGGGGCTGTTCGTGAACCCTTCCGCAGAGGAAGTGCGCGAGGCGTTGCACCGGGTTCCACTGGATGTGTTGCAGTTTCACGGCGAAGAAGACCCGGAATTCTGCACGCAGTTCGGTCGCCCGTACCTGAAGGCGGTGCGGGTCAAGGCAGGCACGGATTTGCTACAATGCGCGGCGCGCTACAAGAGCGCGCAAGGCTTGCTGCTGGATGCATTCATCGAAGGCGCGCACGGCGGCACCGGCATCTCGTTCGACTGGGCGCTGATCCCGCACGGTTTGCCGTTGCCGGTCATCCTGTCCGGCGGCTTGCACGCGGGCAATGTGGCGGAAGCGATCCGGCGCGTGCGGCCTTACGCGGTAGATGTGTCCAGCGGTGTGGAAGCAACCAAAGGAATCAAGGACGCGGCAAAAATTGCCGCGTTCATCGGAGAGGTTAAAAACATTGACGTACAGCTATCCAGATAGCACCGGCCACTTCGGCCCCTATGGCGGCATCTACGTCGCCGAAACCCTGATGGGCGCGCTGGAAGAATTGCGCGCGGCTTACGAGCACTATCGCAACGACCCCGAATTTGTCGCCGAATTCGCTTACGAGCTGAAGCATTTCGTCGGTCGCCCCAGCCCGATTTATCACGCGAAACGCTGGTCCGAACATCTCGGCGGCGCGCAGATTTTTCTGAAGCGCGAGGATTTGAACCATACCGGCGCGCACAAGGTGAACAACACCGTTGGACAGGCGCTGCTGGCCAAACGCATGGGCAAGCCGCGCGTCATCGCCGAAACCGGTGCCGGGCAGCACGGGGTGGCTACCGCCACCGTCGCCGCGCGCTACGGCATGGAGTGTGTGGTGTACATGGGCGCGGAGGACGTGCAGCGCCAGTCGCCCAACGTGTTCCGCATGAAGCTGCTGGGCGCGACCGTGGTGCCGGTGGAGAGCGGCTCCAAGACGCTCAAGGATGCGCTCAACGAGGCGATGCGCGACTGGGTGACCAATATCGAAAACACCTTCTACATCATCGGCACGGTGGCGGGACCGCACCCTTACCCGGTGATGGTGCGCGACTTCAATTCCATCGTGAGCAAGGAAGCGGTGGCGCAGATGCCCGAGGTTGCAGGCCGCCAGCCGGACGCGGTGATCGCCTGCGTGGGCGGCGGCTCCAACGCGATGGGCGTGTTTTACCATTACCTCGATATGCCCGGCGTGCGCCTGGTCGGCGTGGAAGCGGGCGGGCACGGCATCGCCAGCGGATCGCACGCCGCGCCGCTGACGGCGAACGCGAAGGTCGGCGTGCTGCACGGCAACAAAACTTACTTGATGCAGGATGAGAACGGGCAGATCATCGAGACGCACTCGATTTCCGCCGGGTTGGATTATCCTGGCGTCGGCCCCGAACACGCCTGGCTGAAGGACAGCGGGCGCGCAGAATATGTCGCCATCAACGACGACGAGGCACTGGCGGCGTTCCACAATCTGTGCCGTTTCGAGGGCATCATCCCGGCGCTGGAATCCAGCCACGCGCTGGCCCACGCCGCCAAGATCGCCCCGGAGATGAGTAAAGACAAAGTGTTGCTGGTGAATCTTTCCGGGCGCGGCGACAAGGACATCAATACGGTGGCGCGGCTGAAGGGAATTACGCTGTAATTATGGGCAAATACGACAAGCTGGTTTTCCAGATATTGCGAGGCGTGTCGGATGCCAATATTGAATTCGACGACTTGTGCCATCTGCTTAAACATCTTGGCTTCGATGTTCGTATTCGCGGCAGTCACCATATTTTTCGCAAGAATGGCGTGGCAGAGAAGATTAATCTTCAGCGTCAGGGCTCAAAAGCCAAGTCTTACCAAGTGAAGCAGATTAGAGCGATCATCCAGAAATACCGACTTGCCAAGGAGGAATAAATGGAACGTTATGAGATTATTCTCTACTGGAGCGCAGAAGATGCCGCATTCATCGCTGAAGTTCCTGAGTTGCCTGGTTGCATGGCGCATGGCGACACTCAGGAAGAAGCGTTGGCCAACGTAAAGGAGGCTATGAACTTGTGGCTTGATACGGCGCGGGAATTTGGAGAGCCTATCCCCGAGCCGCGCGGGCGGCTGATGTACGCGTAGAACCTGCACCGCAATCACTTTGTAAATTACCATGTCGCGCATCCAGACCACCTTCGAGAAACTCAAGCTGCACCAGCGCAAGGCGCTGATCCCCTTCATCACGGCGGGCGACCCCAGCCCGCAGCTTACCGTGCCGCTATTGCACGCGCTGGTGGAAGCAGGGGCCGACGTGCTTGAGCTGGGCGTGCCTTTTTCTGACCCGATGGCGGACGGCCCCACGATTCAGCGCGCCTCCGAGCGCGCGCTGAAACATGGCGTGTCGCTGCGTGATGTGTTCGGCATGGTGGCGCAGTTTCGCAAGAAGGATAACGCGACGCCGCTGGTGCTGATGGGTTATGGCAACCCCATCGAGGCAATGGGATGGGAACGTTTCGCCGCCCATTGCGCGGAAGCCGGGGTGGACGGCGTGCTGACCGTGGATTTTCCGCCTGAGGAAAGCCACGAAGCTTTCGGCCACTTGCAGCGCCACGGCATTGACCCGATTTTCCTGCTGGCGCCGACCACCAGCGACGAGCGCGTCGCCAAAGTGGCGAAGCAGGCGCGCGGCTATGTCTACTATGTGTCGCTCAAGGGCGTGACCGGCGCCGGAAATCTTGACTTGGGCGCGATCGAACGCAAGATGCCGCAACTGCGCAAACATATTTCGCTGCCCATCGGTGTGGGCTTCGGCATCCGCGACGCGGCCACGGCACAGGCGGTGTCGCGCCTGTGCGACGGTGTGGTGGTGGGCAGCCGCATCGTGCAGGAAATCGAAGACTCTGGCGAGCAGAGCGCCGTCGCCAACGTGGGCAAGCTGGTCAACCAGTTGCGCCAGGCCGTGGATCAAGCCCAGGAGGAATCAAGAGCATGAGTTGGTTCAAGAAACTACTCCCCCCCAAGATCAAGCGCCGCGAGCTGGGTGAAGAGGGCAAGAAGAACGTGCCGGAAGGCCTGTGGCACAAGTGCGCCTCCTGCCAGACGGTGCTGTATCACTCGGACATGGAAAAAAACCTCAATGTCTGCCCGAAATGCAGCCACCATCACCGCATCACCGCGCGCAACCGGCTGGACTGGCTGCTGGATATCGAAGGGCGTTTCGAGATCGGTGCCGAGGTGCAGCCGCTGGATACGCTCAAGTTCAAGGACAGCAAAAAATACAGCGAGCGCCTGACGGCGGCGCAGGCAGATACCAGCGAGAGCGATGCGCTGGTGGTGATGCAGGGCAGCATCCATACCATTCCCTTGGTCGCTGCAGTGTTCGAGTTCAACTTCATGGGTGGCTCCATGGGCTCGGTGGTGGGTGAGCGCTTCGTGCGCGGCGTGCAGCTTGCCACCGAACAGAAAACCCCTTTTGTCTGCTTTGCCGCCAGCGGCGGCGCACGCATGCAGGAAGGCCTGCTGTCGCTGATGCAGATGGCCAAGACCTGCGCCGCCCTGACCCAGTTGAGCGCGGAAAAACTGCCGTTCATTTCTGTGCTGACCGACCCGACCATGGGCGGCGTCTCCGCCAGCTTCGCCTTCATGGGCGATGTGGTGATCGCCGAACCCGGCGCGCTGATCGGTTTCGCCGGCGCGCGCGTGATCCAGCAGACGGTGCGCGAAACGCTGCCGGAAGGCTTCCAGCGTGCGGAGTTTCTGCTGGAACACGGTGCGGTGGATATGATCGTGGATCGCCGCGAAATGCGGAAACAGCTCGCGACCCTCATCACCTTGCTGACCAGCCAGCCGAAAGTGGCGGAGATCGAGGCGGCTTAATCGAGTGCAGTTCGTCAGGCTAGCAGTCTGTCTGGCTTGAAGAATCGAAGCGAAAATTTAGCTGGGCGAGGGCAGATTTTGATGATTTTGCAGAGCAATAGTCGTTCTATTGCTCAAAAAAGCAGCGAAATATGCACCGGTCAGGTAAATTTGCAGCCGATTTCCTTTAAGCCCGACAGACTGCTAGGGGAGCACGTTTCAGTGCCTACGCTGAATCCTGGGCAGCAGTGGGTTTGAGCCTATCTTCCGATTGGCTGCCGCGCCCGTATCATCTGGGCGTATGCCACCCCGATTCCCGCAACGGACCAATATACGAGAGCGGTGTTCAGAATGCTGCTCACTGTGGTTATGACAAACATTATGGCCAGCAGCGTGGCCAGCAGCGCCTGCCCAAGCAGGTATTCTTCGCTATCCTTATCTGGAATCTGGCGCATGGCCCGGTAAATCATCAGGATGACAAGAATGAAGAACCCGGCAAATAATCCAAAGCCAACTATCCCGTATTTCAAAGCGATGGCAATGTAAGTATTAACAACATCTATAATCCCTTCACCCTGGCGCATGGCTTCCATCTCAGGCGTGTCGAGACAATTGACGGATCCGAACCACGGATTTTGTTGAATCACGATCATTGAATTGGTGAATAGCCTCTCGCGGTACTCAATGTTAGATTGCTCGACTGTTCCGACATATGGCAATAAATTTAGGAACCTCTCTCCCCCAGGTAGCGCGACGAGTAAAGCCAGGATAAGTATGACGGCAAATCCTGAAGCCAACAGGCGGCGAACGGGGTTGCGACCTGTGGCAAGGAAAAAAAACAATAACACTGCTGCTCCCATCCATGGGCCGCGCGACAAAGTGACGAGCAAGCCGCCGACCAGCAGCAGCAGGCCGAGTAAGCGGGTAAGTTTCTGCGGGATCGAGCGCTGCAAAAACAGATAAAGGCCGATTCCTATGACCAGGATGAAGCCCAATGTAATTGGGTGGCCTGCCGCAGCGGCCACCCGGAGCATTCCATCACGAAGAATATAAGACGTCATCGCTTCTCTCAATTCGAGTGCGTTAAGCATCTCAATATAGAGTAACCAGAACTTGCCGAATTCAAATATTGCAATGATGGCCAGCACCATGATGGCCACAACAAAACTTAATAGTGCGTCTCGAAAGGCGGGCAAGCTTCTCAATGAGCGGCTGATTACGAAATAGGGCAATAACGCGCCAAAAAGTTGATAAAAAGCAGTGCGCAAGGTGTTGGTCACTGTGGTATCGCGAGCAGTAAGAACAACGGTGAGCAAGAAATAGGCAAGCAAAGCTTTATCTGGCCACAGGCGGCCAAACGGGACAGCATCGCTCTGTCGGCGCAGGAAAAAAAATGCGGGAAGTAAAATAAAAAATTCCAGTATTCTTGGATGGGACAACACGAACAAGTTCTCCAATAAACCTATTCCGGGGATCTGGACAAATCCATCGGGTACGGCAAACAAGATGAAAAAAAACAGCGCAACCGGATTACTCTCGCTCCTGTTGGTATAGATAAGCAGCGATACAGCAATAAATGCATACACCCAGAAATTTGGAGATAAGGATGCGACCAGCGTCAGGATCAGCCAGAGATTTCTCCTCCTGATGAAATCGTTTTGCTCAATGAAAGCGCTTGCGGGCCGGTAGGCGAAAACAAAGACTACCGAAGCGAGAGCAAGAATAAACAGAAAGGTCGGCATGTCGGGCTGTTATCGTTTGGATTTATCCGAAGCGATGATACTTTGTGCGTCTATGAGATCCGATGCATGGAAAAGCGCCTGGTGTGCCGCCCCATTGCCCTTGTCCCATCCGCGCATCAGCGGGGAAGATAAGCTTTCAGAGGCCCGCTGTAGGCAAGCAGATAATCGGCCGCAGTTTCCGCAGCAAGCCGTTGGCCTGCCCCATTCCAGTGGTCGTCGTCATGAAAGTAAAGGGAGTTTACATCGGCTTTCCGGTAGGCCTCGTAGAGACTTACAAACGGTACGCCCAGGGTTCGGGCCGTATCCTCGAGCGGAGCGACCTGATTGCGGCCATCATAGTCCGGGAAGCGTTTGCGGTCTATATTCCAGGCATCGTAGTGGTCCGCCACATCAACCGGATGCGGGATGAAGAGGAAGGCGAGGGGGGTGCCGTTTTGTTGCGCCACATCGCGTATCCGCCGCATCATTGCACCCATCAGCGCCACCTTGTAACGCGCCGACTCGCTCCTGGGGGTCAGGCTGACATCGGCGCTGTAGTAGTCGGTGTGCGTATTGGTAATGGTATCGTTACGCTCGACAATGAAACTGCGGTATTCGCGCTCCGCCTCATCGAGCAGAAAATCCACGTTGAAATACCTGGAAATGTCCTGATTTTGAAAAGAGCGGCGGATGTCCCGCAAGGCGCGCTTGATAATTGACTCGCGCTGGCTCAATTCGAACAAAGTGTGTACGGAGGGATCGAGCTTCCAGCGGTTTTCTACCAGTTCACCGTTTGCGCCCAGCCTGAACATCTTGTTGCGCATGAGATCGCCATAGTCATTCCCCGCAAATATCGCCACGATCGCGAGGTCGGGGCGCAGCTTGGGTAGTTCGCTCGCCATTTTCAAGCTTTCCTGGTCCGGGCCGTAAGAGCTCACGCCGGCATTGATAATCTCGAATTTCTTGCCGGTGCGTTTCTCGAGCTGTGTTCCAAGCTGTGCGGCAAACGTTTCATCTTGCGGGCTGTAGCCGGCGTGAATAAACGAATCGCCGTAAATAACGATGCGGGGCGTTTGGCCTGACGGCAACAGCTCGTCACCACGAAATCCATCGGAGTTGATACGGTGGGCGACGACATTGCCGCCATTGATCGCGCGGCGCGTCATCACGCAGTCGCGGCTCGGGATAAATTTGAAAATCAGCCGCTCGTCAAACTGGGAATTCGGGCGGAAGCGAGGCCCGAGCGCGATCTCTCCGGCAATCTCTGCGAAAGCGAGCATGGCGAGGAAAGTCACGGCGAGCAGCAAAATGCGGCCACCGGTCGCGGTTGGAAGCAACGCACAAAGTGAGAGTGCAACTCCGACTGCACTTATCAGTGCCTGGGTGATGCCGAAGCCAGGCTCTCCGCCGTACAAAGGGTGATCCGAAATCGCGTAGCCAACGAACAGGGTTCCCACCAGGAGCAAAAGGGTGCGGACGATTCGTGCAGCAGACGATGAAACCGGGTTGAGGCTCATTCCGGGCGGCAAAGGAAGGGGAGGCGTTTTGGACGGCCCAATATACCATGCCACTTTGACAGGCAGCAATTTTGACGTGTCAGATACAATAGAGGGCGCGTTCGCAGGGCAACTGCAAAGCAGGCGATGACAAAATGAGCGAAGACAACCACTGCGGCTCCGGGCCGCAAACAAATTTTGCGGAAGAGCTCTGGGATGTTGCCGTCATCGGCACCGGGATGGGTGGCGCAACGGTTGGTTACCAGTTGGCGAAAGCCGGATACCGAGTCATTTTCCTGGAAAAAGGGCTTGCGGATTTTCCGTCTGGCTGCGACACCATGCAGCTCGATAATGAGAGCCCATCAGCCAGGCTGGGAAGCGGCAACTGGCCAACCAGAATTACCGGAAACGTTGACGGGATCAAGTCGCAATTTTTCGCACCGCTCGGTTGCGGTGCCGGCGGCTCCACCCTGCTCTACGCTGCGGCTCTCGAAAGGTTAGACCCGTGCGACTTCATGCCTCTGCCAGGCCATTCAGATGATGCCTGGCCTGTTTCTTTCGAGCAGTTTCTGCCTTACTACCGCATGGCAGAAGAAATGTTCGGGGTGCGCGGCACAACCGATCCGCTTTGCGCCGGCGAGGAATCGCACCTGTCGCCCCCGCCAGACTTGGCCGATTGCGACCAGCACTTCCTGGAATCTCTTGGCGCAAGCGGGTTGCACCCTTACCGCTTGCATATCGCCTACGGTTACGAGTCCGGCTGCAAGGAATGCGGGGGATATATCTGTGCGCGCGAATGCAAGGCGGATGCGAGAACCATTTGCCTGAAACCGGCTTTGCGGACGGGGAATGCGCACATCATTGACCGGTGCGAGGTTGAGCGCCTGGTCGCCGATGCCACGGCAGTCAAGGAGGTTGTTTGCCGCCGTGACGGCGGGGAATTTGTGATACGGGCGCGGGTCGTCGTGCTGGCTGCCGGTGCCTATTTTTCTCCGGTGCTGCTGCTGAAATCCGCCAACAAACATTGGCCGCATGGCTTGGCCAACCGCTCCGGCATGGTCGGGCGCAGCCTCATGTTTCACGTTTCCGATCTCGTGGCGGTCTGGCCGAACGGTAAATATTCCATGGAGGGGCCGCGCAAAACTCTCGCTTTCCGGGATTTCTACATTCATCAAGGCGTAAAGCTGGGATCGGTGCAGTCCACCGGGCTGACGGCGGGCTACGGCAATATCGTATATTTTTTCAAGACCGCGTTTGACCGGAGCCGCTGGAGCTGGCTCAAACCCNNATGGAAGACCGGCCCTATCCTGAAAACCGGATAGTTCTGGATCCGGATGAGCCGAGCGGGATGCGCTTCGATTACACGGTGCATGCCGAGCTTCGCAAACGCGCCGATCTATTGAGGGGGTTGGTCAAGAAGGCTTTCAAGCGGCATCGTTTGCTGGTGATCAGCCAGGAAGTCAACCTGAACTACGGCCACCCCAGCGGCACCTGCCGCTTTGGGGCGAACCCGTCATCCAGCGTGCTGGACCCGAATAACAAGGCGCACGATCTGGACAATCTTTATGTGGTTGACGCATCCTTCATGCCGACCAGCGGTGGAGCCAACCCCAGCCTGACCATCGCCGCCAACGCCTTGCGCGTAGCGGAACACATCTGCGATACCCTGCAGCGCAATAAATAATCCGGCACGGATAGAACCGGGGTCAGCGGCGCCAGAACATGAGTTTTTCTTTCACGCGCGCCTTGAGCGATTTCGGCGGAAAGTGCTCGTGATCTCCCTCAAAAATTCTGGCCTTGCCCTGCCCCGGCGGTAAATTGATAATTTGCAGCGCCCACTCGACGCAAACCGCCGGATTCATGCCGGTGAAATCGCTCATCTGGGTGTTCAAATGCCCCGGCACCCACTCGACGCACATCACGTCGGGATACGCGCCGCCCAGATCGGCGCTGATTGCTTTGGTGAGTGCGCGCATCCCCCCTTTCGAGGCCGCATATGCGGAGCTGTTCGGAATCGGGGCAAGATCGGCGAAGCTTCCCACATTGATGATGCGGCCATAGCCTTGGCGCATCATCAGCGGCAGGACGGTTCTGCAACAATTCGCCACCCCGCCCAGATTGATCGCTATGGTTCTCATCCAGCTTTCGGCATCCTGTTCGAGGAAGCCTGTTTTCGGATAAACGGCGGCGTTATTGATCATCACATCAATCCTGCCAAACTTTCCGGCGACCAGTTGCAGGGTTTCCGTCACTTGCGCGGCATCGGATACATCAACCCGGTGCCAGCTAAAGCGTTCGTCCCCGATCAACGATGCGGTTTCCCGCAATGGCGGCTCGCGGCTCCCCAGTCCGATCACGGTTGCGCCGCGCTGGACAAACCCGGCTGCCAGAGCGCGCCCCAAACCGGAACCCGCGCCGGTAACCACGATTATTTTGCTGCCGATGGACATATCGCGCCCCCTCTAACCGCTGGTGTGTTGTGCCGCATTATTCCGCATTTCGTGCTTGTACCTTATAATGCGCACCGCGCGCAATATTTCAGCGCATTTTTTATCTATCACCATTTACCATCATGGCACACGAAGACCTTGAGCGGGAACAGCATGTAGAGGGTTCGTCCGACCGGGCATTCGGGCTGGTGTTTGCGGGCGTGTTTCTGCTGGTTGCCGGCTGGCCGCTGCTGGGCGGGGAAGGGGTGCGGTGGTGGTCGGTCGCGGTGTCGGGCGCGTTTGCGGCGGTCGCGCTGGTCAAGCCGGAACTGCTGGCCGGGCTGAACCGGCAGTGGATGAAGCTGGGGATATTGCTGGGCAAAGTGGTCAGCCCGATCGCCCTGGGTATCCTGTTCTACTGCGTGATTACGCCGATCGGGCTGGCGTTGCGCCTGGCCGGAAAAGATCCGCTGCGCCTCAAGCGCGACCCCGCCGCGAACTCGTACTGGATACCGCGCGACCCGCCCGGCCCCCCGCCGGGCTCCATGACCAACCAATTTTAGGAAACCGCTATGGCGATCATCAAAGAACTGTGGGCGTTTTTGCGCGCCCGCAAAAAATTCTGGCTGTGGCCGATATTCATCATGATGGCCCTGCTGGGTGCGCTGATCGTGCTGGCCCAGGGTTCGGCCATCGCGCCGTTCATCTATACGCTGTTTTGAGGAGAAGCACTTGCGCGTACTCGGGATTTCCGCCCTCTACCACGACAGCGCTGCCGCGCTGGTGGAGGATGGCCGCATCGTTGCGGCGGCGCAGGAAGAGCGCTTCACGCGCAAGAAGCACGACCCGCGCTTCCCCGAGCACGCGGTGCGCTATTGCCTGTCCGCAGGCGGGATCGGCCTGGAGAGCGTGGATCACGTCGTGTTCTACGACAAGCCGTTCATCAAATTCGAGCGGCTGCTCGAAACCTATCTGGCTTTCGCGCCGCGCGGGATCAAATCGTTCTCCATGGCGATCCCTCTCTGGCTGCGCGAGAAACTGTTCCTGAAAGATCTGCTGCAGAACAATTTCCGCAAAATGGCGGGGGGCGAAAACTGGAACGGGCAACTGCTGTTCAGCGAACACCACCTCAGCCACGCCGCAAGCGTCTTCTTCCCGTCCCCTTTCGAGGAGGCAGCAATCCTGACCATGGATGGCGTCGGGGAGTGGGCGACGACCTCCGCCTCGATCGGCAGGGGAAACAGCATCGAAGTGTTCAAGGAAATCCATTTCCCGCACTCGCTGGGCCTGCTGTACTCCGCGCTGACCTACTACACCGGCTTCAAGGTCAACTCCGGCGAATACAAAGTCATGGGGCTGGCCCCTTACGGCGAGCCGAAATATGCCGGCCTGATCCTCGAGCACCTGATAGACGTGAAGCCGGACGGGTCGTTCCGGCTGGATATGCAGTACTTCGACTACTGCACCGGCCTGACCATGACCAACGCGAAATTCGACGATCTGTTCGGCGGCCCGCCGCGCAAGTCCGACCAGATGCTGACCCAGCGGCATATGGATCTGGCCGCATCGGTGCAGGCGGTGACGGAAGAGGTGGTGCTGAAGCTGGCGCGCTCCCTGCGCAAGGAAACCGGGATCGCCAACCTGTGCCTGGCGGGCGGGGTCGCGCTCAACTGCGTGGCCAACGGCAAACTGCTGCGCGACGGCAGCTTCGAGAATCTCTATATCCAGCCCGCGTCGGGCGATGCGGGAGGCGCTTTGGGCGCCGCCCTGGCCGGATACCACTTACAGCTCGGCCAGGAACGCAAAGTGGGCAGCGGCGATGCCATGCGCGGCTCTTACCTCGGGCCGGATTTCGCCCAGGCAGACATCGAGCGGCGACTGAAGGATTCCGGCGCAAAATTCACCGTGCTCGAAGATGCGGACCTGATCGCTGCCAGCGCCGAAGATCTGGCGCAGGGCAAGGCTTTCGGCTGGTTTCAGGGGCGCATGGAGTTCGGCCCGCGCGCGCTGGGCAACCGCTCCATTTTGGGCGATGCGCGCTCGCCTATCATGCAGAAGACGCTCAACCTCAAGGTCAAATACCGCGAGTCGTTCCGCCCGTTCGCGCCCTCGGTGCTGCGCGAGCGCGTGGCAGACTGGTTCGAGCTGGACGGGGACAGCCCCTACATGCTGCTGGTGGCCGATGTGGTGAAATCCAGGCGGCGCGAAATGACGGACGAAGAGAACCAGCTCTTCGGCATAGACAAGCTCAACGTGCCCCGCTCCGACATCCCCGCCGTCACCCACGTGGATTACTCGGCGCGCATCCAGACCGTGCACAAAGACACCAACCCGCGCTACCACGCTTTATTGACCGAGTTCGAGCGCAGGACCGGGTGTCCGGTGCTGGTGAACACCAGCTTCAACGTGCGCGGCGAGCCCATCGTCGGCTCCCCGGAAGACGCCTTCCGCTGTTTCATGGGCACCGAGCTGGATGTCCTCGTCGTCGGCAACTGCTACCTGCGCAAGGAAGAGCAGAACCCGGCGCTCAAACAAAACTACGAAACAGCTTTCGAGCTGGATTGAGCAAGCCTTCTCCATTGGGCGCACCGATGAAAAAGATTCTGGGAAATATGGCGCTGGCCGGATTTGCGCTCTTCATCGCTTTTTCATTTTGTGAAGTCGTGGTTCGGCTATTGTACAAAAACGAGTCCATGTTGTTCCCGCGCTACCATACCGATTACCAGTATGGGCGTTACACCATAAGAGGCGTCCGACCGAACTCGGAATACTGGATGTCCAGTGTTGACGGCTCCTGGAAATACGTTACCAACAGCAAGGGGTTCCGCAACACGAAGGAATTCAGTTACGCAAAGCCGGCCAACACGATCCGGGTGTTGAGCATAGGGGATTCGCACACGCAGGGATATGAAGTGCGCCAGGATTTCACGTTTTCCGCCGTGCTGGAGCGGTTCCTGAAGCACCGCGCGAAGCATGCGGAAATCATTAACACAGGCGTTTCGGGGTTCAGCAATGCCGAAGAGCTGGTGTTTCTGGAGAACGAAGGGATCAAGTACAACCCGGATGTGGTCGTGCTCGGGTTTTTTGCCAACGATTTTGAGGACAACCTCAAGGCCGGGCTGTTTGGGCTCGACAGCCAGAGCAGGCTAACCGAAAAGAAATACCAGCATATACCGGGAGTGCGCATCCAGAATGTGATTTACAGCATACCGGGAGTGCAGTGGTTGAGCGAAAACTCGTATTTCTATTCGCTCCTGTTCAACAATGTCTGGAGCTATTTTGCGTCAAGGCTTGCGCAGGAGGCCGAGTATGCGGTGCCGACCGGAGCCACTTCGTCAGAATACCGGAATACATTCAAAGCCAACGCAATGCAGAAAGCCGAACATGTAACGCCAGTCGGCATCGCTTCAAACAGATACCGCGATACCATCAAAGTAGAAGCTATCCAGAAAACGGGATACGCGTTGCCAGTTGGTATTGCCGCTTCATCCAGTTACCCCATAGAGCTTGCGGTCGCACTTATCGAACGCATGCAGCAGTTTTGCTCGGAGCGGGGAATCCGGTTCATTGTCGTTGATATCCCGTATGCGGTTGGAGAGCGTCGTTTCCAATCTTCCATGCCGCCAGCGCTGCTAGAAAGGCTTGTTGCTGCGCGCATCGAACTTATTGGCAGCCAGTATCTGCTACAAAAATTCGATGGGGCTGCCGAACTGCACGTTCCTCACGGCCACAACCACATTTCCGAGTTTACCCACTCGCTGATAGGCGTGGAAATTGGACAGCGCTTGCTGGCGCCATCGAATGTGGCGGAAAGCCGGTAAGGCGCCGGTCTTTCACTTGGTGTAGCGGGTCGGAGATAGCGAATATGAAACAGTGTCTTTATTAACCAGGCAGCGCCGCATCTTCTTGCCGTAAACCCCATACTGCTGATGGCTCCCGCAATGCCACAGCCAACTTTTTATCGAGAAATAGGTGACCACGCCCTAGGGGAGTAGTCACCTATTTCTCGATAGACTTTGGCAAATTCGACCTGAATTTCCTTGCTGTTAAGGTATTGATGTGGTGTTGCTTGGCCTTGCATGATATTGCTCAAGAATCAGGAATGATGGCTACAGGAGCCAAATAAGTTATGTGTGTTCCCTATTTTCTGGCTACCGTTTTAACTGCGATGGTCAATTCGGCCCAACCAAACGGAGCTACCCATTGAATTCGCAGCATTCACCCCTACGTAAAACTGTTCTCCAAGCGGGCGCTTGGATAATCAGCGGACATTTCGCATCTCAAGTTATCCGATTGTTGGGCAATTTGATCATGACTCGCCTCCTGGTTCCGGAGATGTTTGGCGTTATGGCGATTGCAAATGTTCTTATCGTAGGGCTGCAACTCTGCTCCTATTTTGGAGTTCAGCACAACATCATGCAAAGCCACAGGGGTGATGAACCATCTTTTTTGAATACTGCATGGACCTTCCAGATCATACGCGGATTTATCATATTTCTGCTGGTAATCGGCTTGGC
>CXWL01103885.1_pt1 | contig 33344 bp, 32 predicted proteins | sample 590931 | NCBI WGS metagenome assembly CXWL01 (sample SAMEA3498368, study PRJEB10139) | groundwater metagenome | biome: water well; material: biofilm material | place: Germany | collected 2015-04-27
TTGCCGAAGTAGGCGTTCACCCCCAGGTCGAGCGCGTAATTGCGGTGCTTGTCGGCGGTACGCGAAGTGATCATGATGATTGGTACCGCCTGCGTGCTGTCGTTGCCGCGGATATTGCGGGTCAGGTCGAAGCCGTCCATGCGCGGCATCTCGATATCGACCAGCATCAGGTCGGGGATGGTCTCCTGCAGATGCTCGAGGGCGTCGACGCCGTCCTTGGCCAGGATCACCTGGTAGCCCTCGCGCTCGAGCAGGCGCTGGGTCACGCGCCGCACCGTCAGCGAATCGTCCACCACCATGATCACGGCATTGCGCGCGGCCGGCGCGGCTGGGCCGGCTGCCGCCGCGGCGGCGGCCGGCTGCATGCCCGGATGGTGCGCGGCGTGCAGCGACAGGGCCACCGGATTGAGGATCAGGACNNGAGCTGCGGCCCGATATTCTTGATCACCACCTCGCGGTTGCCCAGTACGTCGTCGACCTGCACCGCGAGCCGGTCGGCGCCGCTCTTGAGGATCATCACCGGGCTGGAACGCTGGACCAGCGGCCGCGCGTCACGTTCGCCCAGCAGCGTCGGCAGGTAATGCAGCGCCAGCTTCTGGCCCTGGAACAGCACCGATCCCGCCGCCTGCGCTTCGGTCAGCGCCGCCTCCTTCATCTGCAGCACCTGTTCGACCAGGATCGACGGCAGCGCATAGGTCTTGCCGGCGCTGGTGGTCAGCACCACTTGCGTCACCGCCAGCGTGAGCGGCAAGTGGATCGTGAAACGTGCGCCCTTGCCCGGTTCGGAGGCGATCGCCACCCGGCCGCCCAATGCCTGTGCCTCGGAGCGCACCACGTCCATGCCCACGCCGCGCCCGGCCAGTTCGGTCAGCGTATCGGCGGTCGAGAAGCCGGGTTCGAAAATCAGGTCCGCGACCTCGTGGTCGGTGAGCTCGACGCCCGCTTCGAGCAGGCCGCCGGCGCGCGCCCTGGCGCGAATCTTCGCCAGGTCCAGGCCGGCGCCGTCGTCGCTGAACTGGATCACCACTTCGTTACCCTGCTGGCTTACCTGCAGCAGCAGTTCGCCGGTTTCGGCCTTGCCGGAAGCGGCGCGCAGTTCGCGCGACTCGACGCCATGCACGATCGCATTGCGCAGCAGGTGTTCGAACGGCGCCGCCATCTGTTCCAGCACGCTGCGGTCGATCTCGACCGAGCCGCCGCGGATGTCGAGGTTGACCCGCTTGTCGAGTTCTTTCGCGCTCTGCCGGGCGACCCGGAACAGGCGCTCGGACAGGCTTGAAAACGGCACCATCCGCACCCGCATCAGGTCGCGCTGCAGGTCGCGCGTCAGGCGCGACTGCAGCACCAGGTCGGCGCTCGCGGCATCCACCGTGCGGCTCAGGCTTTCGTGGAAGGAGGCCACGTCGTTGACGCTTTCGGCCATCATGCGGGTCAGTTCCTGCAGGCGCGTGAAGCGGTCGAATTCGAGCGGGTCGAATTCGCGCTCGCTCGAAATCGACATGCGCGAGGCGATCTGCGATTCGGCCTGCATCTCGACTTCGCGCAGCTGGCGCGAAAGGCGCGCCAGGTTGTCCGAGAAGTCGAACAGCGAAGACTTCAGCGTGCCGACCTGGTTTTCCAGCTTCGAACGGGTGATCGAGACTTCGCCGGCCTGGTTGACCAGCCGGTCGAGGATGTCGGCGCGCACCCGCACCAGCGCAGTACGCGCCGGAGCGGCCGGCGCCAGTTCGGCCGAGCGGGCCGGCAAGCCCGGCGCCGCGGCAGGTCGCGCCGAAGGCGCGGCCGGCGCCGGCTGCTGCAACTGCTCGAGCAGCAGCAGCGCATGGTCGTAGTTGGCCAGCAGGTCGTCGAAGGCGGCCGGGGTCGAAGTCCCGGCGTGCACCATGTTCTCGATCTGGGTTTCGATCTCGTGGGTGTGCTGGCCGAGGCGCATTGCGCCGGCCATGCGCGCACTGCCCTTGACCGTGTGCAGGGTGCGCAGCAGGTTCTGGGCAGGGCCAGTGTCGGCCGGATTTTGCTGCCATTTGCGCAAGCCGTTGCCGATCGCCGGCAGCAGGTCGACCGCCTCTTCGAGGAACACCGGCAGCAGGTCGGGGTCGAGATCGTCGCTGTACACGGTCTCCATCGGCGCCGTGTCGAGCGCAGGCGCGGGTTCCGGCTGCGGTTCGGGCTCGGAGACCGGCTCGGGCTGCGGCGCGTCACCGGCATCGTGCTCCGCCAGCGTCGGCGCGGGCGCTGCCTGCACCAGTGTCGGCTGGTCGAATCCATCGTCCGGATCGAACAGGTTGTCGACCGCTTCGATCGCCGGATCGGGGTGGTTCGCCCCGGCCGGGGGCATGGCGTCGAAGCCGGGTTCGAAGGCGTCGCAGGGTTCGCTGGCTGGCGCGGCCCGGCTGGCGAGCTGTTCGCGCAGCTCGACCAGCTGCCCCACCAGCCCGGGCTGGGCCGGAGGCAGTTCGCCAAGCGCGAAACGGCGCAGCATCTGGCGCGCGCATTCGAGCGTCGCGTCGAGCAGGTCGCGCTGGGAATCGGCCAGCTCCGGCGCGGGCGCCGCCAGCGTCAGCAGCGCCATCTCGAGCCCATACGCCACTTCGCGCAGCGCCTTGAAGCCCACCGTAGCCGAAGTGCCGGCCAGCGTGTGCGCCGCTTTCAGCGCGTCCGGCGTGACGGCGCGCAGCGGCTCGTGCCGCCATTCGCCGAAGTCCTGCGTCAGCACGCGCATCAGTTCATCGGTCTCGGCCAGGTAGATGTTATATAGCGGCAGCGGGATCTCGAGGTCGCCGAAGCGCCTGGTGTTGTCCTCGACCGGCGCGGGGCGCGGCGCCGAGCCGGGGAATTCGATCACGTTGGCGCCGCTGGCCGCGGCGGCAGGCTCGCTCTCCGGCTGCGGTTCCGGGATTTCCAACGGTTCTTCCGGCAAAGTCATGTCGATGACTTCCGGCTCCTGCTCTTGTTCCGGCTGGGCTTCGGCCGGCATCGCGAACGCGCCGCCGGCCTGCACCAGCGCCGCCGCTGCGACCAGCGCGGCGCTGGTGCGGGAAGATGCTCCCTGCGCGACCAGTTCCTCGACCCAGGCGGCCATGTCGGTTGCGGCAAAATCGAGCAGTGCCAGCAAGTCCGTGCTGGCGGCGCGCGATTCGGCCAGCCAGGCGTTCATGACGCGCTCGATGGCGGCGCCGCCGTCGGCGAACTGGTCAAGCCCGACCATCCGGCCGCTGCCCTTGAGCGTGTGGAAGGAGCGCCGCAACATGGTCAGCGTTTCCTGGTTCGACGGTTCGGCGCGCGCGGCCGGCAGCGTGGCGGCCACGAAGGCCAGCACTTCCTGCGCTTCCGATATGAAGATCTCGAGCAGCTCCGCTTCGATCGCGGCTTCGCTTTCGGCCATCGGCGGCGCAGGCGGCGCGGGGTCCGCCGCCGCGGTGAGCGGCGCAACCGCTTCCGGCCCGGCCGGCACGGCAGCCGGTTCGACGTCGAACGGGGTGTCCCCCGCTACGGCCTTTTCGAAAGGCACCTCGCGGAACATGCCTTCGGCCTGGTCGAACCTGAAACGGTTCTTGGCGGCGTCGAAATTTTGCGCCAGCATGTCGATGAAGAAGCCCAGCGCGCCGACGTTCTGCGCGATGTTTTGCAGCGAGGCGGCGTCAAGCTCGGGCCCGCCGGCACCGGCGGCCAGCGAACGGACCGCGTCCTTCACGTGCAGCGCCGCGCGCATCGCCTGGTCCTGGTCGAGGATCGCCAGCGCGCCCTGCAACTGGTGCAGCACCGGATCGATCTGGGCCAGCGCCGGGCGCCGGCTGGCGTCCGCGTAATAATCGTCGAGCACCTTCTCGACCTGGCGCAAGCCGGTCTTCATTTCGCCCGCCAGCACGGCCACGGTCTGGCCCTGCTGGATCTGGCGCGACAGGTCGCCCTGCCACTGCGGCGCGTCGGGCGGCGTTTCGCCGGCGGCCAGCGCCAGCAGGCGCGCGCCGACCACTTCGGCATGCTCCTCGAAATCCGCGGGCAGCTGGCGCACCTGGTCGAGGCCATGCTCGACGAACAGCATCGCAGTCGCCATCTCCATGCTGAACTGGTCGCTGCGGCCCGAGGCGATCGAATCGCTGGCGGCGCGGCCCAGTTCACGCAGCAGCTGCGCCAGCGCCGGGGCGCCCAATTGGTCGCTGGCGCCGGCCAGGGTGGCCAGCGCCTGGTTGAAGTTCGCTTCCAGGTTGACGTCGATTTCGGACGACATCCGGTCCCAGCCCGTCTTGGTCTGGGCCAGCGCGTCTTTCGCGGCCTTCAAGGCCTGGGCGTCGATCCGGCCGTAACGGCGGCTGTCGTAATCGGCCGGCACCACGCCAGCCAGTCCGTACGCGCGCCGCAGCAATTGCGCACCGGCGGTCGGGGCGGGCGCGGCGGCGATGAAGAACAGCGCATCGCGCAGCATCGCTTCGGGCAGGCCGCCCTGCCCTTGCGACAGGCGGCGGATCTGCAGGTTGATCAGGCCGAACAGCTGCTTGACGTACAGGTCGCTGGCCAGCTGGCCGCTGGCGACCAGCTCGGCGAAACTGCGCATCGCCAGCCAGAAGGTGCGCGCCGGCGCCTCCTGCTGCGCCTGTTCGACCAGGGCGATCGCTTCCTGCAGCGCCAGCGCGTGGCTGCGCTGCGCCCCCGGCTCGGCGCTTTTCAGGAACGGCAGCAGCGATTTTTCGAAACGCGCGCGGCAGGCCGCGTAATCGGGCGCCGCCGGCGCCTCGTTCGCGGGCAAGTCCACCTCGACCGACAGGTCGACGAACAGCAGGTCGGACGGGTGGATGCGCGCGGCGCCCAGGCTCTCCTGCAGTGCGCGGTAATAGGGGAACAGGCGGGCCGGTTGCGGCGCCGCGCCGGCCACCAGCTCGTCAAGGTATTCGATCACTGCCTGGTAGCCGTCGGCCACCGCCGCGCAGTGCGCGGGGCTGCATTCGAGGCTGCCGTCGCGCATGCGCTCGAGCGCCTGCTCGGCGGCCTGGGTCATCAGGCCGACGCCTTCGACGTCGACCATCTGCAAGGCGCCGTGGGCCTGGTGCAAATGGGTTTTCGCATGCTGCAGCGAAGTGGCGCGGGCGTCGGCGCCGCGTTCGGCCGCCTCGGCCAGCGCGGTGCGGGACCGGCCCAGCGCCTCGCGGATTTCACCGATTACCCAGGACAGCGGCCCGGTGTCGAATTGCGGCGCGTGCGAGAAATCAGTCATGGTCATGCGGTCCTTCAGGCGACAACGCGAAAGCGCGATACCGAATTTTTCAGTTCCTGCGCCAGCATCGTCAGCTGGCGAATCGATTGGGCGGTCTGCATGGTGCCGTCCTGGGTATGCTCGGTCACCGACAGGATGTGCTGGATGTTATGCGCCACCCCGTTGGCCGACGTCGCCTGCAGCTCGGTTGCGAAGGAAATCCCCTGGATCAGCTCCGCGAGCCGGTTCGACACGCCCGAAATGTCGGTCAGCGCGGCGCCCGCGGCATCCGACAGCCGGGCCCCTTCGACCACGCCCTGGGTCGATTTTTCCATCGCGGCCACCGCATCGTGGGTGTCGGTCTGAATGGTGCGCACCAGCGCGCCGATCTGCTTGGCCGCTTCGGCCGAGCGTTCCGCCAGGCGCTGCACCTCTTCGGCCACCACCGAGAAGCCGCGTCCCGCTTCGCCGGCCGACGCGGCCTGGATCGCCGCGTTCAGCGCCAGTACGTTGGTCTGTTCGGTAATGTCGGAAATGAGCTCGGTGATCTCGCCGATCTCCTGCGACGATTCGCCCAGGCGCTTGATGCGCTTCGAGGTTTCCTGGATCTGCTCGCGGATCTCGTGCATGCCCTTGATCGCGTTTTCCACCGCGGTCGAACCCTGGTGCGCCGCCGCCACCGACTGGCGCGCCACCTCGGCCGACTCGTTGGCCGACTTCGATACGTCGTTGATCTCGCTCGCCATCTTCAGCACCGTGGCCGAAGCGTCTTCGATCTCGCGCGACTGCTGCTGGGTCGCGGTGAGCAGGTCGCTTGAAATGTTCTGGGCGTGGGTCGACGCCGAGGTCACCTGCTCGGCGGTGGTGGTCACGCGCTCGACCAGGCCGCGCAGTTCCTCGACCGTGTAGTTGACCGAGTCGGCGATCGCGCCGGTGATGTCCTCGGACACCGTGGCGTGCACCGTCAGGTCGCCGTCCGCCACTTCCTGCAGCTCGTTCATCAGGCGCAGAATCGCCGCCTGGTTCTGGTCGTTGGTCGCCTTCGCTTCCTCTTCCTTGGCCTGGGACAGCAGGCGCAGCGCCTCCGCCTCCTCGCGCCGGCTGTCGGCGCCGCGGGTACGGTTGCGCGAGTCCTGCAGCATCACGCGGCTGATACTGCCGGCGACGGCCAGCGTGAAGATCGACGACACCACCATCAGCCAGAACCACGAGTCGGTCGAATCCTGGTTGTTGCGGTAGCTCGCCTGCACGTTCGAGAGCAGCTTCTTGATTTCCTCGTTCTCGAAGAAGATCGACTGCTCGGCGCCCTTGGCCGCGGTGAAGCGCGGCAGGTTGTCGAGGATCGAGGCGACCAGTTTCTGGTAGACGTCGAACTTGGCCTTGATGGCGACCAGTTTTGCGCGCATGTCGGGGTCGCGCACCGCGGCCAGGCCGAGGCTGTCGCTGCCGTTCAGGAAGCCGTCGATGGTGACGCGCATGGTGCCGGTGTCGCGTCCCAGCTGGAACGCGGTGTCGGAGCGGATTCCGCCCGAGCTCAGGAATTCGCTGGCGCTGCGCGCCAGGCGCTGGGTCAGCATCATCATGCGGCCGATGGCGGCCAGCTCGCGCGCGCTGCCGCCGCGCTGCACTTTCTGGGTCAGCAGCTCGTCGGTCATGGCCAGCAGCTCGGGCGACAGCGTATCGAGCTGGCGCAGGGTGCTCTTGAAGCCGGTCAGTTCGGACTTCATCTTCAGGATGGTGCCGGCGGCGTTGTCCGAGCTGACCCACTTGGCGCGCGCTTCGGCCAGCGCCTTGGCCATGCTGGCCGACGGCGCCGGGATGCGGCGCCCGGCGAACTCGCCGCCGCGCGCCAGCAGGTTCAGGTCGCCGGTCAGCTGGAGCCGGCTGTCGTCGAGCTGGCTGAACGCTTCCGGGCTGCCCTGGATCGCGTTCGGCGCGGCCTTGCCGACCCGCTGCGAGTGCATCAGCGCGTCGCTGGCGATCTGGGTCTGGGCCGAGGCGATCACGTTGGAGGCCGAGTTCTGCCACAGCGCCACGATGGTCAGCAAAATGCCGATGGCGAAGGTCACCAGCAGGATGCGCAGCTGGCGCGCCAGCGACAAGTGGCCGATCAGCGGCAGCTGCAGTTCCTGCGCCGCTTCGTGCGGGACGGCGGGCGCGCTCTTGCGGCGCATGATGTCGCCCAGGCTGAGCGGGCTGGCCGCATCGTCGGCCGGCCCGCCACCGGCGGCGGCAAGCGCCGAAGGCGGCTGCGGCGCGGCGGCCGGGCTGGGGCCGAATTCGGTGTCCGGCGAGGCCAACGCCACCTCGTGCTCAGGTTTGCCCTTTGGCGAAAAACCCATTGATATCTTCGACGCGAATCCCATTACAGCTCCCAGTCCCTAAGGTGTGACCAATTTGAATATGGCTTAAAAACCGACGTGCAAAAATCGTTCGTCGCGAACCAGCGCGGCCAGGTCGAGCGCGGACCAGTCGTTGCCGTCGGCGTCGCGCAGGAAGTCGCCGGCCGCCGCCATCCCGTCCGCATGGCGCAGGCCGTACACGCGCGTGACCAGCAGGGCGCAGTTGAATCCCAGTGCGCCGGCGAAGGTGACGATCCGGCTGTCCGGACCGATCGCCGTCTCGCCCAGTCCGAGGTAGCGCGCCAGGTCGACCACGCCGACCAGATTGCCGCGAATGTTGGACAGGCCCAGGTACCAGGGCTGGGTCAGCGGCACCGCGGTCAGCGCCGCCACCGGCACGATCTCGCCGGCCTGGGTCAGGTCGAGCAGGTAGCGCCCGGCGCCGATCAGCACCCCGAGCTGGTTGACGCTGGCGCCGGTATTGGCGCGCGCCGCCTGCATGCGCTCGAGCAGCTGCACCTGATACTGGCGCAGGCGGGTGCGGCGGCCGGCCGCGTCGACCCGGGCCGGGGCCCGTGCGCCGGAATCGCTGGCAGTCATGTCAGAGCGCGGCGCCGAGGCTGGCGATCTTGTCGAGCAAGGCCTGCGGATCGACCGGCTTGACCAGGTAGCCGCGCGCGCCCTGGCGCAGGCCCCAGATGCGGTCGGTCTCCTGGTTCTTGCTGCTGCAGATAATGATCGGCACGTTGGCCAGCTCGGGGTCGCGGGCGATCGCGCGCGTGACCTGGAACCCGTTCGCGCCCGGCATCACCACATCCATCAGGATCAGCTGCGGCTTCTGGGCCTTGATCTGGGCCAGCGCTTCCTCGCCGTTTTCGGCGGTGGTGACGCTAAAGCCGTTCTTGACCAGGATATCGGTCAGGTAATAGCGCTCGGTCGGCGAGTCGTCGACGATGAGGATGTTTTGTATGGCCACGTGGCGCTCCTGCGGTTGTGTGATTAGGCCAGGTCGGCCGTATGTTCGCGCACGGCCGCCAGCAGGCTGTCTTTGCTGAACGGCTTGGTGAGGTAGGCGGAGGATCCGACCATGGCGCCGCGCGCACGGTCGAACAGGCCGTCCTTGGAAGACAGCATCAGGACCGGGGTGGCGTGGAAGCGCGCGCTCTTCTTGATCAGGGCGCAGGTCTGGTAGCCGTCGAGGCGCGGCATCAGGATGTCGCAAAATACCAACGCCGGGTGGTGGTCGTTGATCTTTGCCAGCGCGTCGAAGCCGTCGTCGGCCAGGACTACCTGGTAGCCGGCCTGGGTCAGGAAGATCTCGGCGGAGCGGCGAATCGTGCTGCTATCGTCGATCACCATGATCTTCAAACCGGTTGGTTGCTGCGAGTTCGTCATAGTCAGTTCACTTCAGCATGAATCAGCACGATACCATAGGGCAAGACTTTTGTGCGTTAAATGTTGCAGTGAATCAACTACGACGTCAACTCTTATTTTTTGGACGTCAGATCGCGGTCATTTCGAAGTCGTCCTTGCGGGCGCCGCACTCCGGGCAGGTCCAGTTCATCGGCACGTCGGCCCAGCGGGTTCCGGCAGCGATGCCTTCGTCCGGCATGCCGGCCGCTTCGTCGTACACCCACCCGCAGATCAGGCACATCCAGGTTTGAAACGGGACTGCCGCCGCCTGCGTTGTTTCATTGCTACTCACGTTATCGATCCTTGTATCTAGTAAAATGCCGAATCAGGTATCTTAATCCACCCGCCGTGCAAAACCAAACATCTCCCCTCATATTAACGTTCGGCGTTTCCGATCCGGTCGGCGCCACCGGCATCCAGGCCGACCTCGCGGCGTTCTCCGCGCTTGGCTGCCATGGCCTGTCGGTGCTCACCGGCCTGCTCATCTCCGACACCGCGCGGGTCGAGGACATCGACGAAGTCGACGCCGACTGGGTCGTCGACCAGGCCCGCGTGCTGCTCGAAGACATGCCGGTGGCCGCCTTCAAGGTCGGCGCCCTGACCAGCATCGAGCAGGCCTCGGCGATCGCCGAAATCGTCTCCGACTATCCGGACGTGCCGCTGATCCTCGACCCGTTCCTGTCCGGCCTTCCCGATTCCGGGCTGGCCGACGACGACATGCTGATGGCGATCCGCCAGATCCTGGTGCCGCAGGCGAGCGTGCTGCTGCTGTCGCAAGTCGAACTGGCGCGCATGGCCGAGACCTGGCGCGAAGGCGGCAGCGGCGACATGCTGGCCGCCGACGTGGCCGAACTGACCGGCATGGGCTGCGCGCTGGTGCTGGTCACCTGCACCGGCACCAGCGGCAGCGGCGCCGGCGCGACCATCTCGAACACCCTGTTCGACGAAAGCGGCGCGCTCGAGACCTTCAGCTGGCAGCATTTCGCCGGCCCGTTCGTCGGCGCCGGCAGCACCATCTCGGCCGCGCTGGCGGCGCTGCTGGCGCAAGGGCTCGAGCCGGCCGCCGCGGTACGCGCGGCGCAGCAATACGCCCACGGCGCGCTGGCCAATGCGCAGCGCTTCGGCATGGGCAAGCTGGTGCCGAACAAATTCTTCCAGGTCGCGCCGTTTCGCGCCGCCTGAGCCTCACTTCAATCACACCACGCTTCGATCGTTCAATCATGACTACTGCATCCACCTCCCAAAACGACACCCTGTTCGCGCGCGCCCAGCTGACCACCCCGGGCGGCGTCAACTCGCCGGTGCGCGCGTTCAAATCGGTCGGCGGCACGCCGCGCTTCATCACGCGCGCCGAAGGCCCGTACTTCTGGGACGCGGACGGCAAGCGCTACATCGACTACATCGGCTCGTGGGGCCCGGCGATCGTCGGCCACGCGCACCCGCAAGTGGTCAAGGCGGTGCAGGATGCGGCCGCGCGCGGCCTGTCGTTCGGCGCCCCGACCCTGGGCGAGATCGAGATGGCCGAAGAGATCTGCAAGCTGGTGCCGTCGATCGAACAGGTGCGGCTGGTGTCGTCCGGGACCGAAGCGACCATGAGCGCGCTGCGGCTGGCGCGCGGCGCCACCGGGCGCGACAAGATCGTCAAGTTCGAAGGCTGCTACCACGGCCACGCCGATTCGCTGCTGGTGAAGGCCGGCAGCGGCCTGCTCACCTTCGGCAACCCGACTTCGGCCGGGGTGCCGGAAGACTTCGTCAAGCACACCCTGGTGCTCGACTATAACAACGTGGCGCAGCTGGAAGACGCGTTCGAATCGATGGGCGACACGATCGCCTGCGTGATCGTCGAGCCGGTGGCCGGCAACATGAACCTGATCCGCGCCACCCCGGAATTCCTGGGCGCGATGCGGACCCTGTGCAGCAAGCACGGCGCGGTGCTGATCTTCGACGAAGTGATGTGCGGCTTCCGGGTCGGCCTGGGCGGCGCCCAGGAACTGTACGGCATCACGCCCGACCTGACCGCGCTCGGCAAGGTGATCGGCGGCGGCATGCCGGTGGCGGCGTTCGGCGGCAGCGCCCAGCTGATGCACAACATGGCGCCGCTGGGCGCGGTCTATCAGGCCGGCACCCTGTCGGGCAACCCGGTGGCGGTGGCGGCCGGCATGGCCACCCTGGCGCTGGTGCAGCAGCCCGGCTTCTACCAGAACCTCTCGGCCCAGACCGCGAAGCTGGTGGCCGGCCTGTCCGCCGCGGCGAAGGACGCCGGCGTGACGTTCTGCGCCGATTCGGTGGGCGGCATGTTCGGCATGTACTTCAGTGCGAATGTCCCGACCAGCTACGGCCAGATGATGGCGGGCGACAAATCGCGCTTCAACGCTTTCTTCCACGGCATGCTGGACCAGGGCGTGTATTTTGCGCCGGCCGCGTTCGAAGCCGGCTTCGTCTCGGCCCAGCACGACGACGCCGTGATCGAACAGACCATCGCCGCCGCGCGCAAGGTGTTCGCGACCCTGGCCTGATTCCAGTGAACCTGATCCGCCGCCTCACCGACAACGCCACCCTCAAAGCCCTCGGCCCGGGACTGATCACCGGCGCCGCCGACGACGACCCGTCCGGCATCGCGACCTACTCGCAGGCCGGCGCCCAGTTCGGCTTCAATACCCTGTGGACGCTGGTGCTGACCTATCCGTTCATGGTCGGCATCCAGCTGGTGTCGGCGCGCATCGGCCGTGTCACCGGGCGCGGGCTGGCGGCCAACATCCGGCGCGCCTATTCGCCCTGGCTGCTGTATGCGATCGTGATCCTGCTGCTGGCCGCGAACGTGATCAACATCGCCGCCGACATTGCCGCGATGGGCGAAGCGGCGCGGCTGGTGACCGGGGTAGGCTCGGCCCACATGTATTCGCTCGGCTTCGGGGTACTGTGCCTGTCGCTGCAGGTGATCCTCCCGTACAGCACCTACGTGCGCTACCTGAAGTGGCTGACCCTGGGCCTGCTTGCCTACGTCGGCACCATCTTCGCGATCAACCTGCCGTGGCTCGAGGTCCTCAAGCGCACCGTGTGGCCGCACTTCACCTTCACCAAGGAGTCGGTCGGACTGGTGGTAGCCATCTTCGGCACCACCATCAGCCCCTATCTGTTCTTCTGGCAGGCCTCGCAGGAAGTCGAGGAGATCCGCGCCGACTCGAGCACCCACGCGCTGCGCAAGCGGCCGCTGGAAGCGCCGATCCAGCTTGGCAGGATCAAGACCGACACCTTCATCGGCATGGGATTTTCCAACCTGGTCGCCTACTTCATCATGCTGACCACCGCCGTCACGCTCGGCCAGCACGGCATCACCACCATCCACACCTCGGCCCAGGCGGCCGAAGCGCTGCGCCCGGTGGCCGGCGAATTCGCCTTCCTGCTGTTCGCGCTCGGGATCATCGGCACCGGCATGCTGGCGGTGCCGGTACTGGCCGGATCGGCCGCCTACGCCGTCACGGAAAGCTTCAAGTGGAAGAATGGGCTGGACCTGAAGGCGGTCGAAGCGCAGGAGTTCTACGGCATCATCGCGCTGGCGACGATCGGCGGGATGCTGCTCAATTTCGCGCCGATCGACCCGATCAAGGCGCTGGTGCTGTCGGCCCAGATCAACGGCATGATCGCCGTTCCGATCATGACGGTGATGATGATGCTGGCGCATAACCGCAAGATCATGGGCGAATTCACGCTGTCGCGCCGCCACACCATCGTCGGCTGGTTCGGGGTGGCGGTGATGCTGGTGGCGGTGCTGGCGATGTTCGCCACCATGTAAGCATCCAGGCCGGGGGCAAGCCCCGGTGCGCCTATTTGAGCCAGCCGCGCCGGCGGAAGTACCAGAACGGCGCGATCGCGCTGGTGAGCATCAGCGCCAGCGCGAACGGGTAGCCGAGCGCCCAGTCCAGTTCGGGGAACCAGCGCTTGAAGTTCATGCCGTAGATGCTGGCGATCAGGGTCGGCGGCAGGAACGCCACCGAGGCGACCGAGAAAATCTTGATGATCTTGTTCTGGTTGATGTTGATGAAACCGACGGTCGCATCCATCAGGAAGTTGATCTTGTCGAACAGGAACGAGGTGTGGCCGTCCAGCGACTCGATGTCGCGCAGGATCTGGCGCGCTTCCTCGAACTGCTCGGCGTTGAGCAGGCGCCCGCGCATCAGGAAGCTGACCGCGCGCCGGGTATCCATCATGTTGCGGCGGATCCGGCCGTTCAAGTCTTCCTCGTGGGCGATCGAATTGAGCGCCGCTGCCGCGTCCTGGTCGGTGAACTCTTCCTGCAGCACCCGGCCCGAGACTTCTTCCAGGTTCTGGTAGATGCCTTCGAGCGCATCGGCCGAATACTCGGCGTCGGTCGCGTACAGGTCCAGCAGCACGTCCATGTAGTCTTCGATCGAGCCGGGGCGCGAGCGCGCGCGCATGCGCACCAGGCGGAACACCGGCAAGTCGTCGGTGTGCACCGAGAACAGCATCTTGCGCGCCAGGATGAACGCCACGGTGACGATGCGCGACGGGCCGTCGTCCTCTTCCAGCAGGAAGTCGGTGCGCAGGTGCAGGTCGCCGTTTTCCGCTTCGTAGTAGCGGGCCGACGCCTCGATATCCTTGACCTCGTCTTCGCCCGGCAGGATCACGCCATAGATCGCCTTGACCCAGGACCGTTCGTCGTCGGTCGGGTCGGTCAGGTCGACCCAGACCGGCTCGACGTTTTCCAGGTCTTCGCGAGTCTCGATCGGAACCTGGTTGAGCCGGCCATTTTGTAGGACAAATACGTTGATCATGCGATTTCTCGGCCGGATTCAAAACAGCGCAAGTGTACCCGCAAGCACATGCTCAAGCCACCCCGAAACGACAATTTCGCCTCAGCGCAGCTGTTTTTCGATCAATTTGTCGATTGCCGGGTTCGAGGTCGGCGCGGCGGCCGGCTCGGGCGGCGCTTTCGGCGCCTCGAAGCCGCGCGTGTCGCCGATCTTGATGGTCTTGCTGGTCTTGTTGCTGTCGAGGCAGTCGGTGTTCGAGATCACCGCCTTGCCGTCGATGACGCACTTGCGCATGGCGCCGCCGGCCTTGGCGCCCTCGGTCGCGGCCACCGCCGCGCGCGCCGCATCGATCGCCTGGCGCGCCGGAGCGGCTCCGGTAATTTTCGCCGCGGCCTCGGCGAACAGATTGCGTTCATAGCGCATCGACCACAGCGCCGCCATCGCCGCGGCGGCCAGGCCGCCCGAGACGATGGCGACCCAGAACAGACTCAAGGTACCGCGTTGACGCTCGATCATCATCTTGCTTGCTTCCTTCAGGTCATGGCAGTTCGGCCGAATTCATGCGCGTCATGATCAGGGTGGTGCGGCGCGCCAGGTAGTTGGTGTCGCGATGGCGGTCGTAGAAACGCGGGTTGGGCAGCATCACCGCCAGCCGGGCCGCCTGCGCCGCATTCAGGCTGGCCGCCGGCACCCCGTAATAATGGCGCGCCGCCGCTTCGGCGCCGAACACGCCGCGGCCGAATTCGACCACGTTCAGGTAGATTTCCAGGATGCGCTCCTTGCTCATCACCGTTTCGAGCATGAACGCGATCACCATCTCCTGGGCCTTGCGCAGGTAGCTGCGCGAGCCGGACAGGAACAGGTTCTTGGCCAGCTGCTGGGTGATGGTGGAACCGCCGCCGACCACCCGCTGCTTCCTGGCGTTCTTGGCGTAGGCTTTTTCCAGCGCCAGCCAGTCGACGCCGACATGCTCGGCGAAGTTGGCGTCTTCCGAGGCGATCACCGCGCGTTTCAGGTTGGCCGAGATGGCGCGGTACGGCACCCACTTCTGCTCCAGCGCCGCCTTCGGGTTGTTGGCGCGCAGCGAGCTCAGTTGCGCGTCCATGAAACTGGTCATCGACGGATTGAAACGCGACCACCAGCAGATCTGCAGGAAAAAATACAGCTGCACCAGCAGCACCAGCAGGATCGGGCCGAGGAACAGCCACCTGACCCAGCGCCGGCCGGCTTTGCGCGCGCGCGTCATGCCTGCGCGCGCATGCGGGCCAGGATTGCGCCGGTTTCCGGGCGCACGCCGCGCCAGACGAAGAATGCCTCGGCGGCCTGTTCGACCAGCATGCCAAGGCCGTCGCGCGCGGTGGCGCCGTGGGCTGCGGCGAACTGCATGAACGGGCTGGGGTCGGCCGCGTACATCATGTCGAGCGCCAGGGTGGCGGGACCGAACACCTCGGCGGGCAGTGCCGGCAGCGCGCCGGCCAGGCTGGCCGAGGTGGCGTTGATGACGATGTCGAAGCATCCCTCGAGGGCGTCGAACGCGCAGGCCGAGACCGGCGCCGCGGGTTCGGTTTGGGCGGCGAAGCCGGCCGCGAGCGACTCGGCGGTGGCGGCGGTACGGTTGGCGATGACCAGCTGTTGCGGGCGCTGCCCGAGCAGCGGCAGGATCGCGCCGCGCGCCGCGCCGCCCGCGCCCAGCAGCAGCACGCGCTTGCCGGCGATCGCCACGCCGGCGTTGCGCACGATGTCGTTGACCAGGCCGGCGCCGTCGGTGTTATCGCCCGCGATGCCGGCGGCGGAAAAGCTGAGGGTGTTGACGGCGCCGGCGGCGCGCGCCCGCTCGCTGAGCGTATCGGCCAGCGCCGCCGCTTCCAGCTTGAACGGCACCGTCACATTGGCGCCGCGATAGCCGGATGCGGCCAGCTGGCGCACGGTGGCTTCGAAGCCATCGAGCGGCGCCAGGCAGCGCTGGTAGACCAGCTGCTGTCCGGTCTGCAGGGCGAATTCGGCATGGATCGCGGGCGACTTGCTGTGCGCAACCGGATTGCCGATCACGCAATAACGGTCGCTCACTGTGCGCCTCCGCGCAGGTTGGTTTCCAGCTTTTCCTCGCGGGTGAACTTGAAGCGCGTGATGATCACCCACAGGTCGTCCTTGTCGGACGACAGCATGTTCGGCGGGAAGCGGCCGAACGGCGCGGCGCGCCGCACGATGGCCAGCGCCGCCTTGTCGAGGGCCGGGTTGCCGGAGCTTTTCTCGACGCGCACCCCGCCGTCCTTCAGGTAGATGGTGCCGTCCTGGAAGATCGGGATATACAGCACCAGTTCGCCGTATAGCTTGCGGCCATCGACCTGGGGGAAATTCAGGGTGCCGATTTCCTCGACCCGTTTCTGCATCGCCTTGTAATACATCGCGTAGCCCACTTCCTGGGTGCTCGGCGTGATGTAGGTCTTCTTCGGGCGCTTGTTCTGGTCCTCGATGGTGGTGCTGATTTCGGCGGTGGCGCGGGCGATCGCCTTGCTCGACTCGAGCAGGTCGGCGCCGGTGCGGGTCGGGTCGGGCTTGTCCTTTTCGGTGACTGGCGCCGCGTTGTAATTCGACCTGCGCGCGCGCGTGAGCAGGTTCTGCTGCACCTCTTCCAGTTCGGCGATGCGGCGCTGGGCCGCCTTCACGCTGTCGCCGGATTCCATCTTGCGCATGTCCGGCAAGGGCGACTTCGAGCGGCCGGCGTCGGCCTGGCCGCCGCCGTCGAGGTTTGCCTGGGCCAGCGCATCGGCCTTGATCGGCCGCTTCGCGTGCTTGGCGTTGACCAGGATGACCTCGAGGCCGGGGTCGGTCGGCTCGAGCTTGAACGCATCGGGTGCGACGAACCGGACCGCGAGCAGGGCCGCATGCGCCACCACCGAAAAGGCGATGGCGATCATCATGGGGCGGTTTTCAAAGAAAGACTTCACGCGATACCGGGCTTCGAATCTATTGAATTACAGAATGCTGAATTCTAACCCGCCACCCCGGGGTCAGTGCCGACAATCGGACATTTTGTCTCGCGAGCAATACGAAAGGCTGGGGTCAGGTCTGACATTCGGACATTTTTGACAAAATTGCCGAGGTCAATCCTGCAAGCCGCCACTACCTTCGCGCAAGTTTGTGACATTTGTCCGATCGTCAGACCTGACCCCAAGGGGTGATCAGCTGGGCTCGGGCTCGGGGGTGACGACCGCGACCGCGCCTTCGGCTTCCACCGCTTCGGTCGCCGCGGCCTGGCCGCTGTCTTCCTCTTCGCCATAGTCGAGCTCGGCGTCGGGCGAGATCTCGGCCGCCGCCGGCACTTCCAGCAGCCGCGCTTCGATCGTCAGGTCGATTTCGTCCCAGCGCAGGATGTCGAGCTTGACCTGGGCCCCGCGCGCCACCTGCGGCATGCCCGGCAGCCGGACGATCAGCGGGATGTCTACCAGGCGCAACACTTCGTCCTTGAGCACCACCGCGTCGACCTGGCGCGCATCTTCCTGCCCCAGCCAGCGCAAACACCAGTAGCGCTCCATGTTCTGCTGGTGCTCGTTGTAGGCGGCATACGCGGCGTCGAACGCGGAAACGATCGCAAACAGGTTGGCGTCGCGCGGCTTGAACGGCGCCACCAGCGGCGCGGTCACGCCATGCTCGGCGCAGGCCAGGATCTGCCACTGGTTGACCAGGTCGGTGTAGCGCCGCAGCGGCGAGGTGCTCCATGCGTATTGATCAACGCCCAGGCCCTGGTGCGGCGCGGCGTGCGTGACCATCCGCACCTGCAGCTTGGCCGCCCAGCCGGCGCCGCCGCCGGCGCCTTGCGAACGGTAGATGCCCGGCACGCCGCTGTCGTGCAGCAGCTTGCCCCAGGTGCTGTTGGCAAAGATCATCAGCTCGGCGACGATCTTGTCGAGCGGCTCGCCGCGCTTGCGGCGCACCACCGACACCACCTCGTCATCGACGTAGAAGTTGAAGTCCATGCGGTTGTTCTGCTCGGGCTTGAGGCCGAACTCTTCGCGCTTTTTCATGCGTCCCGCTTCCAGCTTGAGCGCCCATTGCCACAACCGGGCCAGCTCGGCCTTGTGCGGATACTCGCCCTCGCCGCTGGCCAGGGTCGCTTCGCTGACCAGGCCGTCGAGGTGGTTGTGGCGCAGATTGCTCTTGATCGGCACCATCTCGGCGCGCGTCACGGTCGACACCAAACTCCAGTCCGACGGGTCGAGCGTGGCGTACAGCGACAGCGCCGGGCAGGTCTTGCCTTCGGCCAGGGTGAACGCGGCGACCACTTCGTCCGGCAACATGGTGATCTTGTCACCGGGCATGTAGACGGTCGACATGCGCGCGCGCGCCATCTTGTCGACCGCGTCGTCGGGACGGATCCCGAGCCCCGGCGCGGCGATGTGGATCCCGACCCGCACCATGCCGTCGTCCTGCAGCGTGACCGAGAAGGCGTCGTCGATTTCGGTGGTGGTGAGGTCGTCGATCGAGAACGCGGCGACCTCGGCAGCCGGCAAGCCGCCCGGCGTGGCCGGTACCGGCACGCTCGGAAAACCGGCGCCGCGCGGGAAGTTCTCGAACAGGAAGCGCGCCATGTGCAGCTCTTTCGGCGAGGCGATGCCGCCGGTGGCCAGCATCAGCCGTTGCGGCGTGCTGTGCAACTCGTCGCAGGCCGCTTCCAGCGCCTTGTATTCGATGGAGTTCTTGTCCGGCTTGAACAGCAGTTGCTGCACCAGCGGCGCCAGCGCCGCCGGCAATCGCCCGGCCTTCATTTCCGCCACGTAGCCGGCCTGGATGACGGCTTGCTGCCGTTTCTTTTCGATGCCGGCCTGGGCCGCGCGCAGCGACTGCTCGGGCGCGGCCTTGTAGCGCCCGCGCCCCTTCTTGTAGAAGTAGATCGGGGCGCCGTGCAGCGCCAGCACCAGGCCGGCCGCTTCCGCCGCCAGCGGCGCATGGCCGAAATATTCGGCGCCGAGCTCGGCGAACCCGAACTCTTCCTGCCCCGCCACTTCCCACAGGAATTCAAAATCGACGTCGGCGGCGATCGCCTTGGCCGCTTCCAGCAACTCGGCCGGGCCCGGCTTTTCATACTGCAGCAGCACGTCCTTGACCTTGACCTTGGTACGCTTGCCGCTTGGCATTTCAACCTGGTAGGCCTCGCCCGCCTGCGACAGCACCGCGCCGACCTTGAAATCGCCGGATTCTTCGAAAAATAGATTCATTGGTTAATTCAGGTTCGTTATTGATGGGGCTGCAATCAGGTCAATTACCGCGGGCAAGAATACCTCGGTGACCAGCAGCGTGCCTTGATGGCGCCGGTAAAGACAGCGGCGCGCATGGTAAATAGAATGGCCGTCCTGGTCGCCCAGCGCGGCGCGCGCGCGCTGCGCCAGCGGATGGCCGGCGCGCAGGCGCGCAAATTCGAGTTCGCCGCGCCGCACCAGCGGGTCGTAAAACAAGGTGCTGCCCAGCGAGCGCTCGCCCAGCGCGCCAAACAGCGGCCAGTCCGATGCGCTGTCCGACAGCGGCACCACGGTGTGGGCGAACACCACCGGCTTGCCGTCGCAGCGCAGCAGCACTTCGCGCTCCCACACCCGGCCCGGGCGCGCCATGCCGATCGCTTGCGCCTCGTCCGCCAGGCACAGCGCGCTGCGCTGGTGCAGACGCTGGACCCGGAACGCGGCGCTGTGCGCGACCAGCCGCGCGGTCAGCGAGCCGCCCGCGGTGAGCCAGGCGCGCATCGCAGCGCCCGGCGCGACCGCGTTGAGGTGCCGGTGCCAGCGCGCCTGGCGCAGCGAGGCTGCCCTCACCGCGCCGCTTCCGGCGTACAGAAGGCCAGCACTTCATCGACGTAGTCGGCAAATTCGGGGATCGCATGGTCGCTGCCGTCGATGACAATCTGGCGCGCGCCGGCGTAGTGCGCCACCATGGCGCGGTAGTCGAGCACCTGGTCGCCGCTCGCCGCAATCAGGAAATAGCGCTCGGGCCGGGTGATCTTGTCCACCTTCAGGGCCGCCAGCTCGCCGATGTATTCGCGCTTGAATTCGAACGGCTGGTCCGAATGCCAGGCGGTGGTCACGCCGACGTGCTGTTCGAGGCTGTTCAAGGGCGCGGTCGCCGGATTGAGCAGCACGGCGCGGCAACCCAGCCGTTCGGCCAGCCAGGTCGCGTAGTAGCCGCCCAGCGAGGAGCCGACGATGGCCAGACCGGCGGCCGGCACCTGTTCCACCAGCGACAGCGCCAGCGCCATCGCTTGCCTGGGCGAGGCCGGCAGCTGCGGGCAAATCAGTTCGCCGGCGCGTCCCAGTTCGGCCATCCTGGCGCCGACCGCGCGCGCCTTGAACGAGTCCGGCGACGAGCGGAACCCGTGCAGGTACAGCACGTGCGCGGCGGCGATCATGTGGCCAGCGCCTCGAGCAGCCGCTGGTGGATGCCGCCGAAGCCGCCGTTGCTCATGACCAGGATATGGTCGCCCGGCTGGGCCGCCTGGACGATCGCATTGACCAGGAAATCGAGCTGGTCGAAGCTGTGGGCGATTCCTCCCAGCGGACGCAGGGCGTCGGCCAGGCTCCAGCCGAGCGCCTGCTGGCTGCCGAAGCCGAACACCAGGTCGGCGTCCTTCAGGCTGCCAGGCAAGGCGTCCTTCATCGCGCCCAGCTTCATGGTGTTCGAGCGCGGCTCGAGCACGGCCAGGATACGGCCTTCGCTGCCGATCTTCTGGCGCAGCCCGCCGACGGTGGTGGCGATCGCGGTCGGGTGGTGGGCGAAATCGTCGTACACCGTGATGTCGTTGACCACGCCGCGCACTTCCATGCGCCGCTTGACGCTCTCGAAGCGCGCCAGCGATTCGGCCGCCTGCGCCACCGGCACGCCGACGTGGCGCGCGGCGGCAATCGCCGCCAGCGCGTTGGAGCGGTTGTGGCGCCCGGTCAGGCCCCACTGCACGCTGCCGACGGTCTGGCCGTCGAACACGACATCGAAATCGCCGCCCTGGTGCTCGACCATGCTCCAGTTGACGTGCTCGCCCGCGCCGAAGGTTTCGTGCTCGCTCCAGCAGCCGCGCTTCATCACGCGCGCCAGCGACGCTTCGTCGCCGTTGAGCACCAGCCGGCCGATCGCCGGCACGGTGCGCACCAGGTGGTGGAACTGGGTTTCGATCGCGCCGATGTCGGGGAAGATGTCGGCGTGGTCGAATTCGAGGTTGTTCATCACCGCGGTTTTCGCGTGATAGTGCACGAACTTGCTGCGCTTGTCGAAGAACGCGGTGTCGTATTCGTCCGCCTCGATGACGAAGAAATCGGAGTCTGTGGCGCCCGCCAGCCGCGCCGAAATGCCGAAGTTCATCGGCACGCCGCCGATCAGGAAGCCGGGCGAGTAGCCGGCGTCTTCCAGGATCCAGGCCAGCATCGCCGAGGTGGTGGTCTTGCCGTGCGTGCCGGCCACCGCCAGCACCCACTTGTTGCGCAGGATGTGCTCGCCGATCCACTGCGGCCCGGACATGTACGGCAGGCTGCGGTTGAGGATTTCCTCGACCAGCGGATTGCCGCGTGAAACCACGTTGCCGATCACGTACAGGTCCGGCTCGAGGGCGGTCTGCTCGGGCCCGAAGCCCTGGATCAGTTCGATACCCTGGGCTTCGAGCTGGGTGCTCATCGGTGGATAGACGTTGGCGTCGCAGCCGGTGACCCGGTGGCCGGCTTCCTTGGCCAGGACTGCGAGGCCGCCCATGAAGGTGCCGCAAATGCCGAGAATGTGAATATGCATGGTGGTGGTGGCCGGCGCCGAGCGATGCTTGGACGCACTCTTTAAAAGTCGAATATGCGATTTTACCTGACCCGCCGGCATTTTCCGTTCCAGAGTATCATCTCGCTCATGATGGCCAACCCGAACCACGATCTCGCTCAGTTGCGCGCGGAAATCGCCGCCCGGGCGGCGCGCATGATTGCCGAGGACGGCGCCGACTACGGCACCGCCAAGCGCAAGGCGCTGCGGCTGGTGCTGGGCGAGGACCAGCCGCCGCCCAACCTGCTGCCCGATAACGCCGAGGTCGAAGAGGAAGTGCGCAAATACCAGGCGCTGTTCCAGGGCGGCTCGCAGCCGGCCCGGCTGCGGCAATTGCGCACCCTGGCGCTGCAGGTGATGGAGCAGCTCGAGCAGTTCCGCCCCTACCTGACCGGCGCGGCGCTGAACGGCACCGCCGGCGAGCACGACGACGTGCACCTGCAGCTGTTTGCCGACAGCGCCAAGGACGTCATCATTTTCCTGCTCGACCGCGACGTCACGATAGAGATCTCCGAAACGCCGCATTTCAAGGGCGCCCGCCACGACCCGGTGGAAACCGTGAGCTTCCATTGGCGCAAGCAGCAGGTGCACGCCGAGCTGTACGAAATGAACGACCTGCGCGGCGCCCTCAAGCCGCGTCCCGACGGCCGCCCCCAGCGCGCCGACATCAACGCGGTGCGCGCCATGCTGGCCGCATCGACCGATCCACAGGACCCCGAACCGCAATGAAAAAGAACAATGTAATACTGATCGGCGCAGTCGCGCTCGCATTCGGCGTGATCGGCGCGATCGTCGGCAACAAGCGCAAGGCGCCGGTTGCGCCGCCGACCGCGCTGACGGCGCCGCCGGGCGCGGTCGGCGCGCTGTACGCGCAGTCGATGAACGACGCCAGCGGCGCGCCGCAAGCCTTGTCGCAATGGAAAGGCAAGGCGCTGGTGGTGAACTTCTGGGCGCCGTGGTGCGCGCCGTGCGTGAAGGAGATGCCGGAACTCGACCAGCTGGCCGTCGAGAGCGCCTCCAGGAACATCCAGGTGATCGGAATCGGCATCGATTCGCCGACCAACATCGCCCAGTTTGCCGCCAAAATCAAGATTTCATACCCGCTTTACGTGGCCGGCATGAGCGGCACCGACCTGTCGCGCCAGTTCGGCAACACCGCCGGCGGCCTGCCGTATACCGTATTGATCGGTGCCGACGGGCAAGTCAAGAAAACTTACCTCGGGATCCTCAAATTCGACCAACTGAAGGCCGACCTGGCGGCGTTGTAGCGCTGCGAACGGTCGTTCGTTTACATGTTCCAGCGATTTTATCGCTTGCCAATCCCCGATGTTGGCGGCAAAATGCGTGACTTTCGCGTCATTCTGTACCGTCAACCATGGTAAAAAAGCTTCTGCTGCTCAACGGTCCCAACCTGAATTTGCTGGGAACCCGGGAGCCTGCGGTGTACGGCAGCGCGACGCTGGCCGACATCGAACGCGCCGCAACAGCCCANNGCGGTGGAAGCGATCGTGATCAATCCCGGCGCGCTGACCCATACCAGCATCGCCTTGCGCGACGCGCTGGCGGGGGTCGCGATCCCGTTCGTGGAAGTGCATATCTCGAACATCTATCAGCGTGAAGCGTTTCGCCACCATTCGTTCCTGTCCGCGATCGCGCTTGGCACGATTTGCGGACTGGGCACGGACGGGTATAGGTTTGCCATCGACTTCGCACTCAAAAAGCGTTAATCTTCGTCAACTTCATGCTTTTTCGCGGTTCGTCTTTATCCAGGCGCGCCGCCCACCTTTTAAATAACACAATAATTCCAAGGGGCTCCACATGGATCTACGAAAACTCAAGACCTTGATCGACCTGGTCGCCGAATCGGACATCGCTGAACTTGAAGTGACCGAAGGTGAAAGCAAGGTCCGCATCGTCAAGACGTCGGCCATGCCGCAAGGCCAGATGATGATGATGCAGCCGCAGGGCATGCAGCAGCAGTACGCCGCCCCGAGCCATGCGCCGGCCGCCGCCGCGCCGGTCGCCGTGGTCGCCGAGCCGACCGGCCACATCGTCAAGTCGCCGATGGTCGGCACCTTCTACCGTTCCTCCGCGCCAGGTTCGCCGGCGTTCGTCGAAGTTGGCTCCAACATCAAGGAAGGCGACACCCTGTGCATCATCGAAGCGATGAAACTGCTCAACGAAATTGACTCGGACGTGTCCGGCGTCGTGACCAAGATCCTGGTCGAGAATGGCCAGCCGGTCGAATTCGGCCAACCGCTGTTCGTGATCGGCTAAACGCCCGCGCGGCCNNCCGCGGCGATCTTGCTCTTATATGTCGTTCCCGGCTCGCGCCGGCCCTCACAGAAACACCGAACCTACCATGTTTGAAAAAATTCTCATCGCCAATCGTGGAGAAATCGCGCTGCGGATCCAGCGCGCTTGCCGCGAAATGGGCATCAAGACGGTTGTCGTTCACTCCGAAGCGGACAAGGACGCCAAATACGTCAAGCTGGCCGACGAATCGGTCTGCATCGGCCCGGCGCAGTCCGCGCTCAGCTACCTGAACATGCCGGCCATTATCAGCGCGGCCGAAGTGACCGACGCCGAAGCGATCCACCCGGGCTACGGCTTCCTGTCGGAAAACGCCGACTTCGCCGAACGGGTCGAAAAATCCGGCTTCGTNNGGTTCGGAAGGCGCCCTTCCGGACGATCCGAAAGAGATCATCCAGACTGCGCGCAAGGTCGGCTATCCGGTCATCATCAAGGCGGCCGGCGGCGGCGGCGGACGCGGCATGCGCGTGGTGCACACCGAAGCGGCGCTGCTGAACGCGGTCGCGATGACCAAGACCGAAGCCGGCACTGCCTTCGGCAATCCGGAAGTGTACATGGAAAAGTACCTGGAAAATCCGCGCCACATCGAGATCCAGATCCTCGCCGACGAGCACAAGAATGCGGTCTGGCTGGGCGAGCGCGACTGCTCGATGCAGCGCCGCCACCAGAAGGTGATCGAGGAAGCGCCGGCGCCGGGCATCCCGCGCAAGCTGATCGAAAAGATCGGCGACCGCTGCGCCGAAGCNNTGCCGCAAGATCGGCTACCGCGGCGCCGGCACCTTCGAGTTCCTGTATGAGAACGGCGAGTTCTATTTCATCGAGATGAACACCCGCGTCCAGGTCGAGCATCCGGTCACCGAGATGATCACCGGGATCGACATCGTGCAGGAGCAGATCCGCATCGCCTGCGGCGAAAAGCTGCGCTTCCGGCAGCGCGACATCATGCTGTCGGGCCACGCCGTCGAGTGCCGCATCAACGCCGAGGATCCGTTCAAGTTCACCCCGTCGCCGGGGCGCATCGTGTCCTGGCACGCGCCGGGCGGCCCCGGCATCCGCGTCGATTCGCACGCGTACGCCGGCTATTACGTGCCGCCGCATTACGATTCGATGATCGGCAAGGTCATCGCTTACGGCGCCACCCGCGATCAGGCGATCCGCCGCATGCAGATCGCGCTGTCGGAAATGGTGGTTGAGGGTATCCTCACCAATATCCCGCTGCACCGCGAGCTGATGATCGATGCGCGCTTCATCGAAGGCGGCACCAACATCCATTACCTGGAGCAGAAGCTGGCCAACAAGCCGGACCTGCCGAAGGGCACGGCGCTGGGCAACAAGTCGGACGCCAAGGCTGAGCAATGAGCTGGACCGAAGTAGTCATCGAAATCGCCCGCGCTAACGCCGAGGCGCTGTCGGACGCGCTGATGGAAGCGGGCGCGCTGTCGGTGTCGGTGGAAGACGCCGACGAAGGCACCGACCAGGAACAGCCGCTGTTCGGCGAGCCCGGCATGGAGCCGGCGGAAGCGGCGTGGGAACACAGCCGCGTGGTCGCGCTGACCGATGTCGATGCCGACCAGGCCGCCATCGTGGCGGAAGCGGCGGCGAGCATCGGGATGGCGGCGGCGCCGGCGTTCGCCACCCGGCCGGTGGCCGACGAGGACTGGGTGCGCCTGACCCAGTCGCAGTTCGCGCCCATCCATATCGGCAAGAACATCTGGGTCGTGCCGAGCTGGCACCAAGCACCCGATCCGAACGGCCTGATCCTGGAACTCGATCCGGGCCTGGCGTTCGGCACCGGCAGCCATCCGACCACCCGCCTGTGCATGGAGTGGCTCGAAGCGCACCCGGCGCCGGGCAAGTCGGTGCTCGACTACGGTTGCGGTTCCGGCATCCTGGCCATGGTGGCCAAGAAGATGGGCGCGGGCGACGTGGCCGGCGTCGATATCGATCCGCAGGCGATCGAATCGGCGCGCGACAATGCGGCGCGCAACAACTGCGAAATCGACTACTACCTGCCGGACAGCTTCGCGCAAGCGGCCAAGCCGCAGCACGCGACCGGCAAGTTCGACATCGTGGTGGCCAACATCCTGTCGAGCCCGTTGAAGCTGATGGCGCCGATGCTGTCCGGACGCGTTGCGCCCGGCGGCGCGCTGATCCTGTCCGGCGTGCTCGCGCGCCAGGCCGAGGAAGTGGCCGAAGCATACGCGCCGTTCATCAAGCTGGGCGTGTGGGCGGAGCAGGACGGCTGGGTGGCGCTGCACGGCCGGCTCGGCAGCGACGCCGTGGCGCCGTCACGCGCGGCCAGCGCGCAGTAAAGGCATGGCGCTCGCCACTGTTTGCCCCCACTGCAACACGACTTTCCGGGTCGCCTCGGATCAGTTGAAGCTACGTGGGGGCATCGTGCGCTGCGGCGCCTGCCATGAGGTCTTCGACGGCAACGCCGCGCTGATCGACCCCGCCGCCATGGCGCCGCCGCAAGCCGAGACGCCAGCGGCGGCGGCGGACGCGCCTGCCGAACAAGCGCCCCTTGGAGCAGTGCCGGTCGACCAAGCGCCCACTGGCGCCGCGCCCGAGCCATCGGCCAGCGCAGCATTCGACGCTGAAGTCGCCGCGATCGAAGCGAAGCACGCTGAAATCGTCGAAGAACCCGTATACACCCTCGACTTCGACACCACGTTCGACCCGTTCGGCATCCTGCCGCAGCCGGAACCCGAGCCCGAGTTTGCGGCAGAATCGGCATCGCCCGCCGAGCCGGAAATCGACGAAGAAATCGTCGCCCTCCCCCTGCCCGGCGATGAAGCTGACGAGGACGAGCCGCCCGCCGATGCGCCGCAGCGGCCCGAGGCGGCCGAAGCGCACCCGCCCCTGCTGATGCGGGAGTCCGCCGCCGCCGAAGCGGCGCCGTCCGAACTGCCGGCGGCCGCCTCGAAATCGGCGCGCCGCAACGCCGCCAAGCGCAAGAAGGCCGCGCCGAAACCAGTCGTGCCTGCCGTGGCGCCGGAACCGCTCGAGCCAGAACCCGAAGCGGAAAGCGACGAGCCCGAATTCGTCAGGCGCAGCCGGCTGCAAGAACAAACCGGGCGCACCCGCCGGATCGTGATGGGCGCCGGTTCGGCGCTGCTGCTGCTGGCGCTCGCCGCGCAGGGCATGACGACATTTCGCAACGTACTGGCGGCGCGCTATCCGCAACTCAAGCCGGTGCTGGTATCGAGCTGCGCCGTGTTCGCCTGCAAGGTGGAGCTGCCGGCCCAGATCGACACGCTGACCGTCGAGACCGGCGAGCTGCAATCGCTGGGCGCCAACCGGTTCACCTACACTACCCTGCTGCGCAACCCGGGCGAACTGGCCCAGGCCTGGCCGCACATCGAACTGGCGCTGACCGACGCCAACGACAAGCCGCTGGTGCGGCGCGTGTTCGCGCCGGCCGACTACCTGCCGCCGGGGACGGCGGCGGCGAAAGGCTTCGGCGCGCGCTCCGAGCAGCCGGTCAAACTGTTTTTCGAACTCGACCAGATCAAGGCGTCCGGCTATCACATTGCCATCTTCTATCCATAAGGCTGAAAAATGAACAAGACCACCCTGATCTGCGGATCGCTCGCCTTCGATAAGATCATGCAGTACAACGGCCGCTTCGCCGAAACCCTGCTGGCCGACCAGCTGCACAAGGTCAACGTGTCGTTCCTGGTGCCGACCCTGCGCACCGAGTTCGGCGGCTGCTCGGCGAATATCGCCTACAACCTGAACATGCTGGGCGGCGACCCGCTGATCATGGCGACCATCGGCCAGGACGGCGGCGAATACCTCGAACGCTTCGAGCGGCTCGGCATCCCGACCCGCGCGATCCGCAAGATCGGCCATGCCTACACCGCCCAGTGCTTCGTCACGGCGGACCTCGACAACAACCAGATCAACGCCTTCCACCCCGGAGCGATGCAGTTCGCGCATGAGAACAACGTGGCCGATTGCGGCCCGCTGCGGGTGGCGATCATCGCGCCGGACGGCCGCGACGGCATGCTCAAGCACGCCGCCGACTGCGCCAGCCTGAAGCTGCCGTTCATGTTCGATCCGGGCCAGCAGCTGCCGATGTTCAGCGGCGCCGAGCTGATCGACTTCATCAACAAGGCCAGCTACGTCGCCGCCAACGACTACGAATTCGAGATGCTGATGGACCGCACCGGCCTGACCCTGGCCGATATCGCCTCCCGGCTGGAGGCGCTGATCGTCACGCGCGGCGAGAACGGCTCGGAGATTTATGCAGGCGGCCAGCGTTTCGAGATTCCGTGCGTGACGGCCGCCGCGGTGGTCGATCCGACCGGTTGCGGCGACGCCTTCCGCGCCGGCCTGCTGTTCGGGATCACCAGCGGCTTCGACTGGCCGACCACGGGCCGCCTGGCCAGCCTGATGGGCGCGATCAAGATCGCGCACCAGGGCGGCCAGAACCATGTGTTTACCGCGACCGAAATCGCCGACTGCTTCGAGCACGAATTCGGCTACCGGTTCTGACGGCGGCAAGCCTCACGGCGCCAGCAGGCGCTCGACATCCTCCGGCGTCAGCGTCGCCGACGCCACTTCAAGCAGTTTGCGCTTGTTGGTTTGCCCGTGCGTGATCGTCACGGCGCTCTTGGGCACCGACAGCACCCCCGCCAGGAATTTGACCAGCGCCTCGTTGGCCTTGCCTTCGATCGGCTGCGCCTGCAGCTTGAGTTTGAGGGCGTCGCCGTGGACGCCGATCACTTCGGTCTTCCTGGCGTTCGGGGTGATCTGCACCGCCAGCCGCACCCCGCCCGGCAGCGCCGAGCACCAGGCACGGCTCATCGGAAGCCGAATGCCATTCCCAGCAGCAGCTGCGCGATCTGCAGCAGGATCAGCGCCACCAGCAGCGACAGGTCGAGGCCGCCGAGCAGCGGGACCACCTTGCGCAGCGGACGCAGCAGCGGGTCGTTGAGCGCCCGCACCAGGGGCGCCAGCGGCGCATGCGGATTGACCCAGCTGAAGATCGCTTCGATTACCAGCAAGGCCATGAAGCCGTACAGGATCCAGTTCAGGAAGCGGTAGATGCCCATCAGGAATACGGTCTGCCCCGGCATGCCGGCAAAGAACAGCACCGAAGTGGCCAGCATCACCACCAGGAAGGCGCCGATCAGGCTGGCCCAGTCGTAACCGCCCACGCCTGGCACCAGCCGGCGCAGCGGGCGCACCAGCCAGTCGGATAAGGTAAATGTAAATTGCGCCACCGAAGCCGGTGGACGTACGCGGATCGCCTGCATCCAGAAACGCAGCAACAAGACGCCGCCAAGCACGGTGGCGATGGCGTCCACGATCAACTGGAGAATACTGAGCACGAGGACTCCTTAAAAAAAAACCGCTGTGTGAAACATGTCACACAGCGGTATTTTGCCTGAACCAGGCGCAGCTGGCTATTACGGACGGCTGCTGGTCGGGAAAGGCCATGCTGCTGCTGGAGCCAACACGGTTTTCGCTGCCGGCGCCGGTGCCGCTGGAGCCGCCGCTGCTGGAGCTGGAGCAGGAACTGCCGCCGGCTTCGGCATTGCTGCCGCCTTCGGTGCCGCCGGCTTTTTAGGCGCAGCCGCTTTCTTCACCGCTGGCTTGGCTGGCGCTGGAGCTGCCGGCTTTGCCATTGGCTTGGCTGCTGGCTTTGCCGCAGCCTTAACGGGCTTTTTTGCTGCTGGCTTAGCCGCCACCTTTTTTGCTGCTGGCTTTGCTGCTGCTTTCGCTGCTGGCTTTGCTGCTGCTTTAGTTACTGCCGATTTCTTTGCTGCCGGCTTGGCCGCTGCCTTCTTCGCTACCGGCTTGGCTGCAGCCTTTGGAGCTGCTTTCCTGGCTGCCGCTTTTGGAGCTGCTTTCTTGGCTGCCGGCTTTGCCGCCGCTTTCTTGGCGACTGGCTTGGCTGCTGCTTTTGGAGCTGCTTTTTTAGCGGCTGCTTTTGGAGCTGCCTTCTTGGCCGCTGCTTTTGGAGCTGCCTTCTTGGCCGCTGCCTTTGGAGCTGCTTTCTTTGCTGCCGCCTTTGGAGCTGCTTTCTTTGCTGCTGGCTTGGCTGCGGCTTTTTTCGCTACCGGCTTGGCTGCTGCTTTTGGAGCGGCTTTCTTGGCTGCTGCTTTTGGAGCGGCTTTCTTGGCTGCCGGCTTGGCTGCGACTTTCTTCGCTACTGGCTTGGCTGCCGCTTTCTTGGCGACTGGCTTGGCTGCGGCTTTTTTCGCCGCCGGCTTCGCTGCTGGCTTTGCTGCAGCTTTCTTCACTGCTGGCTTGGCTGCTGCTTTTTTAGCGGCTGGCTTGGTTGCTGCTGCAGCTTTTTTAACTGCTGGCTTGGCGGCGGCTTTCGCGACCGGTTTCTTTGCTGCTGGTTTCTTTGCGGCTGTTGCCATTTGAGTTCTCCTTCATCTGCGATGGGAAAAATACGCTACAAGGTTAAAACCCGTCCGACCCGTATAGGTGGTCGAGCGAATTATTCATCGGCACAAACGCGTTCCTTGTTTATGCTAATGAATTCGGCACCAGCTGAACTGCTGCACCTCCTCACGAGTGCAGCACTTCAGCCATAGTCATCGGTACTACGCGACGACAAAATCGGTGTTACCAGTGCGCTGATCACATCCCAGAGTGCGCCAACCACGAAAAGAAAAAGCCGCCATGCCTGAACAGAATCAGGCAGAGCGGCTTAGTTTTTGCGGTGAGGTCAAGTGCATATCTGTTTGAAGCAGCGTCCCATTTTGATCGGTTTTTTTGCCTGCGTTCGCGCGAAACATCGGCGCATTCACGTTTTGACAAATTCAATCACGTAAAGTACACGAAAACCTTGTCAGTGCGCAACTGGCACGCTGCTTTTTCGCATCCTTTTTTTAAACGGGAACGCCCGACATGCACTTCGCGCGTTTTGAAAACTCGCCAAGGCGGCGCTATTCCCAGTTCAGCGCGCCACCGGTTTGGTACTCGGTCACGCGCGTCTCGAAGAAGTTGCGTTCCTTTTTCATGTCGATCATTTCGCTCATCCACGGGAACGGATTTTCCTCATGCGGGAACAGCGGCTCGAGTCCGATCTGGACCGAGCGGCGGTTCGCGATGAAGCGCAGATAACCCTTGAACATCGAGGCGTTCAAACCGAGCACGCCGCGCGGCATGGTGTCTTCCGCATACGCGTATTCGAGGTCGACCGCTTTCAGGAACAGCGCCTTGATCTCTTCGCGGAAAGCCGGCGTCCACAGCAGCGGATTTTCCATCTTGATGGTGTTGATCAAATCGATCCCGAAATTGCAATGCATTGATTCGTCACGCAAAATGTACTGATACTGCTCCGCCGCACCCATCATTTTGTTCTGCCGGCCGAGCGCCAGGATCTGGGTAAAGCCGACGTAAAAGAACAGGCCTTCCATCAAACAAGCGAACACGATCAGCGATTTCAGCAGGGTCTGGTCGTTCTCCACGGTGCCGGTGGTGAAGGCCGGATCGGTCAGCGTATTGATGAACGGGATCAGGAATTCGTCCTTGTCGCGGATCGATTTGACCTCGTTGTAGGCGTTGAAAATCTCCCCTTCATCGAGCCCCAGCGACTCCACGATGTACTGGTAAGCGTGGGTGTGGATGGCCTCTTCGAACGCCTGGCGCAGCAGGTATTGGCGGCATTCCGGCGCGGTGATGTGGCGATAAGTGCCGAGCACGATGTTGTTCGCGGCGAGCGAATCGGCGGTCACGAAGAAGCCCAGATTTCTTTTTACGAGACGACGCTCGTCGTCGGTCAAACCGTTGGGATTTTTCCACAATTCGATGTCGCGCTGCATGTTGACCTCTTGCGGCATCCAGTGGTTCGCGCAGCCGGCCAGGTATTTATCCCACGCCCATTTGTACTTGAATGGCACCAGCTGGTTGACGTCGGTCTTGCCATTGATGATGCGCTTGTCGTCCGCGTTCACGCGCTTGGCGACCAGCGCGGCGTCGGCCGGCGCTTCCGCGGCTGCCGATTGCGGCAGGCCGGCGGCTGGCGCGCTGGAGGTGTCTTCGTCCCATGACAACATAATGATTTCCTTCTTGGTGGTTGGTTCGTGCGCCGCGGCGCGTGCTTCAAATTTGATTCGCTGACTTCGCAACCGGGGTCTCGGCGTCCCCGTCTGACCCGACGGGTCAGACCCCGGACCCGACGCTTACTGGCAGGCTTCGCATTCCTCGAAACCGTCGTCGCCCGGACGCAGGTAGCAGGCCGCGCCTTCGGCTTCGGCCGCGGCCACCACGGCCGCCGCCGCCACATCGGCTGCCGCGGCGTGCGCGCTGGCCGACATCCCGCCGTCCACCGCCACCGCATTCAGCGCGCCGGTCTTCGAGGTCGACTTCTCCATGTGCGTTGCCGCGATGGTGCGCAGGTAGTAGGTGGTCTTCAGGCCGCGCAACCATGCCAGCTTGTAGGTCTCGTCGAGCTTCTTGCCCGACGCGCCGGCCATGTAGATGTTCAGCGACTGGGCCTGGTCGATCCACTTCTGGCGGCGCGATGCGGCTTCCACCAGCCAGCTCGGCGACACTTCGAAGGCGGTGGCGTAGATTTCGCGCAGGTCTTGCGGGATGCGGTCGATCTTGGCCAGCGAACCGTCGAAGTACTTCAGGTCGGCAATCATGACTTCATCCCACAGGTCGCGCGCCTTGAGGTCACGCACCAGGTAGGCGTTGATCTCGGTGAACTCGCCCGACAGGTTCGATTTCACGTACAGGTTCTGGAAGGTCGGCTCGATGCAGGCCGACACGCCGATGATGTTCGAGATCGTCGCGGTCGGGGCGATCGCCACGCAGTTCGAGTTGCGCATGCCGAATTTCTGGATGCGCTCGCGCACCGGGGTCCAGTCCATCGCCGACGAGGCGTCGACTTCCAGGTAGCCGCCGCGCTCTTCAGCGAGCAAGGCGACCGAATCCTGCGGCAAGATGCCACGGGACCACAGCGAACCCTCGTACGACTCGTAACGGCCGCGCTCTTCGGCCAGCTCGGTCGAGGCCAGGTAAGCGTAGTAGCACACCGCTTCCATCGAACGGTCGGCAAACTCCACCGCCTGGTTCGACGCGAACGGCACGCGCATCATGTGCAGGCAATCCTGGAAGCCCATGATACCCATGCCGACCGGGCGATGGCGCAGGTTTGAATTGCGCGCCTTGTCGACCGCGTAGTAGTTGATGTCGATCACGTTGTCGAGCATGCGCATTGCGGTGCGCACGGTCTTTTGCAGCTTGACCTTGTCCAGCTTGCCCTCTTTCATGTGGGCAGGCATGTTCACCGAACCGAGGTTGCAGACGGCGATTTCGGACTCGTTGGTGTTCAGGGTGATCTCGGTGCACAGGTTCGAGCTGTGGACCACGCCGACGTGCTGCTGCGGCGAACGGATGTTGCACGGATCCTTGAAGGTGATCCATGGGTGGCCGGTTTCGAACAGCATCGACAGCATCTTGCGCCACAGGTCGAGCGCCTGGACCTTCTTGAAGACGCGTATCTCGCCGGCCGCCGCTTTCGCTTCGTAGCCGAGGTAAGCCGCTTCGAACGCCTTGCCGACC
>CXWL01001178.1_pt2 | contig 33316 bp, 34 predicted proteins | sample 590931 | NCBI WGS metagenome assembly CXWL01 (sample SAMEA3498368, study PRJEB10139) | groundwater metagenome | biome: water well; material: biofilm material | place: Germany | collected 2015-04-27
GGATATTTGCCGCGTTGTAAATTTGCTTCCCTTTGACTTTAATTTCATCTACGTGGATGACGGCTCAAACGACGGGACAGTGGATACGCTCCGAAAAACAGGGGACGACGACCCGCGCATTTCCCTGCTCCAACTCAGCCGCAACTTTGGGCATCAGGCCGCGCTGACGGCTGGCATGGACGTATCCACTGGCGACGTGATGATCTCGATGGATGGCGACGGCCAGCACCCGCCTGAGATGATCCCGCAGATGATTCAACTCATCCAACAAGGCTATGACATTGTGCAGGCCCAGCGCATCGAAGATGATCGCGCGGTTTCATTCAAAAAAGTCACTTCCAATTTTTTCTATTGGTTAATTAATAAGATCAGCGGCACGCAGGTTTTGCAGGGAGCGGCGGATTTCCGCGCGCTTTCGCGCAACGCGCTGGACGGCGTGCGCTCCATGCACGAATATCATCGCTTCCTGCGCGGCATGATCTCATGGATGGGATACAAGAGCGTCATCCTTCCCTACCATGAACCCGCGCGCATTGCTGGCAAATCAAAATACTCCCTCGGCAAAATGGTGCGCCTCGCATCGGACGCGATCTTTTCCTTTTCTCTTGCGCCTTTGTATATCGGCTTGAGCGCGGGGTTGTTGTTCTTCATTTTGGCAGGCGCGCAATTGATCTACGTTCTCATGCTCTGGCTGACGGGCAATACGCAACGCGTGGAACCAGGCTGGAGTTCTTTGATGGGCATCCTGCTGATCGCAAGCGGCATCATTATGATTTTGCTTGGTTTCATCGGTGTGTATGTCGGGTACATTTTTCAGGAAGTCAAACGCCGCCCGATCTATTTAGTGAAAGGGGAATTGCCAGATGACGGAGAATAAACCCAAATCCTTTTTTATTACGCTGCTGGACTCTGGCTCAAGCCGCCGTCCTCGGCGGCGATTTACAATAGGCCAGTGGAAACCATGCGCCGAGGACGGCGCAAGGAGCATCTGGCGATGACGGAGAATAAACCCAAATCATTTTTTATTACGCTGCTGGACTCTGGCTCAAGCCGCCGTCCTCGGCGGCGATTTACAATAGGCCAGTGGAAACCATGCGCCGAGGACGGCGCAAGGAGCATCTGGCGATGACAGAGAATAAACCCAAATCCTTTTTCATTACCCTGCTGCGTCACGGAGAGTCAGTAGGGAATGTCGAATCGCGCTGGCAGGGACAGGCCGAATTCCCATTAACCGATCGAGGCCGCGCACAGGCGCTTGCCCTGGCGGAACGTTGGAAAAATGAAAATATAAAATTTGATCATGTGATTTCCAGTCCGCTCGTACGCGCAAAAGAGACGGCGGAGATCATCGCCTCCGCGCTGGATTTACAGATCGAATTCGAGCCGCTTTGGCTGGAGCGTGACAACGGCGAGTTTGCCGGGCTGACCGCGCACGAAGTCCGCCAAAACTTTACGCACCCTCCATTTACCACGCCATATGATCCCGTTGGCTCTGATGGGGAAGGGGACTGGGAATTGTTCCTGCGCGCAGGCCAGGCTTTGCATTCTTTGTTAAAACGCGAACCCGCCCGCTATTTGATCGTCTCCCACGGCGGCTTGTTGAATCAGATTATGCACGCGGTTGTAGGAGTTGCGCCACAAGCCAACAATGCAGGCACACGCTTCCGCTTTAGCAACACCGCCTTTGCCCAACTCATGTATTACCCCTATCAACATCGCTGGGCGATTGACAAGCTCAACGACCACGCCCACTGGCTCGATGCGGAATAGCGTATAACGTGTTGCGTATTACGCGTTACGTAAACTGTTCAAAACGGAACACGCACCACGCCTAAATCATTCAGGCTACTTGACCACCAATCGTAAATCGTAAATCGTAAATCGTAAATCGGAGAGTCATGGTACAACCTCTTTCTAATTCATCTGGAATGAAATTTCTAATCTTCGGCGCGGGGGCCATTGGTACATATATTGGCGGCTCGCTTGCGCTGGCGGGCAATCAGGTCGTGTTCGTGGAGCAGCAGAATATGGTGAACGAGTTGCGTGAGAAAGGATTAAGACTCGACCTCACTATTGATGAAAGAAGGCAGACGAAAGACGCTTTCAGTATTGCCCCTCGTGCTTTCGCGATCGAACCGTCTCTTGAAGAAGCTCTTAAGTTTGGCCCATTCGACGTTGCCATCTTTGCCCTGAAATCCTTCGACACCATTCCCGCCATGGAAGGGTTGAAACCCTTCGCCGAAAAACTGCCGCCGATCCTGTGTCTTTCCAACGGCGTGGAAAATGAACAGTCCATTGCCCGTGTGCTCGGCGCAGACAAAGTCATTTACGGCACCGTCACTACTGCCATTGGCCGTCGCGGGGCGGGTGATATTGTCCTCGAAAAACTGCGCGGCGTGGGCGTTGCGGCGGGGCATCCGCTCTCGGAAAAACTGGTCTCTGCGCTGGACAAGGCCTACCTGAAATGCCGCCTGTACCCCGACGCGCACAGCATGAAATGGTCGAAGATGCTCACCAACCTGATTGCCAACCCAACCTCCGCCATTCTCAATATGACCGCGGCGCAGGTTTTTGCCAACAAGGATTTGTATAAACTGGAAATCGAAATGTTGAAGGAATGTCTCGCGGTGATGAAGGCCCAAAACCTCGAAGTGGTGGACCTGCCCGGAACCCCCGTCGCTGCGTTGGCGTTTGCCACGAAATTACCGCTCTGGCTCTCCAAGCCGTTTCTTTCTCGCGCCGCAGGCAGTGGACGCGGCGCGAAAATGCCATCCTTCCACATTGACCTGTACGCTCCGCGAGGCCGCGGCCAAAGCGAAGTGGAATTCCTGCACGGCGCAGTCGTCCGCGAAGGAAAAGCGCGCGGCATCCCAACCCCCGTCAACGCATTGCTGACGAATACCTTAATGGCTCTCACCAAAAAAGAAATCCCGCTTTTCGAGTTTGAAGGCAAGCCTGAAATGCTGTTATCCAAGTTGACAAGTTGACAAGTTGGCAGGTTTTGACTTTCAAACCTGTAACTTGCAACTTGTAACTTGTAACCTGTAACCTGAAACCTGAAACCTGTAACCTGCAACCCCCAACCAAAGACCCATGCCCATCCAAATCACCCAACCCAATAAAAATATCGAAATCCACCTGCCAAATGACAAGACCCTTTCTGGCCCGCGTGGCACACAAGTAGGGGAATTCCTTGCCCAGGTCAGCGATGATTTTTCCGCGCCGATTGTGGCTGCCATCATCAATAACCAAATCCACGAACTGAATTTTCCCATTGTGGTCGAGTCGCACTGCCAGCCCGTCACCATGGATACCGCCGACGGCGCGCGCATCTACCGCCGCTCGCTGGTCTTTTTGCTTGAAATGGCTTTTATTCAACTCTTTCCAAAAGGCAGGTTGAATATCGATCATTCCATTTCATCCGGCGGATTTTATTGCGAAGTGACAGGCCGCGCGGCGCTCTCGCGGGAAGAGCTTGATTCCCTCAAAATTCACATGCAAAAGTTGATCCTGGAGAATCATCCCTTCATCCGCAGGGAAGTTCCCATTCAGGAAGCGATTGAACATTTTCAACAACGCGGCTATGAAGATAAACTTCGTTTGCTCAAGTATCGCAGAAAGGCATACCTCACCCTTTACAGTTTCAACGGCCAGATGGATTACATGCACGGGTATATGGTCCCGTCTGCCGGGTATTTGAAATGGTTCGACCTCAAGCTTGTCGAAGGCGGCTTTCTCACCCAATTTCCGCGCCGCCATGCGCCCACACAACTTGAGCCCATGGGCAATTATCCAAAACTGCTCAGTACATTCCGCCAGTATGGCGACTGGCTTGAAACCCTCAACATCGATAACGTCGGTGCGCTCAACGAGGCCATTGCCGCAGGCCGCGCCGATGAGATCGTGCTGGTCTCCGAAGCGCTGCACGAACAACACTTTGCAGATGTCGCCCAGCAGATCGTGCAAAAAAAATCCCGTATTATTTTAATCGCAGGGCCCACATCATCGGGCAAGACCACTTCCTCTCGCCGCCTTGCCATTCAACTGCTGGCGCGCGGCATTTCGCCGTATCCGCTGGAGTTGGATAATTACTTTATAGACCGCGAAAAAAATCCGCTCGATGAAAAGGGCAAACCCGATTTTGAAACCATCGAAGCATTAAACCTCACACGCCTGGCAGAGGATTTGGAAAAATTAATCAGCGGAGAAAAAGTTCAATTGCCGCGATTCGACTTCAAGATTGGAAGAAGCGAAGCGGGCGACATTATCCAATTGAAAGAGGCGCAGCCCATCATCCTGGAGGGCATCCATGGCATGAACCCGCGCCTCATTCCTGACCGTTGGTCTGATTCTGCTTTTCGGATATATGTCTCTGCGCTGACACAACTCAACCTCGACCGCCACAACCGCGTCTCCACCACAGACACGCGCCTCATCCGCCGCATTGTGCGTGATGCGCGCGAGCGCGGATATTCGGCGCAGGCCACGATCTCGCAATGGGAATCGGTGCGCCGCGGCGAGAAGCGGCACATCTTCCCCTATCAGGAAAACGCGGACGTGATGTTCAACTCGGCGTTGGTCTTCGAACTCGCCGCGCTCAAAGCCGCCGCCGAGCCTCTGCTGCGCCAGGTCCCGCACACCGCGCCTGAATACATCGAAGCCCGCAGACTGCTCGCCTTCCTCGAATGGTTCCTGCCGTTGGATATCAACCTCATCCCCGCCAATTCCATCGTCCGTGAATTTTTAGGCGGCTCGAGTTTGAGGGATTTCAAGATATGGAGAGGGTAAAGTAAAACGTGGCGCTGTTTGGCGCGAACTTGAAAAATGTTGTCAAAACCTGGAAAGGGTTGTATAGTTGAAAAAATGAAACGTGAGGTGCCAAGATGAATCAAATAATTCAAGTATCTTTAGACGAGTCGGGACGTATTTTCATCCCTGCTCCTTTACGGAAGCGCCTGCATTTATCCCCTGGGATGATTTTTGTTGTTGAAATAGGCGAACAGGATGGCGTACGCCTAATCATTCAACCCGAAACCACTTCTCTGGTGGAAAAAGACGGCTTGTTGGTCGCCAACGTGACTGCGATTAGCAACCTAGCCGATGTAACGCGCCATGAGCGCGACCGGCATGTCTTTGACCTCTTGCAAAGGGTTGGTTTGTGAAAATCCTGCTGGACACATCCATTCTGGTGGCCGCGATGGTTGAGGCACACCCTTTCCATGAGCAGGGTTTGATTTGGTTTAAGCGCGTATCGAGCGGAACTGATAAAGGAGTGGTTGCGGCGCACTCGCTTGCAGAACTCTACTCCATTCTCACCACTCTGCCCGTCCAGCCTCGCATCTCACCTGAAGAAGCGCGACGACTTATCCAACACAATGTTATCCAAAAATTTGATGTAATAACTTTAGGCAGTCAGGACTACACCCAGGTGATAGACCTCCTGGCTGAAATTGGCATTATCGGCGGGGCAACATACGATGCCTTGATTCTTCGCGCCGCCGCAATTGCGAAGGTGGACCTGGTGGTGACACTCAATGAGAAAGATTTCCGAAGAGTGTACCCAGAACTGGCTGAAAAGATCGTTCCAGCATAATGCGCTCCCTCATTGGCTTTGAATGGTTCCTGCCGTTGGATATCAACCTCATCCCCGCCAACTCCATCGTCCGCGAATTTTTGGGCGGCTCCAGTTTGAGGGATTTCAAGATCTGGAGAGGGTAAGTAACTACTCAGCCGTCCTAATTTCGCGGGGCTGAAGCCGCCTGCTCAGTACATGGAANNGAACTGAGGCAGGGCTTTAGCCCGCCGAAACAGGGCGCAGAGTAATATGCCTGAGCAGTTACGAGGGTAAAGTAAAACGTCCCGAAGGTTTCTTTGAAAAATATTATTGCCGATCAAACCTTCGGGACGGTGCGTAGCCTCAGTTAATACTCACCTTACGCAGTGTCATGCTGAGCGCTAGCGAAGTATCTCTACGATTATCTCAGAGACCCTTTGCTAGCGCTCACATCGTCCCGACACTTGCACCAGCACGCAAGTGCAGGTGCGTCCTTCGGGAGGGTGACATGCTAAAAGGTATTAAAGTGCGTAAGGTGAGTTAATATCTATTGCTGATCCGCCTGCACTTTCAAACCGTCCACGCCGTAATAGCGGGCGGCGCAATTGAGGGAGAATTGAGTCCAGCCTTTGCCGCGGGAGCCGAACATGTCGCGGGTGTCGATGTCTGCTGTGTCTATCACGGGGACTTCAACCAGTAGAATGCCCTGCTCTTTTGCGGATTCGATGATGGCATCCCGCTCGTCCCATATTTGTGCGCGGTAGATGAAGCCTGGCAGTTCGGCGTAAATGAGCGTGATGCTGCGGGCGGTGTATGCCAGCCCTAAAAGGAAGACCACTACGGAAGCGAATGTCAGCCAGTTTTTGTCGAGCTTTTGCGCGGTCCATGTGCCGCTGAGCCAGGCCATGAATCCCAAGCCTGCGAGGAGCGTGAACCGTGCCAGGGATTTTCCGCGCGGGTCTGGGGTGGCGCTGTAAAAATACGCGCTCGGCGCTTGAATGGATACGACCAGCAGGAAGGTGATCAGCGCGGCGAATGCCAATAGAAGCAGANNNGTGCGGGATGGGCAATGTCCGCAATGAGATGAAGATGAAGTCAATCGCGTGGCGAATCGAAAGGATGGGGACGGCGGGCAGGTTGTTGCGTTCTACTCCCATATTTGCAACGCGCGCGTTGGATGGGGAGAGGATGAGCGCGATCATGCCAAAGAGCAAGAAGAGCCATGCAATAAAAATGGTTTGGAGGGATTTCCCTGCCCAACCTTGATTTCTTGCAAGCCACGCCGCGAGGAGCAGAATGCTCGTGCCGCTGAATAGGAACACGCAGCTGATCTCGCCCAGCCCCGCCGCAAGGAATGCGAGCGGCGCGACGGCGTATGGAATCCATTTTGCGGGTGTGGCGCGAATCATTTGATGGGTGATGAAGCCGAGGATGATGAGCCAGAAAACGATGGCGGCGCTGTATGGCAGTACGCCCGAACGCCAGTATAAAATTTGAAAACGCTGGGGCGAAATGTAAAGGTTGTAAAAAAGCAAAAACGCGGATGCGAATAAAAGCGCGCCAAATGAAATGGAATGTGTGAGGCGCGAGATATTGTAAATTGTCCATGCGATGCCAACGAGCCAGAAGGCGATGGTGAGCGTGGCGAAGATCTGGTTGCCGAACATGCCGAGCGTATTTTCAGTGAGGGCGGAGAAGAAGGTCAGCGAGTAGCGGTTGGATGAATAGCCTGTGCCTTCGGGGTTGAAATATTGCAGGGTGGCTTGTGTGGCGCCAAGCTGGCGCGCATCCGCGCTGTAGCACCAGTCATCGGCCCAGTAGCGGTTGTAAAAGCCGAGGTAGGCGAGCAGGATCAATCCTGCAAAGACAACAATGTTGCCGAGCAGAACAGCAAGGGGTGGAATACGTTTTATCATTTATACAAATCCGTGTTCGATCAAACTCTCGGCCATCGAAAGGATGGCTTCTTCGTTTGAACGCGGTGTCCATTTGAGGATGCGTTTTGCCTTTTCGTTGGAGAGTTCGTAATCCCAATCGAGGCTGTTTGTAACGAGTGAGATTTTTTTATCGAATAATGCAATAAAGCGAATCAAAAAACTTGGAAATTGAAAGGTGGGAATTTTATATCCGCGTTTTGCATATTCCTTGTGCAAAATTTGAGCAATCTCCTTGATCCACAGCGTCCCGCCGGAACAAAGAAAACGATTGCCCGCCGCTTCGGGTGTTTTCATCGCAAGGATGATCGCGGCGGCCACATCACGCACATCCACAATTCCCATTTTAATTCGTCCAACACCAGGCACTTGTCCCAGCATATACGTGCGAATCAATTCCACAGAGGTTCTAAAGTTTTTATTCGGAACAGGCCCAAGAATCAACGGCGGATTTATTGTCGCCAGTTCCATTTTGTTTATATTTTCTGCGCTGTTGATAAAGCCCCATGCGGCGCGTTCGGCAAGCGTTTTACTTTTGGGGTATGCGCCGACCTTATCAAGATTTGTCCAATCTGCTTCTGTAAAAGTTTTATTCTCACCCTCATGTCCTGATGAAATTGCAGCATTGGATGAAACCTGCACCACGCGTTTGACCTTTGCCCTGTGCGCCGCGCGCAGGACTCGCAGAGTCCCTTGCACGGCGGGGATGATTAACTCGTCTTCGTGTTTTGGTTCGAACAATGGAAATGGCGACGCGATATGCAGAACATATTCGACATCTTTCATCGCTTCATCCCAACCTGAATCCTGCTCCAAGTCCGCAGGCAGAATCTCCAACCGATCATTTGCCTGCACGTACTTTGAGATCGTCTCGCGGATTTCGGCTTCGCGCGAAAGAGTCCGCAGCGTGCCGCGGACGTGGTATCCCTGCTCAAGTAACTGGATGATGGTGTGAATTGCGACAAATCCGCTGGCGCCGGTGACGAGGATGGGAGAGATGGTTGGCATGATGATATTCCTGGTTTATGGAGTTTTATTTCGACAATGGCAGGTATAGAATCTGCCCTTCCAATTCCCCGTGTTCACAGCTTTCAGCAATGAATAAAATATCTTCTATCGCAGTTCCAAGTGGAACGATTCGGCTGATTTCAATGACCCCGGGCATGTACTTCCCTGCGTTTACCCGTTCGTAAGCATATTTGGTGATGGTTGCTACATCATGGGTCAATAAAATTCGATCCGCTTGTGCCGCCCACTCAAGTACCGTTGGATCGTCTGGTGAAAACAATCCAACATCCTGAACACGGACAATGTCGAGATCAGGTTTAATTCTCAACAAGCCGCGAACGATCGTGTTGTTGAAATTTTCATCCGCAAGGAGGAAGAGCATACTACTTTTTTCCGCTTTTGCGGCGAGACATCAGTTTTTCGCGAATTCCAGAAGAATTAAATTTTTCTTCGTTGACTTTGCGAACTTCCTGGGCTTGTTTTTCACGACGTCTTAAGTATGAATCTACTTCTTTTTTTTGGTGAAGATAGTAACCAATTACAGAGTAAATATCAGCCAGCGGCACGGATGGATATTGATAAGAGATTTCTTCTGCGGTTGCACCTTCGTTGAAAGCGGTGATGATCGTATCCAGCGTGACCCGCGTTTTGCTGACAAGGATGACGCCATCCTTGTTTAATTTTATTGGGACAATTTCAGTGACAGTTGTTGCAACCATATTTCTGCCTTTCTGTTTACAAGTATAGCATGGCAATTAACGCCACAGCCGCCCCAAACGCGCCGCACGAAAAATTGACCCAGTCATTATCCAGCCATTTCCAGCCGCGGATGTGAACCGTCTGTGTGCCGCAGGTGTGGAGGGGATGTTTCTCGGTTTCCTTTTTGTCGGTGGGGCAGTAGTACATGGCCTGGACGGTTCCGCCGAGCAGCGAGTCAAAGAGCGAACCAGCCAACCCTGAGAAAGTGATCAATGGAAACAGCGACCAGTTACCCGTTAAGAGAGAGGCGAGGAATGCGATTAAGGCGGAACCTGCCAACGAGGCGAGGGCGCCGATTAATGAGATTCCGCCTGAGGCGCCTTTTTCCACAATTTTATTTAGGTTGGTAATCATGCGCGGGGGATGCGGATTTAGCACGCCGAGTTCGGTTGCCCATGTATCGGCATTGACGGCGGCGAGGGCGGCGGCAAAGCCGATCCACGGGATGATCGATTCTGGAAAAAAGAAATGCAGGGCGGCGAAGAGAGTTGCCACACCGCCGTTGCCGAAGACCTGGCCTGCATCGCGTTCATGGCCTTTGGAAAATTTTTCGTCGAGGCCTTGTTTACTTTTTTTGAATGCGCGGCTCAGCGCGGAGGAGGTGATGAAAAATGTGAGCAGTAAAATTGCCCACTCCCAGCCGCCAATGCCGAAGATGATCGTGCCAGTGAACGCCGCGGCCAGCGCGCCGCTTTTGTTTAAGCTGTGTGCTTTGTAAGCGAGGAAGGCGATGAGGATGGCGAGGAGAAAGCCGAGGAGAAGTTTCATATGGGTTATTTTATGTCATTGCGAGGAGCGTTCTTTGCGACGAAGCAATCCCAGATAATGTTGGAGATTGCTTCAGGCAAAGAGCAGGAGCGCCTTCGCAATGACATCAAACAGGAGTTGTGATGATGAAAAGCACCGCAAGCAGGAACAACAAACTCGTCAGCGTGCTGGAGCCCCAAATGATGAAGGCCAGAATGCGTTCGTGTTCTGAGCGGTAGAAATACAAGCCTGCGATCCAGCCGATGAAGGCGAGCAGAAGACTTGCAACGGGAAAAATGATGAGCTGGGAGGATGGTACGGTATCGAGCACGCCACCCGCAAATTGCTGACCCAGCGCCACACGCGGCGTGGAGGGGATGATGAGGCTTGCCCAAATGAACAGGCCGATGTTTAAGAAGAGCGCGGTGAGCCAGAGATAACGCGCTGTGCCGTTTTCCCATGCCTGGGTGACCACGAAAGATGGATAGACTGATTTTGCTTCAACGGGAGTCAGGCTGCCCATTTCGGTTGCGCGCGCGAAGGTCTGCGAAAGCCCTGATGGATTTTCAGGCGAAATGACGAAGACGCGTTTGGCGGTTGCAATGAGCAGGAGTTTTTTTGCGTCCGATGCGAGGAACTCGACGATGCCGAGTTCAGGATGACGGCGAATGCCGAGCAATCCGCCAGGGAATGGAAACGAGGGCAAGGCAAGCGGGGAGATCAGATCGTCCGCAGAGCGCATCCATTCGATGTCTGAGAGCGGAATGTCTTCGATGCGCAAGCCCCAACTGATGGCTAGGCTGTCGCGGTCGATGTGATAATCTGCTCGCCACAACGAGTAAATGCGATACGCAAAAAATGGAATCGGCGCGAAGGAAAATAAAGCCACCAGCAGCCAGGTCAAAAAGACGGGGCCAACTTCTGCACTGGAGAGATTGAAAAACCCAATGACAGCGATGACCGTTAGCGCCAGAAGGATCATGCTATGCACGACCATGCCGCGTCTTTTGGGTGGGGGGTAATGTCCGATGTTCATGATTTATAAAATTTCAGAAATATCTTTCAGGTTCAGGATTTTTTCCACAGGTACAACGCTGCCGCCTGATGCTGTGCGAAGTTTTAATTCTACCATCCCGTCTTTCAGCGCCTTTTCGCCCACCGTGATCCGCATAGGGCAACCGATCAGATCCGCGTCATTGAATTTGACCCCCGCGCGCTCATCACGATTATCGAACAGAACGGAAATGCCCGCGCTTTGCAATGCGTTGTAAATTTCCTCCGCTTTTTCCAATGTGTTGATGCTCCTGCCAGGAAGATGCATGAGATACACGTCAAACGGCGCGGCGGATATTGGAAGAGCCAATCCCTTTTCATCGTGATGAGTCTCTGCGAGGGCAGGCAGGATATTTTCAAACAGAAATTCGGAACGCGTAGCCAGGCTGAGGCAGGAGAGCGTGGAAAGCGGATTTCCACAATTGACGCAGGAGTCGCCTGTTTTGGCTTGCGTTACGTCCGCAACAATTTCGGCGGAATAGTCACGTGGATGATTTGTGTTCTTGAAATGATAGCCCGCCTCATTTGCACCCGCTGCGAGATTTTGCGAACGTGGGATCAATTCATCCAGGACGATGAGCGCATTCGCCAGCCCAATTGGGGATGCGAACCCCGCTTCTGCGCCCGCCCTGTGAATTGATTCTGCATCTGCCAGTTTTATCTCCCCGACAATGTTTCTCAGTTTCGCTTCGCTCAATTGCATATCTCCGCGCACCACAATGAAGATAAATTGCCCGTCCGCGACGCGGGTGTACATCAACGCTTTGGCAGTTTTCTCTTTCGGAACGCCGAGAAAATTCGCAAGCGACTCGATGGTGTTGCAATCGGGAGTCAACACTTTTTCGAGCGGAAGCTCTTCTTCGCGGGGCAGGGCTTTCTTTTTGAATTGAGCAAGTTCAAGACGTTCTGTGTATTTGCAGGATTCGCAGTGAATGATTTCTGTGCCGCCTGTGGAAAGTGGAAAATAGGTTTCGTGGTCGTTGAGAAGAATTGGCAATGAAAGATGAAAGAGGAAGGAAGGGTCTTCGGACAAATGTTGCAGGCGTGAAATGGCTTGCTGGCCAAGCGGCAGCATTTCATTTTCACGGGTCACATATCCCGCGCGGACGAGGAAGGCAAAGCCTTCCGTCCGCGCATTGTTGGGGGCTTCACGCTGGGTTTGGATGTTGAGATCTGTATATTTCATGGATGAAATTAATTACTCTGTGCTTCCTCAACTTGCCATTCATCTTCAGATATATCCACCAACCATTTGGGAGTTGCTTACTAACATGTTTAAACTGAGCTTTGTCAAAATGCGCAGGGTAGGGAAAACGCTCTCTCACATCGTCCCGACACCTGCACCAGCACGCAAGTACAGGTGTGTCCTTTGGGAGGGTGACATGGACGGGAGATTACTGCAATCTTAATAATACTTTTCCATCTTCCCAAAGTTCTTCGAGTAGATAGAAATCGCGCTGGTCGGGTGAGAAGAGGTGGACAACGATATCGCCAAAATCCACGATTACCCAGCCGTCGCGGGAGAAGCCCTGCTGTTTGCCCTTTTTTTTATGTTTGGAGCGGATGTCTTCGATGACGGATTTGGCGAGGGCGTCTATCATGCGGTCGCTGGTGCCGGTGCAGATGATGAAATAGTCGGTAAATGAAACGATGTCTTTCAGGTCGATCAAGACGATGTCTTCGCCCTTTTTATCTTCAAGAGAGTTTACGATTTCACGTGCAAGTTCGAGTGCGTTCAGGTTTCACCTCAGTTGGTTTTGTTGTTTAATGGCGCCGAGAATAATTTTGTATAAACCGACCCGCTGGTGTGCAGTTCGCTTTTGTACAGGTGGATGGAGTCTACTCTGGTTGAGTCGATATTGCCAAGTTGAATTGTGCCCAATGTGATGCGGATTTTTTGGAGAGTTGTCTCATTCAAGTTTTGGCGGACGCGTCCCAGGGTAAGGTGGGGGGAGAAGGTTTTTTCTTCCTTTTCGTAGCCGAGGCGGGTTGTGCCTGCTTCGATGCTTTTTTGCAGGGAGGTTAGCTCTGCCGGGGCGTGGATTCCTGCCCATAGCACACGTGGCCGCTTCGAGTTTGGGAAGGAGCCGATGCCGCCGATTTGCAGGGTAAACTGCGGGTGTGAGTCTGCTGTTTGGGTGAGGAGTTGTTTGAGGAAGTCCACGTGTGAGGCGGCAATATCCCCGATGAATTTTAAGGTCAGGTGTATGTTTTTTGTGGGAATCCAGCGGATAAGGTCATTCCCCAGGGTTTGGCGCAGGCGGGCGGTTTGTTTTTCGAGCGTGTTTTGAAGTTGATCTGGGAGCTCGATGGCTATGAAGGCGCGCAGCAGGGTCATGCTTTATTTTGCAATACTTTTTCAACAGCTTGTTTGAGATCCTGGAAGCCGACGGGTTTGGTGAGGTAGAGGGATGCGCCTGCATCGAGTCCGGTTTTGATGTCGCTGGGCATGCTTTTGGCGGAGACGACGATGACGGGGATGGAGGCGAGGTCTGGTTCGCGGCGCATGTAACGAAGGACTTCGAGCCCGGAAATATCCGGCATCATGATGTCGAGGAGAATGAGGTCTGGTTTTTCCTGTGAGATCATGGGGATGGCGGGGGCGCTGGAAAACATTTTTATGACGCGAAAGCCGTTGACGCGCATCATCTCTGCGAATAATTCGGCGGCATCGGGTTCGTCTTCGATGATCATTACGGTTTTTTGTGTGGAAGCCATGCTGTTTTCCTCTCTGCTAAAAATAGCATAAAGCCGATGAATTGGCAAGGGGCAAGGGGCAATGGGTTTGATTATGGTTTCGTAAGAATCGATGCGGCGTTACAGTCTATGGAGCATATCCCTTAATGGAGGCAGAATGACAGAGTTGGATGCGTTTCGCGCGGAGAAGGATGAGTTTTTTGGCGGTCACCCGCAAAGCCCGTTGACCCCCGAGCAGAAGAAGGATTTTAAAGGGTTGCAGTATTTCCCTGAAAACGATGCGCTGCGGCTTGAAGTGCAAGTGGTTGAATTCGAGAATAAGGAAAAGTTTGAGATGCAAACTTCAACGGGGGATGTGCAGGTTTATGAGAAGTTTGGGAAGTTCCATTTTGAAGTGGATGGGGATGAAGTGGAATTGACGATCTATCAAAGCCAGCACGGTTTCTTTCTGCCGTTTGTAGATTCTTTGGCTGGTAAAGAGACGTACCCGGCGGGCCGCTACCTTGAGCCAGAGCCGTTGGCGGGCGGGCGTTTTCTTGTGGATTTCAATATCGCGTATAACCCGTATTGCGCTTATAACGAAATGTGGTCGTGCCCGATCACCCCGGCGGAGAATCGCTTGAAGGCGGAGATCCGTGCGGGGGAGAGGTTGTTCCATACTTAATAAAAAAAAAGACGGGTTCTTCGCCCGTCATTTTTTTTATCCTTCTCTTGTGTTTTTCAGTATCGCAAGGAGGGCTTCGTATTCCTCACAGCATTCGGGACACATGTTCAAATGTTCCTGAATGAGCGGGGTGATTTTGTCTGCATCTTTGGCCTGGACTTCGCTTTCCACGAATTGGTCGAGGCGGGCGTACATCTCGCCGCAGGATAGTTCCTCTTCGCGGGCGTTTTCGAGTACGCGCAGGAACTTAAGTACAACCTCGTCTTTGAGTTCCAGCTCTTCTTTTAGTGGATTAAAAGTATTTTGAATGCTTTGAATGAAATTTTTTATGTTCATTATATAAATTGTGACGATTAATCAAATATTAATCTTACTTTTGTTCGAAGGCGGATAATAGGTCTTGCGGAGTGAGCTCTTCCAGGGCCAGGCGTCTCTTCAACCGCAGGCGAGCATCGTGAAGCAGCTTGTATAAGGCATTGCGGTTGGTTTTCATGCGTTTGGCGGCTTCTTCCATGGGCATATCCTGGAGGCCAAGCAGAACGAGCGCTTCCCGTTGTTTGGCGGTGAGTTCCTCTTCCAGAATGCGGCGGACGCGGACGAGCATGTCCGAGCGTTCTGCTGAGGTTTCGGGAGATGCCTGGGGGTCAGCGAGCAGGCCGGGGGGAGGGGGAGCGTCTTCGTTTTCCGTCAGCTCGTCGAGGGAGGCGTCTCGCCAGCGTTTGCGGCGTAGTTCGGTCAGTGCAATCCGAATGGCGATCTTGTGTACCCAGGTGGTGAAGAGACTGCGGCCTTCAAAGGTGCCGAGTTGATCGAGTACGCGCAAAAGGGTTTCCTGGGTCACTTCTTCGACAAGCGGTTGAAAGAGCGGGTTATCGGAGGAGAGCCAGCGGGAGAGCGCGTAAGGCAGGCCTTTTTGGATGATCTCGCGCAGGTCATTTAATGCTTCGGCATGTTTTTCGCCTGTGTCTCGCAAGTCTGCCAGCCAGGTTTCGTTGGTGCGTCCGCTCCGCTTCGCTTCGGGATGATATGTTGTCATTTGGGTTGATTATAAAAGAGAATCGGTGGGGAAGGTGAATTCTTATAAAATGTTGAGACTTTTGGCAGTTTGTTTTGAGTGGTTTCATTTCGGCTGAAACAACCGTCCCGAAGGTTTGGAGAACGGCCCAAGTCTTCGGAAAAACCTTCGGGACGTTCCATCCCTCAACTCATTTGAAATACATCCGTTTGGTTTTTGGGAGATCGAAAATAAAAAAACTGCCGAAAGGCAGTTTTTTTTGTGGTCGCAACAGGACTCGAACCTGTGACCTTTCGGATGTGAACCGAATGTTCTAACCAGCTGAACTATGCGACCAGGAAGCGACCGAGATTATAGTATAGCCTTTTGGCTTTGGCAAGTATTAGGGCGGCGGTAAATAATCCCAGGGGTTGACCTTTGCGCCTGCCATCAACTCGAAATGTAAATGCGGCCCGGAGGAGCGGCCCGTGGAGCCAACCGCGCCTATCCCTTCGCCCTGCCCAACGCTTTGCCCACAGCCGACGTTGAAGGCGTTCAAGTGCGCGTACAAGGATTGGAAGCCGTTGCCGTGATCGATCATGATCATATTGCCATAGCCGTAATCGTTCCAGCCTGCGTATACGATCACGCCCGCGTCTGCCGCGTACACGCCTTCGCCTTCATTGCCTGCAAGGTCAATGCCGAAGTGATTTGCCTTTTCGGAATAATCAAAGCCAGAAAGGTAATGCTTGTTGGTAGGGTAGACGTAATACCCGTACCCAATCGCGCCGCCACTAACCGGGTCACACGCGCCCGCGCCAAGCACCCGCGCCGAGGCGGGGTTTTCACGCGTCACACCGAGCGGAGCGCTCCAACTCACAAATTCCCTTTCGCCCTTCGGGATGATGAGCCACGTTTCCACGGGGATATTTGCGTTTTCATAATCACGAATGGATTTGGCGTCAATATTGTTGCCGGGGAATTCAATAATATCCGCAGCGGTCACGCCGTAGAACTCAGCCCACGAACCAAAGGTCAGCCCGCCCAGCCATTGCCAATAGACACCATTCACAGGAAGGATGTTCAACTCCTGCCCGGGGCGCAGGGAGTGTGGATCGTCCAACAGGATTTCATAATTGCCCCACAAAATTGTCTCTGGTTCCAGGCCAAATTTTTCCGCGATGCCAAAAACCGTATCACCTTCCTGCACTGTATAAATGCTGATTTCTTCGCGCGGGCGGCTGGGGATGTTGGTATGGATTTGGGCAGACCGCGCAATCCCATCGATAATGGGGATGTCCAATGCGGGCGCCGAGACTGGGGCCACACCTTCGCTCTCAGCCGGACCTGGGGCCTGCCCGCTGTTTTCTGAAAATGGATTTTCCATCTGACGGAAAAACCCCTGAACGAGCGCAATCACAATTCCAATCGCAAGGATCGAAAGCAGGTTTGTGCCAATTCTTAAAAGCGGTTCGCCCAGCCCCATGTCCACAAGGCTGCTCATCCAACGGCTTAGAAAACCGCGTTGCGGTATGGGAGTACCTGTCGTTGCCTGTTCCCTTTTTTTGCCAAATTCGGCAGGGTTCGGAACATCTTCCTTGAAGTTGTTTTGCATATTTTTCATCATAACATGGGCAAAAAATCGAAGTCAAGCAGGGCAGGGAAAGACTTATCCTGCCTTAAGCCGATGTTTGCTTCCTTTGCATAAATATCAGCCTCACGAATGCGATGCCGAGCAGGCAGATCGTTCCGCCTGCCACGATGGCAGTTTGCACGTTCCAGGTTTGCGCGATCCACCCGATCATAATACTGCCAAATGGCGCCACCCCCTGCAATGCCCAAAAGTAGATGCTGAACACCCGTCCGCGCAGATCGTTTGGCACTTGCATCTGGATCATGGTATTCATGGTCACAAGCTGCGTCACCGTTCCCCAGCCGATGAAGGCTAATAACACCAAGGCAAGATTCATATTGGTGATGCCCCCCAGCGCAATGACCGGGAAAATAAAAAATATCTGTCCCCACAACAGCATTTTACTTTTGTTTGCCGAGCCGAGATACGCCACCATAAAAGCCGCCAGCACGGCCCCAGCTCCCTGGGCGGTATATAAACTGCTTGTGCGTGCCGCAATCAGGGGTTCTGTATCCAGGGCGGTTCTTAACACATCGCGGGCAAGAGCGGGCAGTTGTTGAAGCAATGGGATACCGAAGAACCCCAGCAGGGCAGACATCAAGATGGCAGACAGCACCACCGCATTGCGCCTGATATAGATAAGCCCTTCCCTGAATTCACTTCTCATGCCTTGCGATGGATTCGCTTCATTCTCGACCTTGAAGCTGGTCTTCGCCAAAAACAGACCTGCGATCACGAAGATGAAACTGATCCCATTCGCCAAAAAGACACTGCCTTCGCTTCCCGTTGCAGAGATCAACCATGCCGCGCCCAGGGGACCCAGCACACGCCCGAGATTAAAAACGGTGGTTTGCAAGGCAATTGCGCTGGGCAGGGATTCGCGCCCTGCCAACTCGATCAACATGGCCTGGCGCGCAGTCACTTCCACAGCGACGGCGCAGCCGTAGAAAAATGCCAGCGTAACAATATGCCAAATTTGGATTTGACTCGTGTATGCAAGGTACGCCAGCCCAAACGCTTGAACGGACATGATGGCCTGGAACAGGATGACCGTTTTGCGTTTATCCCAGCGTTCGACCAGAACGCCTGCGGGGAGCGCAAATAGCAAGGTGGGTAAAGTGTTTGCGAATCCGATCAAGCCCAAATCCAATGGGCGGCCGGAAATGCGATAGGCAAGATAGGGCAATGCGGTGGCTTGCATCCATGTGCCAGTGACAGAGATGAATTGGCCGATCAGGAATAGAACATAATCACGCGAGGAAAGGGCGGGGAAGTGAACAACCAACCAATTTTTGAGTGGGCGCATTTTTTGATTTTTTGTGTACTACTCTGGAGTCCATCAGCTCATGTGCCCGATAGGGTATGCTGATGGATATGTCAGGCAGCAAGCTGCCCGACTCCAGAATTATCAATTATGACAAAGGCACAACACATTCAGGACGGTCATTGCCGGGTTTGTTGACCAATGTGGAAACAGGGTAGGCGGACATTTTGTCAGCTGGGAAAGGCTTGATGAGCGGGAGCAGGTGTTCGGGACGCTTCGCGTGAGGCGCGGCATCCAGCCATTGGGCGTAATCCTTTTGATCTAGAATCACCGGCATACGGTTGTGCAGAGTCGCCATCAATTCATTGGGTTCGGTGGTGATGATGGTGCAGGTGCGCAGTGTGCCGCCGTCGGGCGAGCGCCATTCGTCCCACAAGCCTGCGAAGGCAAAAGGCTTGCGATCTTTCATGTGAATGAAATATGGGGTTTTTGTTTTTTCGCCGCCCTGCGCTTTCCATTCATAAAATCCATCGGCAGGGATGAGACAGCGTTTGTATTTGAAACTGCCGCGAAAGGACGGTTTTTCTGCGATGGTTTCGCCGCGCGCGTTGATGAGTCGGTTTGCGATGGTTGGGTCTTTTGACCAGGATGGGATCAGCCCCCATGAAAAAAAATCCGCTTTGTTCTTGTCATCGTTTGGAATGGCAAGCACGGGCTGCGATGGGGCGATATTAAATCGCGGCGCGAATTGGTTTGGAAAAATAAAATCTCCAAAGGCATCTTGTAATTCGGCTGGGTCAACGGTAAGNNAAATGCTCCAATAAAGCCTGAATATATTTTCGGGTTGTGTCCAGCATATCGCGCACTTCGCCAAGCGTGACCTGCCCTTTTTGCTGAATGGCAACTTTTATCTTTTCAATCATCTCATCATAATCCTGCTTGCGGAAGATGACATCCTGCGAGACCGCCACCAGCTCGCCTATTTCGATCAGGGCGTTGACGATTTCCTCGCCGACCTCCGATTGACATTCCTTGACGCTGGGCGTGGCATATGGACTCTTCGCAAACTTCCGCATCAATTCTTCGACTTTGGCCTGCTCGGCCCCATTGAAGCGAATCTCATGCCCGGCATTTGCGACCCAAAGAGAGTGATCGGTGATCGAGTGATCCGTGATCAGTTTGTTGACAGTTGCGTTGAAAATGCGCGGCGTGAGCTTGAGCCTGCTCTTCAACTCTTCGCGTGGAATGCCGCGCCGCAACGGAAATTGTCTATGAAAGGTATCGAGAATGGTCTCAACCCGTCTGCGCAAGTCGTTCCAGTGGGGGAGGGCGATGGCGAGCGCATCACTTTTAGGGCTGGGTTCGCCCGCTTCCAAAAGCACAAGTTGACCGCTGCCCATCAATTCTTTTAAGGCACTCTCCACGGTGGCTGCATCCAAACGGGATTTGGCTACGATTTCTTTCAATGATGCGGCGTTCAATGACATGGCCGCTTCCAGCAGCACATCGGCAGGCGAGCCTTGCGCAAGGGATTCCAAAGACTTGAGCACGGCCTCGTCAAAGCGTTTGTGCCTGCCTTTGGGTTGATGGTCAATCACCACGCCGCCGCCGAGAGTTTCACTGGGCGATGGGCGGCGCAAAATGTATCGGTCTCCGCGCACGGTGACGAGCGGCTCGCGCAGTTCAAGTTGGATCCAGCCTTCTTCACCTGCCTTGAGTTCCTCTGTGCCGAGCAGGCGTAAGGTTGCCATTGTCTCACTCGCGCCGACGAAGAATTTCACTTCGTCACCATGTTTGATGGATAGTTCACCATCTTTTAGCAGACGAAAGCGCGCATCAATTCTGCGTGTGGACTGATATTGGTTTGGGTTCCTTCGGACAACCACCTCGCCGCGCCGCAGGGATTCGGTATCCACGCCTGAGATATTCACGGCTGTGCGTGACCCTGGCACGGCCCTTTCTTCTTTCTTCTTATGGGTTTGAAGCCCGCGAACCCTGCCTTTTAATCCGCTGGGTAGAATTTCCACTTCATCACCAATGGACAGATGACCGTCGCTGAGCGTGCCTGTTACGACGGTGCCGAATCCGCTCATGCTGAAGACGCGGTCAATGGGCAGGCGGGGGCGGCCAAGATCGAGGCGGGTGGGTTTTTCTTGGAGGAGAGATTGGAGATTGGAGATTAGATTATCGAGGCCTGTTTTTGTTTTGGCAGAGACTCTGACGATGGGCGCATCTTTGAGAACGGTGTCGCTCACAGCCAAGCGAATGTCTGCTTCCAGCAGATCAAGCCACCCTGAGCCCCCTTCGGGGATAATATCCGATGCGAGGTCTGTTTTTGTCATGACGATCAATCCAGCAGGAATCTGCAAGAGATCCAAAATCGCAAGGTGTTCTTTTGTTTGCGGCATCACGCCTTCGTCGGCGGCGATGACGAGCAGCGCCGCGTCGATCCCGCTGATGCCTGAAAGCATGTTCTCGATGAAATCGCGGTGGCCGGGCACATCCACAATGCCGACTTCCTCCCCGTTGGGCAGCGTGAGCCAGCCGAAGCCGAGTTCGATGGTCATCTCGCGGGCTTGCTCTTCTTTGAGGCGGTCGGGATGCGAACCCGTGAGCGCTTCAATTAATGTGGATTTGCCGTGATCTACATGACCTGCTGTGCCGATGACTCTCATGCTTCAATTTAACCACACTTTGAAAATAAAACGGGCGTGTTTCATTTTAGGTGTGCAAGCAAAAGGTGTCAGGGGAGGCAGAGGGTTCGCTGGGCTGTGAAAGGCCCTCANNAAAAGTCTTCCTAATTGGGGTGAGGGAAAAGGGTAATCCTGACAACCTTTGCTTGCACACCATTTTAGTTGAAACCGTCCCGAAGGTGGGCTAAAACGACCAAATTTTCTCAACAAAACCTTCGGGACGTTCTTTCTCTCAACTCATTTGAAACACACCAAAATAAAACAGTGGAAATCTACCCGATCTCCACTGTTCACTGCTCACTGATTACTGCCTACTGATTACTTCTTGCCTGTTTTCTTCCCATGCCCCATGATGCGCTGGTAGGATGTCATCCATTCATGCACCACGTTCATCATTTCCTGCAATTGTTTTTCGGTTGTGTCGGCTGTCTGGTGCATCTGATCTTGCAGAACCTGGGCGGCATCGTTCAAGGTGGTGAGGCGTTCTTCATATTTTTGAACTTCTTTGCGAATATCGCGGAAGGCTTCTTCGGAAGACAAACTGTATCCCGTCCAGCGTTTTTGATCGTCGGCTTTGAAGCTGACCCATTCCTGTCTCAATCGGTCTTCGGCAAGGCGCTGCATTTCGGTCACTTCGCTGATGCGGCGCTCAAGTTTGGTGTTGAGTTCGAGGTAGGTTTCCTGGGCTTTTTTTGCGCCGCGCAGGGCTTCGTCCAGTTTTTGAACATGGGTATCGAGGCTTTCGGCTTCCTTTTGGAAGGCTTCGTATTTTTCCTTCCATTCCTTCCAGGCGCGGTCCCGGTCAATTTGGGCAATGGCCTGCTGTTCGAGGAAGGCGGTTTGCGCCTGCTTGCGTTCCAGTTCGGAGGCGATCAATTCTGTAAAACGATTTTCCACATTGCGGATGCTGTCGGCGGTGATGGTTGTCTTTTCGCGATTTTCATCAATGCGTTTTCGGAGGGAGGTTAACTCACCTTGAACGTCTGCAACCCGTTTCAGGTCGTTCCTGCGGGTTTCTTCCGATGCTTTCAGGGCGTGTTGTACATCCTCGTTGGAACGTTTGGCATCTTCCACGCGCGTCTTGAGATCGCTGACGTTGTTGAGCACGCGCTGAATTTCGTCCGTTCGCAGTTTGATCTGTTTTTTGATGTCGGTTAGATCTGTGGTTGTTATTAATTGGGTGACAGCCTTGTTGATCTCGGTAAATTCGGCCTGGACTCGTTTGTCTGCATCCTTGTCTGCTTTTGTACGGGCTTTTTCGTTTTCCTCGATCAACTTCACAATGTCATTGCGCTGCTTTGTCAGCATGGTTTCAAACTGCTCCACGCGTTTGGTGGCGGGGGTAATATCGGTCACCTGTTTGCTGATCGTTTTGATCTGTTTGGATACGACATTGACCGACGCTTCAAAGGAAGCCAGGCGCTCGCTTAACGCGCCAAGGGTTTCCTTGTTATCGCGTTGTTGTTTTTCCAAAAAATCGAGCCGCTTGACGATTTGTTCAAATTCCATGTTGTACTCCGCTGTTTATGGGGAAGGTAATGATTAACTGATGTTACGCACCGTCCCGAAGGTTTGGACTACAAACCAGCTTGATTTACGAGAACCTTCGGGACGTTTCGCGTAAGGTGAGTGATTAAAATTATAGCACGCCGCAAAGAGGGCTTATTGCCCAATGCGATTGAAGAGAGAGGGAAGGTCTGCCAGGAATAACTGCAATATTTGCGGGAACATTCCCAGGATGAAAAGCCCGATCACTCCCAGCCCCAGCATGGTGACTTGTACCCAGGATTCGTTCACTCCCCATTTTTTTTCCTCATCGGCCATCACAAATACAGCCAGGCTGCGGATGGCGCCGGCCAGCAAGCCAAGCGTTCCGATAAATACCCACAGCGTCATGCTGAGCGATTGCCCCGCCAATTCCTGCCAGACCGCCAGGCGGGCCGGGAAGCCTGCCAGCAGGGGAAACCCGGCCATTGAAAGCTGGGCGAGAATGAGGGCGGTTACTGCCGCTGGAAAACTGCGGGCAAGTCCCTGCATTTCATTGAACAGCAATGAATACTCATTGCGTTTGAGAATGGAAAGCGCCAATGCCCAGACTGCCAACACAAGCCCGCGCGGAATAAGCAGAAGGAAAGTGAGGTTGACGATCTCCGAAGAACGTAACCCCATAATGAGAATCAGCAGCCCCGTCTCTGCGATTGCCGAGTACCCCATCATGCGCCCGATATGCCGTTGCATGGAGGCGAAAATCCCGCCGCTTGCCACCATGAATACCCCGGCAAACTGTATGGCGTTGGAAAGCTGTGGGGAGGTGCGCAGCCAGACATAACGGTCCAGGAAACCGAGCGCAAAGATGACTGTGAAGGTGGGCAATGCCCAGAGCAGAAATCCGGTGACATAGGGCGAGGCTTCATCCATCAACATGGGAATCCAGTTGTAAAGTGGAAAGACTGCAAATAAAAACGCAAATCCCAGGCCAAGCATTGTTCCGGCTTGTGTGGTTGTACCCAGGTCGCCGGGGCTGGCTTCCACACCTGCCAGCATCCACCCTGAAAAAAGGATGAAGGGCATGGCAAATGTTTGATAAATAAGAAAGCGCACCACGCCGCGCCCAGGTTTCTGGTAGGGAGGCACGAGCAGGGGAATGACGAGCATTGCCGCAATTTCGATCAGAAGCGCCGCAAAGAGGAACGGTTCCACCGCAATGGATGCGGTCAGCAGGGATACGATCATCAAGCCTAATGAGACGAAACGATTTGCCGTCCCTGATGCCTCTGTGCCAAAGAACCACAAAGCCGCCAGGCCGTAGATGATGGCTAGCAATGTGCCATCGGCAGTACTGAATTCAAAACTGCGCCCAAAGAATTGAATGGAAGGTGAGATTTTTAATGAGATCGAACCAAGCAGGAGAGCCTCGTCTATCGGGAAGATCAAGGCGATCAATGCGAGGATAGCGGCGACACTGCCCCCGATGAAAGCGGAAAAACGTTCGCGCAGGAAAAAGAGGATCAAAACACCTACGAAGAAGGGAATGGCGATCCAGAGAAGCGGGGCGCTCATAGTTCCTCTCCGTTTTCAATGGGCGTGGAACCAGCCACCAGCAGGTAAGAGCCGACCATGCCCAGCCCTAAATTGGCGACAGCCAGAAACCCCGTCACGAGAATGGAACTTTCCACGGCGGCATAAATGATCTCAAAGCCTGCCAGCATTGTAAGCAGGCCGAGCGTCACCCGCAGCAGGTTGGAGGTTACGCCGAGGTGGACAACTCCTGCTCCAATCAAAAGCAGGCCGCCTGCAATGACGGGAAGCCCCAGCCCGGGTATCGCCGCTTCGATCCGCGGGGTGGAACCTGCCGTAACCAGCAGAACCATGAATGTCAAAATCACGCGAAACCACCGTCCACGAGGCCAGAAGGTATCTTCCTCTTCTTCGAGGTTGATTAATCCGAGGCGGGTCATGCCGAGGGCGGCCACCACCATCCAGCCTGCGATCAATTTGACGGAACCCATCACAAACGGCAGGTGACTCGATGCCAGCCAGAAAACCGAAATATATTGTGCGGCCAGCGAGCCGAGACTCACACGCCAGTCGCGGGAGATCAAAATTGTGGTGGATGTGGCAAGGATCAACCCCACCGCCAGCCATGAAATAATGTCAGCCGCCATCTTATGGGGATCCTTGGGCTAATAACGAAACGAAGAGAACGACGAAAAGCAACGTCCACATGATGCCGCCTTCGCCTTCAAGCGTTACGCTGATGGCCTGGCTGATCTTTGCCAATCCGCGATATAAAGACCAAAAGCCCTGGGAGACTCCACTCCACCGTGATGTTGTGGAAGTGACCCAATGGGCGCGGATCGGGTTGAGGATGCGAAAACGCGGCGTGGCCCAAACCAGCCCAAAGGTTAGGAGAGAAGCGATGAGGGCTTGCAGCCAGGCGCCGATCTGAAGCGCCCCGTCCCAGCCGATAAATCCCAATAAAAATTGAACAATGACAAGCAGCAAAATTCCCGCGGGATACACAGCCCGCGCCCAACCCGGCTGTGATTCAAGTGAGTCGCGCCCGGTGGGGCGTAAGGCATGGCGGATGAAGCCGGCAACGGTCAATGCCTGTGCAACGATCACAAATGGCAGGAAAAACCCCAACCTGCCAAGCCACGCGCCTGCCGTGAGTGAAAATGGCAGGGACGAAAGACTCCACACCCCGGCCAATGTGGCGCGGTTTAACCACGGGAGTTGCACAGAGGAAAGGAACAGCGAACCGCCAGCCAGAATCAGCGCACAGCCCCATGCAATTGCGCCGGTGGGGTTGCCGCTGAGCGCAGAGATGACGGATAAAGAAACCAGGCTGATCGTCCAGTACGGGCGGCCATTCAATTCATCGGGTGCGCGCAGCCACATCCATCCGCCGTAGATCGCGGCAACGAGCGCCAGAGTGGTGAACAATGAAGCCGCCATCGAATTCAAACTTCCCGCTGGCGTGTGCGCCAAAAGCACCATACTGGATGCCGCCGATATCAAACGCAACGATGTGCCAAGCCCGCGCCGCAGGCTGGATTCAGAGGAATATGGCAGGTGCAGTGGAAACACCCCCAAACGCAAACCTGCCGCCGCCACCAGGTATAAACCGACGCCAGCTGAAATGGATTGAAAATCCGACCCGCCTCCCCCGGCAGCGTTCACAACATTCGCCCACAGCAACAACCCCAGCCCCAAAGCGCGCGCGAAAAAGGAAACAACCACCTTTTCGTTATTTGATTTTCCGTTCACCGAACGTACTTGCGTGATCAATTCGGTCAAATCCAGCGACGCCCAAACCAGCAGCAAGGTCAGGGGGTTGTCTGCGGTCACTGCCAGAATCCCAACGCCGCCCAATGCAAGCGTGCCCACCCATGAAAACGAATTGACGAAGACCGGCCGCGCCGCCGCCGTCAACAAGACAGCCAGAGTCAACGCCGCTATGCTGATCGAAAACGGCCACGAAATTTCATCTGCACGAAAAAGAATGGGAGTTGTAAATAAAGAAGCCGGCTGCCAGGCAGGCAGGGCAATTTCAAAAGGCATCTGAACCAGCCAAAGAAACACACTCAGCAAGGTCAGAATCCCGCCGCCCGCGGCCACCAGCCATGTATACCGCGCAACGGGCTGCGCCACGCGCAGGATGATCAATGTCAGCGCTGTGACAAATAATAAAAGGCAGGAAACCAAAATCAACATGGGATGCGCAATTGTATCAGTTTTATTGCCGGCTCACTTTCGCCAAACGCTTTTGGTACAATCCCCGCATGGTTTATTCGTATCGCAAATTCATTGGACAAAAAATTCTACTCCCGATCCTAACCCTGCTCTGGATTTCATCCTGCACCCCCACCGCCTCTCCAACGGATATAACGCCTCTTCCCTCCCTGCAAGTTGATTCTATTTCCTNNATACCTACCTTTCCCTTGCTACTCCACAAGCCCAGCCCACATTTACCCCCTACCCAACCAAATATGTTCTTGGCGACGGCCTGCCCACCCCCGCAGACATCAGCCCTTCTGCAGACGTTACCACAACCATCGTCAACAACCCATTGACCGGCCTGCCCGTCAATGACCCCAGCCTATTGCAACGCAGGCCGCTCGCCATAAAAATCGGCAACTCGCCGGACTACGTCCGCCCGCAATCCGGGTTGACCCTGGCAGACGTGGTCTATGAATATTACATCGAATGGGGCGATACGCGCTTTATCGCGGTTTTCTATAGTAACGATTCCTCCCAGGTAGGCCCCGTCCGTTCGGGCAGGTACATGGATGAACACGTCGGCCGCATGTATCATGCCTTCCTCATGTTCAAGGGCGCCGACCCGCGTGAATTGAGTTATCTGCACAACTCTCCGCTTGATGAATTCCTTGTCAGTGTGGGGTTCGGCTCCGCCTGTCCACCCTATTACATTGGCGACTATGAACGTGATTCATACAATAATATTTTCTTCGATACTTCAAAGTGGTCTGCCTGCGCAGAAAAGAAAGGCGTCGATAATTCCCTGCAAACTATCAGCGGCGGATTTTTCACAACGGATGTGCCAGAAAGCGCACAGCAGGCCGCGCGGCTCTATTCCTTTTACTCGGAATACAGCTACAACTATTGGGAGTATGAGCCTGCCACGCAGAACTACTTCCGCTACCAGGAAGCCAAAGACATGATCGAGGGAAAACCCGAAGCCTATACCCCCCTGTCTGATGCAGTGACCAAGTTACCCGTCACCGCCTCGAACGTGGTTGTCCTGTTCGTGCCACATATTTTTGCAAATCCATACAACGCGCACGATGAAGTCTTCAATATTGATTTGATAGACTTTGGGAAGGCCATCGTCTTCCGCGACGGGCTTGCCATCCCTGCCTATTGGAATCGCACTGAAATGGAACAGCCCATCGTCCTCACCAATCTGGACGGAACCCCCATCTACCTGCGCCCCGGACGGACCTTTTATCAGGTAATGGGCACAACGTCCACGTACACACAAAATGGAAGCGATTGGCGTTTTGTGTTCCAAACGCCATGAACGCCATCCCGACATCGGCAGTCTCTATTGAAATAATGGATTAAAATGACAGCATCCCCGTTTGACGTGGAGTCCCCATGACCTTTGACCCCGTTTTTCTCGGCAATTTAACCATCGTGTTAACCGCATTTGGCGGAGCCTTTCTCGCCGCCTTGTGGATCAGCCTCGTAGTGTGGACGTATCGCGACATCCGCGCCCGCGCCAGAGACCCATTGGTGCAAACGCTCGCAGCCTTGCTTGTGGCTGTCTTGAACCTGCCCGGCGCGCTGGTGTATCTCATCCTTCGCCCGCCGCGCACATTAGAGGAGGAATACCAGCGCACCCTCGAAGAAGAAGCCTTGCTCCAGGCATTGGAAGACCTGCCGCTTTGCCCGGGCTGTGAGCGCCGCGTAAAAGAGGATTGGCAGATCTGCCCCAACTGCCACACCAAATTAAAGAAGACCTGCCACAACTGCTCGAAGTTCATGGAATTATCCTGGAATCTTTGCCCGTATTGCGGAACGCCAGCGCCGGGCATGAGGCTCGAATCCACGAGCATGGACGACGCCCTGCGCGGCATGAAAATGAATGAAGACCAGAGCGACGTAAAAGTTGAATGAGAAAAATGAAAATAGAATCGATTACCCTGCATCACGTATCCATGCCGTTGACTGCGCCGTTTGAAACATCCTTCGGGCGCGAAACAGACCGCCAATGCGTCATCGTTGAAATCCACTCCGAGGGACTCGTTGGCTATGGCGAATGTGTTGCCACCCGCGACCCCGGCTACAACTACGAGACCACCGGCACAGCTATGCACATTCTCAAGGATTTCATTGTCCCCCTGCTCCTCGGCAAGGATGTGAAAGACGCCCCAGATTTTCAGGAAAAAGTCTCAGGCATTCGCGGGCATCACCTCGCCAAGGCAGGTGTGGAAATGGCGGTCTGGGACCTGCTCGGCAAACGCGCAGGCAAATCATTGAGCGAACTCTTCGGCGGCGTGCGGGACAAAGTGGAAGTGGGCGTTTCCATCGGCATTCAGGCCTCTCCTGAAAAAATGGTCGAGACCGTCACAGATTTCGTCAAGCAGGGTTATGCCCGCGCGAAGCTCAAGATCAAGCCCGGCAAAGATGTCGAGGTCGCCGCCGCTGTTCGCAAGGAATTCCCCAATCTGCGCCTGCAAGTGGATGCGAACTCCGCCTACTCAATGGATGATGCCCCCAGCCTCAAGCCGTTGGACAAGTTGAATCTGCTTCTGATCGAACAGCCATTGTTCGAAGATGATATTTGGGATCATCATAAATTCCAGGCGCAGTTTGAAACCCCCGTCTGTTTGGATGAAAGCATCACCACACCGCGCCATGCGCGCTACGCCATCGAAATGAAAGCCTGCAAGATTATCAACATCAAAGCGGGCAGGCTGGGCGGGTTGAGTCAGGGCGTGATGGTGCATGACCTGTGCCAGCAAATCAACATGCCTGTCTGGTGCGGCGGCATGTTGGAGACGGGCATTGGCCGCGCCTCGAATCTTGCGCTGGCTTCATTGCCAAACTTTATTTTGCCCGGCGACGTTTCCGCCTCCGACCGCTATTACGCGCGCGATATTACCAACGAACGTTTCATTTTGAATTCCGATTCAACCATCGACGTGCCGCGCGGCGCAGGCCTGGGCGTGACGATTGACGAAGACGCGTTGAAATCATTTTCGCTCACCCAGGTAAAATTGGATAAAGCTTCATAACTTCAAATTGATTTGATTCTTTTCGGCACGAGGCGCGCCATTTGCTTCGTGCTTTTATTTTGAAATATTAAGTAACTACTCAGCCACCGTCATTGCGAGGGCGTTCTTGTTCTTGCCCGACACTTGCGCCGCGCGCCAGTGCGGTGAGCAATCTCCCTTTACACAAGTTGAGATTGCTTCGCCGCCAAAGAGCAAAAGCGGCGGCTCGCAATGACGACTGAGTAGTTACAATATTAAACGTAGGTCAGGCTTTTAGCCTGACGCCTTGGAATTTTGAATCATGGCGGTTAAAAACCCGTCCTACAAATAACGAGAGCGCATGAAAAAAATTCTTAGCCTGTTCTTCATCTGTGTTTCTGTCGTCACAGCCTGTGCGCCCAGCGTAACAGAGGCGCCGACCCTTGAACCTGCATTGCCAGCGACACCCACCAACACGGCCATGCCCGCTGCGTTGTGGGTAAGCCCCGCCGTGCCAGACGACCTGCGCGCCACCGCGCAAACCTGGGATATTCCACTTGTTGATGATTCCGCACTCGCCACACAAAAACTGGATGTGGCTGACTCAGGCGCTCTTTGGATGTACGCCCTGGTTGCGCCTTTTCCCACCGTCACAGATGATGTGACCTACGAAGATTTGATCTCCGCCTGGAACGGCGCTCCTTCTGCGCCGATGGCTGGGCACGGTTTACGAATGGCAGAAACCACTCTGGGGGCGTTCACTGCCCTTTGGGGAGAGCCAGCTTCGGGCGCGGTCAGAAGCGTTCCATCGGATGAGTTGTTGGACTCCGCGTGGAAGGATATGCCCAGTTGGGCCATCATCCCGTTCGAGGAAATCCAGCCAAAATGGAAAGTGCTGAGCGTGGACGGCCAATCGCCGATTCACAAAGATTTCGACGCGGACGCGTATCCGCTCAAAATATATTTTGGTTTATCGAATTCAGATTCTTTTGCATTACCCGAGTCAAACCGCGATGCATCGAAATTAACTACGGTAGTGTTGACAGGCGTAACCGCGCTCGTGCGCGCCACTGCCTTTACGATGGAAACCAAAGGCGCGACCCGCCCCAGCGAGTTGATCTACGATTGGCTCTACAACGCCGATGTGACCCACATCAGCAACGAAGTGGCTTTCGATAGTAGCTGTCCATTTCCCACGCCGGGGTATACCAATTTCATCCTGTGCAGCGACCCGAAATATTTCGAATTGCTGAAATATGTTGGGACGGATATTGTTGAGTTGACGGGCGATCACTTTATGGACCGCGGCGCGCAAGCCCTGCTCGACACCTTGGAAATGTACAAGCAAAATAATTTGCCATACTACGGCGGCGGCGCAAATGAAGAGGAAGCGCGCAAACCCGTGTTGATGGAAGTGAACGGAAATAAAATTGCGTTCATGGGTTGTAATGGAAAATTATCCTATAAATTTGTGAAGGCCACAGATTTTTCCCCCGGCGCCGCAGACTGCGATTACAAGTTTTTCACCCAACAAATTAAGGATGTGACCGCGCAGGGTTACCTGGTGATTTTTACTTTTCAACACGAAGAGTGTTATCACTTCGGCCCGTGCTACGCGCACGATGAAGATTTTCGCACGGCGGCAGATGCGGGCGCGGCGGTGGTGAGCGGAAGCCAGGCGCATTATCCGCATTTGATGGAGTTCCGCGGCGACTCATTTATTCATTATGGCCTGGGCAATCTCTTCTTCGACCAGATGACTTATGAAATGCCTGATGGCTCTGTGATCGATGAAACCCGCCGCGAGTTTATCGACCGTCACGTTTTCTATGACGGCAAATATCTTGGCATGGAATTGTTGACGGCCATGCTGGAGGATTTCTCCCGTCCGCGCCCGATGAATGAGCGCGAACGGACCGCGTTTCTTTCAGAGTATTTTTCTTACAGCGGGTGGGTTCCGCTTTTGCCAACACCCATTCCCCAGCCCACCGTCACGCTCACGCCGATTGCACTGCCGTAGGGTTTTGACCACAGACGATGGACGACAGACCACGGTCTACGGTCCATCGTCTGCGGTCTGCCATCTAACAATTTACAACCTTTTTACATCCCCGCCACACGTACTTAACCCCCTTCCCCTAAAATCTCATCATAACCTGAAGGAGGTTTCCAATGAAAAACGTGTTCAAGAAAATGATTCTGGCGGTATCCGCCGCCGCCCTCGTCTTTGCGGCATTCCCCGTTACCAGCGCCTTTGCCGCGGATGAGGATCCGCCCGCGCCAGGTGTGGCGTCCACAGGAAGGTTGGAGCGCATTTGGGCGCGTCAGTTGCAGAGGTATGAACGTCTTGGCAAGGCGTTTGAAGATATCGATGCGCACATTGCGAAGTTTCAGGAACGCATCGACAGGGCCGCCGAAAAAGGCAAGGATGTTACCGAACTGCAAGCCGCCCTGGATGCCTACGAAGCCGCGCTGATTGCCGCCCAGCCAACCTACGACAGCATTGGCAGCATTGTCAGCTCTCATGCCGGGTTCGACGCAGAAGGCAAAGTGACAGACGCTGAACAGGCCAGGTCTACTGTGGAGCAGATGCGCGCAAAAATGCAGGAAGTGAAGTCTGCCATGGGTGGCACGTTCAAGACGCTGCGCGAGGCATTGAAAGCCTTCCGTAAAGCCAACAAACCCGCCGAGCCAAAATCAGACCGTGATTCGTAATTCGTAATTTGATTTGCAATAAGACAGGCGCAATCCGATTGCGCCTGTCTGCTTGATTCCCTNNTAGTCCGCCTTTTCGGTAAGAAGTGGGCTAAAGTCCACTATCCGAATAAAAAGATAGGATTTCCCGCAAAAAAGCGTAAGGTGAATTATTCATTTTAGATCAAAACGAGGTACTCATGAAAAAGGAAATCATCCAAACCGACAACGCCCCAAAGGCAATTGGCCCCTACTCCCAGGCCATCCGTACTGATTCAATGATCTACACCGCCGGGCAAATTGGCCTCGACCCCGTCACAATGGAATTGGTTGCGGGCGGCATCGAAGAGCAAACCCGCCAGGTACTCTCCAACCTTCGCAGTGTGTTGGAGGCGGCTGGCTCCAGCCTGGAACATGTTGTGAAGACCACCGTCTTTTTGAAAGACATGAACGACTTTCCAAAGATGAACGCGGTCTACGCCGAATTTTTTGGCGGCAACCCGCCCGCGCGCAGTACCATTGCGGTTGCAGGTTTACCCAAAGGCGGAATGGTTGAAATTGAAGCTGTTGCATTGATTGTGTAAACCATGCCTTCTGAATTGATCCTGCTGGTTGACGACGAACCTTCCATTATCCAGCTTGTGCGCATGTATTTCGAGCGCGAGGGATTTCGCGTGCAGGAAATTTCAGACGGCGAATCTGCGCTGGAGGCGGTTGCCAAACAAAAGCCTGCCTTGATCGTGCTGGATGTGATGCTCCCCAAACTGGATGGCTTTGAAGTCTGCCGAAAATTACGCGCCAGCGGAGACCAAACCCCGATCATCATGTTGACCGCGCGGGATGAGGATATCGACAAAATCCTCGGCCTCGAACTCGGCGCGGATGACTACCTCACCAAACCATTCAACCCGCGCGAATTGATCGCGCGCGTCAAAGCCATTTTACGCAGGGGCGATAACAAAAAACAGGCGGATGGCAAAACCGTCCACCGCGGCGACTTGACGATTGACCCCGTCACAAGGGAGGTTCGCCTCGCTGCGCGGACCCTCGACCTGCGTACCCAGGAATTTGACCTTTTACTCACCCTGGCAGAACAGCCCGGCCGCGTCTTCACCCGTGAACAATTGCTCCAGCTTGCCTGGGGATTTGACTACTACGGCCAGACTCGCACCGTGGATGTGCATATTGCCCACCTCCGCAAGAAGTTGGAAGGCGGTTCAGTAAAGATCGAGACCGTTACGGGGGTGGGGTATAAACTTGTGGCATAATGTCGTTGCGAGGAGCGCTCTTGTTTTTTGCGACGAAGCAATCTCCTTGTGCGTTGAGATTGCTTCGTCGGTGTGCAAGCAAAAGGTGTCAGGGGAGGCAGAGGGTTCGCTGGGCTGTGAAAGGCCCTCACC
>CXWL01079792.1_pt1 | contig 33277 bp, 33 predicted proteins | sample 590931 | NCBI WGS metagenome assembly CXWL01 (sample SAMEA3498368, study PRJEB10139) | groundwater metagenome | biome: water well; material: biofilm material | place: Germany | collected 2015-04-27
AATCAGAACGAGCAAGGCTGAGAGCAGAGTCTCCAGACGCTTATACGGATGCTGATTTAGAATAGCTTGTAGAACTTGCGCATGAGAATCAGGTGAAAAACACACAGGTAGTACGAATAGAAGCCCCAGGTTTACTCAAGCTTGGGGCTTGTTTTATTTATGACGCACTTGTGGTCATTGCGCTTTCCTTCGTCTGCGTATGGGTTTTTATGTGGCTGGTGGGAGATGCAACTCATGGCGTTAAGCGGTACCTGTTACAGCTATTTTTGTGGTTGTCAGTTGGGATATATTTTGTCTGGTGTTGGCAAAAAAGCGGGAAGACACTCGCCATGCAAACTTGGCACTTAAAAATAATCAGTCAAGAGGCTCAATTGCTCTCTGTAAACATGGCAATTGCAAGATATGTGTTGGCAAGTATAAGTTTAATGCTATTCGGACTCGGTTTTTTATGGGCAATTGTTGATCGTGAAAATCTATTTTTGCATGATAGATTACTAAAAACCCGTATTATTTACAGTCATCTGCGCTCCACTTGATATAACAAAACGAAACCTGCCGTCAGAAATAAAATTGTTGGCATGACAGCGCTGAATAACGGCGACCAGTCATTTAATAAACCTAAATGTACAAATACTCGATTCAAAATTTGATACATCACACCCAGCATAATGCCAACAAATATTTTTGTGCTGGCCCCAGTCGAGCGTTGCTGAATGAAGCCAAAAGGTAAGGCTAAAATCACCATCACCAAGCAAGCAAGCGGGTAAATAATTTTTGCCCAAAGAGCAACTTCATAGCGTGTGGTCTTCTGCTTATTAAACGTTAAATGGTTGATATAAGAATTTAAATTCCAGGCTGACATTTTTTCTGGCATCACCAGTAATACATTCAATAACTCCGGGCGAATGAGTGAATGCCACTGCATTTCAGCCAATTTATTAACTCGGATTACATTTTTATCAAAATTAGTTTTTGAAACTTCTTTTAGCTTCCAGTAATCTTCTTCAAATTGGCCAGTTTTAGCGTTACTAGTCGTGCGCAGCTTAAAATTTTGGTCAAACTCATATATGTGAATATTGAGTAAAGTGGCATCAGGCAACACCTCTTCAACATTCACAAAACTATTACCATCTTTTACCCAAAGACCAGATCTGAAATCTTGAGCAACTACTGAGTCAGTCGCTTTGATTCGCATGCGCTGAGCCATCTTTTCGCTAAAGGGGGTGATGAGCTCTCCCACTAAAAAAGTCACAATGGTAAACACCAAGCCTACTTTTAATAGTAAAAGTGCGATATTAGCTAGCGAGAGGCCGCTGACCCTTAACACAATAAGCTCGGAATAGCGTGAAAACTGCCCCAAGCTATACATACATCCTACCAGCACGGCAACCGGCATCACATCATAAACATGGCCAGGGGCGCTGAGCAACACGAACAGTGCGATCTTGCCTAATCCATAACTTCCTTTACCTAGGTTCTCAAGCTCTTGAATCAAATCAAAAAATGAGAACATTGCTATCAATGCCAACATAATCAGCAGCACATTGACCGTGACTTCTTTGAGTAGGTATCGGGAAAGAATTTTCATGGTTTGATTTCTATGGTGTTAAATAATGCTATTTAATTAGTGCTCATTGCGAATTTTTGACCATGATGTCAGGAAAATTCTCGGCAAGATTGGTAGTTGAAATGCGCGTCGGTAAAACATATAAACAGCGAGGGCTAAAAATAACAGATGTACTGGCCATAATCCAATTATCCCACTGATTTTTCCTTGTGCAATCCAGGCTTGTATGATGCTGAGTAGATTGTTATAAATGATATAAATAATGAGTGCCAAAGCAAAATTAGCAGAGCGGCCAGCGCGTGGATCTAGTGAGCTTAAGGGAATGGCGAGTAACGCAAGTATAAGGGCCGAAATGGGAATGGCAAGCCTCCACTGTAATTCTGCGTTATTGGTGCTATTGTTGTTTTGAATTAATTCTTGACTTGATATTGACTGTGTAGTGGGTGGCTCCTGCTTCACTTCGGCCGCCTCAACTCTGATAGCGTATTTTTCAAATTCAGTGGTGGAGTATTCGGCAGTACCGCGCAATCCTTGATAGCGTCGCCCATTTTGCATGAGTAAAAAATTGTCACCATTTTTCTCAGCAAGACGGCTGCCTTGGGCTGCTACGACAATGCCTAACTTTTGATGCTGAATTGATTGTACAAAGATATTTTTGACGACATTTCCCAATTCATCAAAGCTTTCTACAAAAAAAACTCGTTCAGCATGGGCTGATTCTTTGAAAACTCCAGGGCTAATTGCGGCTAAGTCATCACGGCTTTCAAGTTGCGTGCGATAGTTTTCAACTTTATTAATAGCCCACGGTGTGATAAATAAACTCAAAATAGAAATGAGTATAACGATAGGTACAGTAAAGATGAGTACAGGGCGAATCCAGCTGTTAATACTTAGCCCCGCACTAAACCAAATCACCATTTCAGAGTCACGATACCAGCGTGATAGTGTCATGAGTACCGCTAAAAATAAACTGAGTGATAACAACATAGGAAGAAACCTGATCATGTTGAACCCCAGCATAGTAGTAATGGCATCATTTGGCAAAATACCTTTGGCGGCAAGCTGGATTAAATATCCAGCACGCTGTGCAATGACAATGCCGACCAAGATGAGAAAAGCACCAGCAGCGGTTGAGATAAGTTCTTGTAAGAGTGAGCGCCTAAAAAGCATATGATGTATTTATGACCATTTATTTACGACTATGAATTACGTGTAAAACACGAGATAATTTACAAAATAACAGAAAAGGGTGCAACACCATGGAATTTAGCATAAAAAACGGTAATCCGGAAAAACAGCGTAGCGATTGTGTGATAGTTGGTGTGTATGAATCACAAAAACTGTCGGATGCAGCACAGGCAATCGACGGAGCTTCTGCTGGCTACATTACCAATATTCTTAAACGCGGTGATATGGATGGAAAATTAGATGCGACTTTGATGTTGCATAACGTGCCAGGCACGCTGAGTGAACGCGTGTTGTTGGTTGGTTTGGGCAAAGAACCTGATTTTACTGAGAAGCAATACTGCAAAGCGGTACGTGCTTCTGTTAAAGCACTGGCAAACATTGGCGCTAGTAATGCGACTACTTTTTTAGCAGAGTTACCTGTAAAACAATTAAGTGCACGGCGAAAAATAGCGCTTATGGCGGAAACTACGCTGGATGCGACGTATAAGTTTGATGCTATCAAAAGAAAAAAAGACGATGATAATGCTGATGCTAAAAAGGGCATTGCAACATTGGGCATTAATGTTGCACAAGCGAGTGACATTCAATACGGTGAGGTGGGTCTAGCCGACGGTCAGGCTTTAGCAGCGGGTGTCAGCCTGGCAAAAGATTTAGGTAACTTGCCGCCTAATGTGTGTACGCCAACATATTTGGCTGAACAAGCATTGGCAATGGGTAAGATGTATGGTTTCAAAGTAGAAGTGCTGGAGCGTGATGCGCTTGAAAAATTAGGTATGGGTTCGTTTTTAGGGGTTACGCAAGGTAGTGAAGAACCGCCAAAATTTATCATCATGCAGCATCTAAAAGGTAAAAAAGGTCAAAAGCCCGTGGTGCTAGTGGGTAAAGGCATTACTTTTGATACAGGTGGTATTTCATTAAAACCAGGCAGCGAGATGGATGAAATGAAGTACGATATGTGTGGAGCAGCAAGCGTGTTAGGCACATTTAAGACGATTGCCGTAATGGATTTGGATTTAAATGTTATCGGCATTATTCCAACTTGTGAAAACATGCCAGATGGCCGTGCAACAAGGCCAGGCGATGTGTTAACCAGTATGTCAGGCTTGACTATTGAAGTGCTGAACACCGATGCTGAAGGCCGTTTGATTCTGTGCGATGCGCTGACTTATGCTGAGCGCTTTGAGCCAAGTGCTGTGGTGGATATTGCCACGCTAACAGGCGCATGCGTGATTGCGCTTGGTCACCATGCCAGTGGTTTATTTAGCAATAACGATGAGCTTGCCAAAGAGCTGTTACAAGCAGGTGAAACGGCGCTAGACCGCGCATGGCACATGCCAATGTGGGATGACTACCAACCGTTACTGGATAGTAATTTCGCAGATATGGCCAATATTGGCGGGCGTGCTGGCGGCAGTATTACTGCGGCATGTTTCTTGTCTCGTTTTGCTAAAAAATATGATTGGGCGCATTTGGATATTGCTGGCACAGCGTGGAAATCTGGTAAAGAAAAAGGCGGTACAGGGCGCCCTGTGCCATTGTTGACGGAGTTTCTGGTTGCACGTGCGAACAAGTCTAATAAGTAGAGCTGTTCGAATGACGCGTGTAGAATTCTTTTTTAACGTGCCAGACAAGTTAGCTAAAGTTGCTGAGCTATGTGATAAAGCCGTGGGCAAAGGTCGCCAGCTAACTATTTTCACGCAAAATGACGAAATGAGTAGTGCACTGCAGCAACAGCTTTGGCTACAGTCGGCGACTAGTTTTTTACCTAGCGCCAAACCTGATGAGATAACGAGTCGATTCTCACCAATCCTGCTTGATACGAATGGTGAGAAGTTGACGCAAGATGATGTTTTAATTAACTTGCAAGCTGAGTATCCGCCATTTTTTAGTCGTTTTAGGTATTTGGTAGAGCTTGTCGGCGCTGATGAAACTGACAAAATTGCTGCAAGAGCACGTTACAAATTCTATCGTGATCGTGGTTATGAAGTAAAATCAACAAATATGGAAAGTAATTGATACTAACAGTAAGTGGAATTATGCCTACAGGCGTTATGTATTTACTGCAAACCAGGTGAGTTGTGATTCAAATCAATTTAGAGTGAGCTTAATATGCAAGAAGAAGATATTCCCATGCTGACAGAGGTGCATGCAGTAGCTGAAAAATCTGCATCCAAGACAGTTCAGTTATCCGCTAATTTGATTGCAGAGATTATCGCTCAAATCAAACCGCAGTTAGAGGAAGGGATTGAAAAGTCTGTTTTTCAAAAATTTAAAAAAAAGATGCAAGATGAACTAATGGATGGCTTGCTTAGTGAATCTGCAAATATTCAAAAGGCCAACCAAGCCTACCTTTCAAGTGCGTTAAGTCAACAATACGAGCAACAGTCTCAACAACTCGAAAAAAAGTTTGATTCGATTCAGCAGGCTAAAGAGGTGACTCTGAAAGAGTATGTGACCGATGAATTATCTGCAGCGCAACTAGCTAGCCATACCTCTTTGTCAGATACGATTCATTCGGAAATTGAACATTCTCAACAAACCCTAGCCGAACAAATTAAACATTCTTTAGCCCAGGAAATGAACCAGGCAGTAACAAACGCAGAGCAGACTGTGATGGATAACACGGCTAATTTTGTGGATAAGGCAAAGGCGGACTTGGCCACTGAATTACCGAGCATGTTGCACACAAATGCTGCGATTATTAAAGCCGACCTGAATCACGCGTTGAGCCAAATGCAGGTGCAAGGTATTGAGGAGGTGCAAGCCAACCTCACGCAGGCCTTGCCGATGATGGAGCAGTCGCTGACCAGCCGGTTGCAAGCTACTCTAGCGAGCCTGGAGACATTGACCGTTGAAAATGCTACACATGCATTTCAAACTAAAATATCACAATTACATGAAGAAATATTGGCGCAACATCAAGCTAATCTTGCCCGTGAATTATCATCTGTTTATCAAGGACTTACTCAACAAACACAAGTAGAGCTAAGTGTGTATTTAGACGCTTTGCAGGTGCAGTCCCAGCAGCAATTAGAGCAGAAGTTAGGCGCTACATTTCCAGCGTTATATCAAGACTTATCGAATGAGCTGAGTGCAACATTGAGAAATGATTTTGTAGCATTGGCAGAAAATGCTAAAAATGATTTCAAAGAGGCCTTAAATGCCGAGTTACCAGCAGTTGAGCAAGCGCTAAGCAACAAAGTGCATGAAATATTAAATGCTGAAGTACCCCGTATTGAGCAAACAATGAGTTTGAGTATTAAGTCGGAAGTCGAAAAGTTGGTTGAGTCAGTACGTTTGGTTTTTTATAAGTAATATCTGATTTAATCAAATAGTAGTGATAAATAGTTTTTGACTATTGACTATTGGCCGTCAATTAGTGTTTTATAGGCTTCGGCTGATAATAGTTGATTCTCAATGTTAGTTTCATACGGTTTAAATTTGAATATCCAAGCCTGATAAGGATTCTCATTGATTAGCTCAGGTGCGTTGATGAGCGTTTGGTTGATTTCAATCACCTCACCATCTACTAGCGCATGTAAGTCAGATCCCGTTTTAACAGACTCAACTAAGCCACAAGGTTTTCCTGCGCTAAGTGTTGTACCAATTGCTGGGGCATCAATAAATACAATATCACCTAATAAATCTTGTGCATAATCAGTGATACCAGCTTCCCATAAGCCATCTGCAGTAGGTTTAGTCCATAAATGTTCGGCGCTGTAGAGTAGTGATTCGGGAATACGCATTATATTGCTCAAATAGTGTAAGTGGATTTACTGATTATTTTAGCCTTAATTTTATTGTAACGAGTTGAATTTTATAAATTTAATTCTCTTATAAGCTCAGGATGGGCGGGCACTTAAATAAAAATGAAAATTTATTAATGACAAAGCTAAAGTTTTTATATAGTATCCCGTTGTAACTATATGAGATGAAACAAACAAATGAAATTTCGTATGCGTAAATTTTTACTGCTCTATATTGCATTGATGCTTAGTGCATCGCCAGTGGCTTTACAAGCTGCTGGTAAAAAATCGCACAAACACGTTGCGGTCAGCAGCAAATACAAACTTGCTAATTATAAATCTGGCAACCATAGAATTCATCACCGTTTGCGTAGCCAAAAAGTGGCGACGGTTGCCTACGATGGCAGTGGTCCGCTTCGGCTTGCATCATCTAAAGCGCTGGTAATTAACCAGCTTACCGGCGAGACGATCTTCGCAAAAAATACAAATCAATCAACACCAATCGCCTCTGTCACCAAGTTGATGACTGCCATGGTGCTGTTGGATGCGCATTTGCCTATGGATGATTTGATATTCATTGCCGATGAAGATGTTGATTATCTTAAAGGCACTCACTCCAGATTGGGTGTGGGTAGCGCGCTCGCGCGTGGCGAGTTATTGCAATTAGCTCTAATGGCATCTGAAAATCGTGCTGCTGCTGCATTGGCGCGTAATTATCCTGGTGGTATTAATACATTTATTAGCGCAATGAATCACAAGGCAGAAGTATTGGGCATGAAGTCTACACATTTCTTTGATGCCACAGGGCTGGATAGCAACAATGTTTCTACGGCAGAAGACTTAGTGCGTATGGTTAATGCAGCCTATCATTACCCAGAGATTCGCCAAGTCACGACTACGGCTTCACAAGAAGTCACGCTGTATGGGCGTCGGAATCCTGTGAATTTTGTAAATACCAACTCGTTGGTACGGGGCGGTGATTGGGTGATTGGTTTATCAAAAACTGGATTTATCAATGAAGCCGGACGTTGTTTGGTGATGCAGGCCGAAATTTCAGGTCAGCCTATGATTATAGTATTGCTTGACTCTGCAGGAAAGCTCACCCGTATTGGTGATGCAAAACGCATTCGTAAATGGATTGAACATAATGATGTTAATTCTCTAGGTGAGAATGTTAGTGGTTAGCAGTTTAACTGCTGGTATTTAAAAAAGCGGCTTTTTTGCCGCTTTTTTATTTTTTGCCGCTTTTTTATTTTGATGCTTTTAATATGAATTTTTTAACTATTTACTAACTTTTTTGCTGGCAGGTTTTTTTGGGANNGGCTTCGCAGTAGTAGACTTATTTTTGGCAGTTGGTTTTTTCACGCCAGCTTTTTTCGCTGTGGTTTTTTTAGCAGGCACTTCTTTTGCGGCTTTTGCATTTAATAGTTCTAAGGCTTCTTCTAAAGTAAGTGCTTCAGGCTCTATACTTTTTGGTAGTGTTGCACGAATTTTCCCATGTTGTACATAAGGGCCATAACGCCCTGCAAACACTTCAATTTGACCATCCTCAGTAGGGTGGCTGCCAAGCGAGCATAGTGGCGCAGGGCCTGTATGCGCTTGTGCGAGCAAGGTGACGGCACCTTCTAAATCAATGTTAAATACACTCTCACTTTTTGGAATAGATTTGAATTTACCATCGTGATTCACATAAGGACCAAAACGCCCAATGTTAGCCACAATCTTTTTATTGGTCACTGGGTGTAAGCCTAAGTCACGTGGTAAAGATAGCACCATCATCGCTGTTTCTAGACTTATATCAGTAAGAGGTATTTCTTTAGGCACGCTGACGCGTTTTGGTTTCTTTTTGTCGCCCTCTATTGCTAAGCCTAGCTGTAAATATGGTCCGTAAGGCCCATTCATGAGCATGACTTCTTTCCCAGTATCAGCATCAGTACCAATCACTATGGGGTCGCTACCAGCGGCCGCTGCGCCATTGAGGCTGCGTTTATAATCACATTTTGGCGTATCGTTATAACCTGTACAACCAATAAAGGTGCCAAAACGGCTCAATTGCTTTTGTAGGGGCTTGCCGCATTTAGGGCATGCCTCGTCAATCAGCTCGTTACCTGGACGGTCTACATTGGCCTTGCTGAGCAATTGCTGATTAAAACCCTGCCAAAACTCAGCCATGAGCGGAATCCACTCACGTTCGCCTTCAGCCACACTATCAAGCGCGTTTTCCAAGTTGGCGGTAAAGTCATAATCCACATATTTGGTGAAATGTTCGGTTAAAAATTTATTCACTACACGTCCCACATCGGTAGGCGTAAAGCGCTTTTTATCCAGCAACACGTACTCACGATCTTGCAGGGTGCTAATAATACTGGCATAGGTTGAGGGGCGGCCAATGCCGTATTCTTCTAAAATTTTAACTAAACTCGCCTCACCATAGCGTGGTGGAGGTTCGGTAAAATGTTGGTCACCATATATTTTTTCAATGGTGAGTACTTCGCCAGTTTCAAGGTGTGGTAATTTGCATTCGCCTTCCTCTTCCTCGTCATCTGTGCCTTCCATATATACAGCAATAAAGCCAGCAAACACCATCGTTTGCCCAGTTGCGCGGAATAAGTTGGCATCGCTACCCACACTTAAATCTACACTGACAGCATCAAATTTAGCGGGCGACATTTGGCAAGCAAGTGCGCGCTTCCAAATCATTTCATATAGTTTAAATTGTTCGTCAGTTAAAAACTGGCGAACTTTGGCTGGTGTGCGGCTAATATCAGTAGGGCGTATCGCCTCATGTGCCTCTTGCGCACTTTTAGACTTTGTTTTGTACATGATGGGCGATTTTGGCAGATATTCCGCATCAAAATTATTTTTTACATAATCACGAATTTGCATTACGGCTTCTGTTGCCATATTGAACGAATCGGTGCGCATATAAGTAATCAAGCCAACTGTACCGCTGCCTACATCCATGCCCTCATACAGTTGTTGAGCAACACGCATGGCACGTGCAGTAGTAAAACCTAATTTACGCACTGCCTCTTGTTGTAGGGTGGATGTGGTAAATGGCGCCGCTGGGCTGCGACTGCGTTGCTTTTTCTCAACTCGCGAAACAGTGGTTTTACCTGCACTTGCCAGAAGCAATTTTCCTACAATATCGCTTTGCTGATCATGATTAATCACCGTGAATTGTTCAACTTTTTGATTGTTCAGTTGAACCAACTTGGCGCTAAAACCATGGCTATGCTTCAAAGCGTCTAAGTGAATAGTCCAATATTCTTGTGATTTAAACGCTTCAATTTCTAGCTCGCGTTCAACTATGAGTCGTAATGCCGGGCTTTGCACACGGCCTGCTGATAGTCCGCGACGAATTTTTTTCCAAAGTAATGGCGATAAGTTAAAGCCTACCAAGTAATCTAAAGCGCGCCGCGCTTGCTGTGCATTCACCATTGGCATGGAAATATCGCGAGGTTCGGCAATCGCGTGTTCTACGGCACTTTTGGTAATCTCATGAAACACAACGCGCTTCATGAGCTTGTTTTTGAGTAAGTTTTTAGATTTTAAAATTTCGGCAATATGCCATGAAATCGCTTCACCTTCGCGATCCGGATCGGTTGCGAGGTAGATGCTATCTGCATTTTTAACGGCTTTGGCAATGGCATCTACATGCTTACTGTTGCGCTCGATAATGTCGTATTTCATGGCGAAGTTATCTGCCGTATCGACTGCGCCATTTTTAGGAATTAAATCGCGCACATGTCCATAAGAGGCTAGCACTTCAAAGTCGCTTCCAAGATATTTTTTGAGCGTTTTTGCTTTGGAAGGAGATTCAACAATTAACAGTTTGGACATGAATGCCTAGATAAAGGGGTTAAGTTAAATGGGGTTTGCCAAGACTACATATTGGCATGATAACAAGGTAAATGGCTGTAAGACAACAACTTACCGTACATAGTACGTTAATTAACTTACATTAGAGAGCCTATTGTGTATTTCGAATGAACTCTATTCGCGTGCCATCAGTGCTATTTAAACTCAAAGCAGCACCTTCGTTGGCAATGTCGCCGAACAGCGGATCTTCATCTTCTGGCTTGGCTTGACTCAAGTTTTTGAAGTCATATAAATTAAAATCCGCTAAGTGTGAAGGCTCTACATTGCCGATAGCGCGGAAGATATTATTGACACGGCCTGGTTGTTCGCGCTCCCAGGCTTGCAACATCTCTTTCACTTTTTGGCGCTGTAAATTTTCTTGGCTGCCACATAAATCGCAAGGGATAATAGGGAACTCCATTTGGCGGGCATAGCTGGCAATGTCTTTTTCGCTGCAATAAGCCAATGGGCGTATCACAATGTTTTGCTTGTCATTTGTTGAGAGTTTAGGTGGCATCGCTTTCATTTTTGCGCCAAAGAATAGATTCAAAAATAAAGTTTCCACAATGTCATCGCGGTGATGACCCAGCGCAATTTTATTCGCGCCCAGTTCTTTTGCTGTGGTATAAATCACGCCACGCCTTAGCCGAGAACATAGTGAACAAGTTGTTTTGCCTTCAGGGATTTTTTCCTTAACAATCGAGTAAGTGTCGGCTTCAACAATGCGGAAATCAATGCCAAGTTTCTCGAAGTAAGCGGGTAAAATATCAGCGGGAAACCCAGGCTGCTTTTGATCTAAATTCATCGCAATGAGTTTGAAGTTGATAGGCGCGCGCTCTTGTAAAGCCAGCAATATCATCAGCATGGCGTGAGAATCTTTACCGCCGCTCATGCAAACCAGCACGGTGTCGCCTTCTTCAATCATGTTGTAATCGCCAATCGCTTTGCCTGTGGCGCTGATCAGGCTATTACGAAGCTTGATGAAGTTGTTGGAATGGTTAGCAGGTAAGTGTCTGATCATAAATTCAGTGACCTGCCGCCATCTACAGCCAATACGTGACCAGTAATAAACGGCGCATCGGCGATTAAAAATTTAACGGCTTTTGCTACATCTTCAGCTTCACCTACCCTTTTAAGTAGTGTTTGGTTGATAACCCGCTGACGATATACTTCGTCAAATTGTGGATTGCTGTCTGGCCATTGCACAGGGCCTGGTGCCACTGCATTTACGCGCACTTCAGGGCCTAGCTCATGTGCAAGTGATTTAGTGAGTGTGACTAACCCAGCCTTAGCCATGCTATACACAATGTAGCCTTTTTTCGGACGTTCTACATGCATATCGGTAATGTTGATAATGCAACCATGATTTTTACGTAGCTCGGATGCCGCAGCCTGAGATAGAAACAATGGCGCTTTTAAGTTGCTACCCATCAGGTCATGCCATTTGGTTTCATCAATATCTCCAATTTCACTCGCATAATAGGTGGATGCATTATTGATGAGCACATCTAAACGCCCAAAGTGGTTGACGGTTTCGGTAATCAAGTTAGGTAAGCCGGCAATATTGAGTAAATCGCCTTGAATAATTGCTGCAGAATTAGCGCGTTGTAAATTGAGCTCTGCCTGCAAAGCGCGCGCTTCGTTAAGCGAGCTTTTGTAGTGAATCATTAAGTTGTAGCCATCTGCGTGTAGCAAGCGGCAAATGGCAGCGCCCACGCGCTTGGCACCGCCCGTAATGAGTACTACCTTATTTGTGATGACTGTAGCCACGCTTTATCCAATTTTTATGTCTAGCCATTATAATCTAAGTATTATGTCTACATTGCCTACACCCTTAACAGATGCCAAAAAACATAGCCAGAAACTTGTTTCGCTGATCGTAAACACAATAAAAGAAGCAGGTGGCTGGATAGACTTTGCTCAGTTTATGCAGTTGGCGCTTTATGCGCCTAGCCTGGGGTATTACAGCGCGGGTAGTCAAAAGTTCGGTACGGGCGGAGATTTTGTCACCGCACCTGAAATTTCACCGCTGTTTGCGCAAACACTTTCGAATCAAATCGCGCAGATTTTACGGGAAACAAATGGCAACATACTTGAGTTAGGTGCGGGTACAGGCAAATTAGCGGCTGATATATTGCTGACTTTAGCGCAACTGGATGTATTGCCAACGAAGTATTTTATAATGGAAGTAAGTGACCACTTACGTCAAGTTCAGCTTGAAACCTTACAAAAAAAACTGCCGCAAGCACTCATGCAGCGTGTGGAATGGCTCAATGTGCTGCCAACAGCATTTCATGGTGTTGTAATCGGTAACGAAGTATTAGACGCAATTCCAGTGCATATTGCGCATGTTACACAGCAGGGTTTGTGTGAGCGCGGTGTGGTGGTCGAGAGAGAAGCTTTTGCCTGGCTGGATAGGCCGCTTACAGAGCAACGGTTATTTGATACCGTAAGCCAGCATAATTTAACTGAGGGCTACATCACCGAATTTTGTCCCGCAGCGAGTGGGCTGATTACCAGTCTGGCTGACATGCTGCAGCACGGTATTATTTTGATGATTGATTATGGATTCTCAGCGCGCGAGTATTATCATCCGCAGCGCAACCAAGGAACGCTCATGTGCCACTATCAACATTATTCCCACATTGAACCGTTAATCAATGTGGGTCTGCAAGACATCACGGCGCATGTTGATTTTACAAGTATCGCGCATGCAGGCGTTAACAATGGCGTAGAGTTAAGCGGTTTTTGCGGCCAGGCACAATTTTTAATGAACTGCGGCATTTTAGATGTTATGTCGCAGGTATCACCGCATGACATGGCGCGCTATGCGCCGCTTGCCGCTGCTGCCCAAAAACTATTGTCTCCCGCTGAAATGGGCGATTTATTTAAGGTGATTGCCTTTAGTAAAAACATGGAAACACCACTCATTGGTTTTGTTTCAGGCGATAAATCTCACACTTTGTAGGCGTGATGTTTACATCGCGAACAGTCTTTCCACGCTCCCGACTTCGTTAGAATAATAGGTGCGTCATGTATAATGCGCGGCATGAATGAACATGATTTAACACAAGAACACCCACATCGCCGCATTCGCAGTTTTGTATTGCGCCAAGGCCGTTTAACCAAAGGTCAAGCCCGCGCCCTGGAAACGGGGTTGCCTAAGTTTGGCATTACTTACACGCCGGAAGCGATTGATTTGAATGCTAAATTTGGTCGCACGGCAAGTAAAAAAATACTGGAAATTGGTTTCGGTATGGGTGAAACTACTGCAAAAATTGCACAGACTTTACCTGAATGTGATTTTTTAGCGGCAGAAGTACATACACCAGGTGTTGGTGGCCTGCTTAAGCTGATTGAAGAGCTGGCGCTCACTAACATTCGCATTATTCAGCATGATGTAGTAGAAGTGCTGCAAAATATGCTGGCAGATGCAAGTTTAGATGGCGTACATATTTTTTTCCCCGACCCTTGGCATAAAAAGCGCCATCACAAACGCAGGCTGATTCAAGCAGAGTTTGTAAAGTTGCTGTGTAGCAAACTTAAAGCAGGTGGTTACTTGCATGTAGCAACCGATTGGCAGGAGTATGCAGAATGGGTGTTAGAAGTGTTGAATGCTGAACCGCAGTTACAAAATACCGTCGAAAGTTATGCTGAAAAGCCTAGCTATAGACCGCTCACTAAGTTTGAAAATCGTGGGTTAAAGCTGGGGCACGGGGTTTGGGATATGGTGTTTACGCGTAAGTAATGGCTTGCCAAAAATGACAGTAATTTCGTAGATCAAAGCTTCAATCATCACCATCGTCATTTCGGGTGCGAGCGGTGGCAGGGGGTTGGTGCAATTAGATTGAATGTATCAATCCCGCATAAACTGCGCTCAAACCAAATCTTCCGCCTCATCCGCAAACAACCACTTCCCGATCACTTTCTCAGCTTCCTCCACACCTTGTTTTTTCAAGCTGGAAAACAACTGAATCGTGCATTCACTATGGTAATGGTTGCCCCAAGTTTCAATCAGTTCTTTACGCACACGGCTTAATGTTAAGCCAGCTTCGCCGCGTGAGAGTTTGTCTGATTTTGTTAATAAAACATGTACAGGTTTACCGCTTGGGCAAAACCAATCCAACATTTGGCGGTCTAGTGGCGTTAGTGGGTGGCGGCTATCCATGACCAGCACCAAGCCGCCTAAACTTGAGCGTTCACTTAAATAGCGTGCAAGTACGTTTTGCCAGTGCGCGCGCATGGCTTCAGGTACCTTGGCGTAGCCATAGCCTGGTAAATCGACCAAATGTCTGTCATTGCCAAGGGTGAAAAAGTTAATGAGTTGCGTGCGCCCCGGTTGCTTACTCACAAATGCCAGGCGATTATGGTTGGCAAGTGTGTTGAGGGCACTGGATTTACCTGCGTTTGAGCGGCCAGCGAAGGCAACTTCAATGCCGCTGGCAAGTGGTAAATCGCGTAAATGGTGGGCTGATATGTAAAAAGCAGCATTTTGAAACAATGGCATGAAAATCCAATTCTATTTTGGTTTGTCTCTAATCGGGTTTAGTACTATATTTAAAGACGGTATAAACAATAGTGAAAAATGCTATCACGAATAGGGGTTTTTCGCTAAAATAGCGAGTTAATTGATTGAATAATTTATGATTAGTCATATTTCTGGTTGGGTAAATTTGTGATCGAGCAAATTTTGTGGGTAAGTAAATTTAAGAGATAGGAGCAGTAATGCAATTTCGTCATCTAGTATTGTTAGCATTAAGTGTTGTGTCGTTCGCATCTGCACGGGTTGTGGTGGCGGCGACCCCTACAGAAGCCGCTGCACCTGTGGCAGTTGTTGAGAAAAAAACAGCAGAACAAATTGTAAGCACTGTATGCACGGCTTGCCACGCGCCAGATGGCAATAGCGTAATTAGCCTAAACCCGAAATTGGCGGGTCAGCACCCCGAGTATCTTGAAAAACAATTGACTGAATTCAAATCAGGCAAACGCGCTAACGCGGTGATGTCTGGCATGGGGGCTATGTTAAGTGACGAAGAAATGAAAAACGTAGCTGCTTATTTTGCTAACCAAAAACTCACACCAGGCCAAGCAAAAACTAATGGCGCTGGCTCGCTGGGTGAAAAAATCTATCGTGGTGGTATTGCTGCAACTAACGTACCTGCTTGCGCAGCTTGCCATGGCGCAACTGGCGCAGGTTTGCCAAAACAGTTTCCACGTTTGGGTGGTCAGCATGCAGATTATACCTTGGCGCAATTAAGAACCTTCCGCAGTGGCGAGCGTGCTAATGCTCCGATGATGATGACGATTGCTACAAAAATGACGGATGCTGAAATGGCTGCAGTGGCTGATTACATTCAAGGTTTGCGTTAAATCATGTTGTTTAGATTAAGGGTGGCGTAAGCTGCCCTTATTTTTTGCTCACTACATATTTGGCCGTCATCTTTAATTTACAGATAGCCATAGGCTAACTGGCTGATATTAGATTCAAACTTTAAGCTTCCAATATTCTGAATATCCAGTATTTTGAACCCTAAACTACCCCTCTCTAAAAATATTTTTGACTTAATGAGCTCAATGCGTTTCGCCGTGAGCATGCTTAGCGTGCTGGGCATTGCATCAATTATCGGCACAGTGTTAAAGCAGAACGAGCCTTATGAAAATTACATCATAAAATTTGGTCAGTTTTGGTTTGGTTTTTTTGAAAGCCTGGGACTTTACGACGTTTACCATAGTGGTTGGTTCTTAATTATTTTGCTGTTTTTGGTGATATCTACCAGCCTTTGTATTTATCGTAATAGTCCTTCGATGATTAAAGAGTGGCGTGCCTTCAGAGAGCACGCCACAGAGAAATCACTCAATGCTTTTAGTCATCAAGTGACTTATGTAATCAAAGCCAGTGCCATTAACTCAAACCTAGAAATCACTAAGCAACAACTCACACAATTTTTGCATGCCAAAGGCTTTAAATATAAATTCAATACACGAGCAGACGGTAGCGAGTTAATCGCTGCAAAGGCAGGCACACACCAGCGTTTGGGTTATATATTTACCCATGTTGCCATGGTCATTATATTCTTTGGTGGTTTGCTAGATGGTAATTTACCGTTAAAAGTGCAAGAGATATTGGGGCAAAAGCGCATTGAAACCTTGGATATTCCAGAATCTCAAGTGCCGGCGGTAAGTCGGCTTGGTACAAGTAACTTATCATTTCGCGCGAATATGACGCTACCAGAAGGAACAAGCGGCAATGTGGCATTTGTACGTGTACGCGATGGTTATCTGGTGCAAGATTTGCCGTTCCGTATCGCTTTAAAAGATTTTCGCATTGAGCACTATGCAACGGGACAGCCTAAGTCGTTTGAGAGCGACATTGTGATTATTGACCCTGATTTGAAAACGACCCTCACCAAAACAATCAGCGTCAATCATCCGCTCACCTACAAAGGCATTGCAATTTACCAGTCAGATTTTCAAGATGGTGGTACGAAGCTTAATTTCAAAGTGTGGGATTTATTTGCCAAAGACAATAAACCCCAAAAATTGGATGGTGCTATATTTCAAAAAGGGTCGTTGGGTGAAGGCGTCAGTACTTTAAAAGTTGAATATAACGATTTCCGTAAATTCAACATCATTAATTTGTCACCTGATGGTAAAGGCAAGCCGCACAACGTAGGCCCAAATATCACCTACAAGCTACGAGATGCGCAAGGCCAAGCCAAAGAATACGTGACTTACATGCAGCCTATGCAAATTGAGGGTAAACATTATTTTCTATCGGGCATGCGTGAAACAGCTCAAGAAGATTTTCGCTATTTGCGCATTCCAGTGGATGACGACTTGAGTTTGCAGGGATTTATGAATTTTAGAGCCACTATGCTGGATGCGTCCAAATATCCTGAAATTGCACGCCGATTAACGCAGAATACAATAGATAGCAATAAAAACGCTGTTTTAAAAACTCAGTTTGAGGAAAGCATGATTCAACTGTTGAAAACATTTGCACAAGGTGGGTATAGCCAGGTGGCGCAAGTGATTGAAAAGAATGTGCCGGAAAAAGCGCGCGAAGCAACTGCCAGAACTTACATTAAAATGATCAACATCGCTGCACTTGAAGCTTACAATACGAGCTTAGCCGCTAATAAAAAACCATTGCTAGTCAATAATGCAGAAACTCAAGCGTTGGTGCAAGATGGCTTGAATGCATTTAGCGACATGTTTTTTTACGGGTCACCGTATTTTTTACAGCTTGAACAATTTGAACATAAGGAGGCGAGCGGCTTGCAACTGACAAAGTCGCCTGGTCAAAAGTGGGTCTATTTAGGCTCGGTTCTATTGGTGCTGGGTATATTTTCCATGCTGTATATTCGTGAGCGGCGCATTTGGTTATTGCTAAAACCTGCGAGTAATCAAGTGCATTTTGCAATGTCGTCAAACCGTAAGCATTTAGATTTTGAACAAGAGTTTAATTTGTATCGCGAACAGCTTGGAAATTTAATAGTCAGAGCCTGATAGCCTAAGGATTTAACATGAATACCGACTCACTTGATTATGCACCGAAATCATTACTACAAAGCCTCAATTGGCAAGATTGGCTATATGCAATCATCCTTGTTGCAGGGTCAATATTCGCCTACAGCAAATACGCGCAATATATGGATGTCTATGAAATAGGGTTTTTGTTTAGCGCGGCAGCAGTATTTAGCTACTTGGGTTGGCAGTGGAAATCACTCGGTAAGTTAGTGCTGGGCGTAGGTGCTGTCAGTTTATTTTCAATCAGTTTATATCATGGTGAGCAGGCGCGTGCCACGCAGGTGTTTTTGCTCAAGTACCTAATATCAAGCCAATCTGCCATTATGTGGATGAACGTACTGTTTGTGTTGGCGATGGCAACCTACTGGTTTGCAATGTATAAGCGCTCGGAGTTCACTGGTAAGGTAGCGTCTGCGCTCACTTGGAACGCAGTATTGATGGGCTTTGCAGGGCTGATGGTGCGCTGGTATGAGTCTTACTTGATTGCACCAGATGTAGGCCATATTCCAATTAGTAATTTATATGAAGTATTTATTTTATTTTGCTTAATCACGGCTTTGCTTTATTTGCATTATGAGCAACGCTTAAATACCAAACAATTGGGTGGCTTTGTATTGCTGGTCATCAATGCCGCTGTTGGCTTTATTCTTTGGTACACCTTTGATCGCCAAGCCAATAACATTCAACCGTTGGTTCCTGCGTTACAAAGTTACTGGATGAAAATACATGTGCCTGCCAATTTTATCGGCTACGGCGCTTTTTCAATAGCAGCCATGGTCGCTAGTGCTTATTTGCTTGCTGAGAAAGGGCTGCTGGCGTCACGTCTGCCCAGCCTGGATGTGTTGGATGACCTGATGTATAAGTCGATTGCAGTCGGCTTTGCATTTTTCACGATAGCCACTATTTTAGGTGCCATGTGGGCGGCCGAGGCTTGGGGCGGCTACTGGAGTTGGGACCCGAAAGAAACTTGGGCGCTGATAGTCTGGCTTAATTATGCGGCATGGTTGCATTTGCGTATGGTAAAAGGGTTGCGCGGCCCAGTACTGGCTTGGTGGGCGCTTGTCGGCTTAATCGTCACAACCTTTGCATTTTTGGGCGTGAATATGTTTTTGAGTGGTTTGCATTCTTACGGTACGCTTTAATGCTAACTTGAGACCTTTGCACGAAAGTTTTTTGGTTAAAAATCTTTCGTGCAAAGGTCTCAACTTGAATAAAAAAGCTGCTTTTAGGCTGCTTCTTCGCTAGAGATCTTCTCTAATCTAAATCGCACCTCACCATCCTGATTGTCAACTAAACTTAATTGATAACCCGCCTGACTAGCTTGTTGGGCTGCGTGATACAAGCCAACACCTAAACCATTTTTAGAGCTAACGTGTGACTTAAATAATCGTTCAGCCAATTCTGCAGACATCGCTTCGCCAGTATCAGTGACTTCCAGGCAAAAGTGTTTAGATGGCATCAAGGTTACTTTAATGAGGATATTTGCCTCTAACTTTGCTTTTTCTAAGGCATTTTGCAGCAAATTATCTACAACGCTATCAAGCACTTCTGGATCAATATCTGCTTTAGGCAAGTTAGTTGGCGTTTCAAACTGCACTTGATGGTGTGTGTTGAGTTGCCTAAAGCTTTTCCACCAGGTAGCCACTTTGGCCTGACGTTTTTTCTCAACGCTTGGGCGCTCAAGTTTGGTTAGTGTGGCAGCCAAGCGTTGGTTCAGCCTTGGCAGTTGTTTTTTAATCAGCTCAATCAGCCTTGTATCGTCTTCTGCATCATTGTCTTGTTCTGCTGCTGCAGATAAAGTACCTAGTGATTGCAAGATATTTTTGATGTCATGCGTGAGTCGTGAACCTGTTTCATAAAACGTTTGCATATAAGTGTTTTGGCTAATGGTTTCTTCACGACGTTTAGCTTCATAAAATTCGCCTAATATTTGTGTGAGTAGTTGCACATGTAAATACATGGCAGGCGTAAACTGCCAGCGCGAGTAAAGGGTTAAGTGCAGTTGTTGAAAACCAAAGGTGGAAATAAATTGAGTAGCATCTCCGATTTGATGTTTGGCATTTTCAACTTCCCACATCACGCCGCTTACCCAGTTGAGTTTTGCCAGTTCACGCATAGCCGCCTGCAAAAAATTATCTGCAGTTGATTCGTAATCTGCATGCATCGCAATTTGTCTTATCCAATGCTCAAACGGCAGACCCAGACTCAACAAGTAGCGGGACATCAGCAATTCCAGGCCAGAAAATGTCGAACTCGGGTTCCATAGCCAACTCAGGGCTACCAAAGTTACGGCTAAACCAAGTACGGTAAAAATCAGCAATTTAATATAGTGTATTTGCCAAATAACGCCGATTGCAAAGCTACCGAGTATGACGATTAAGGTCAGTAAAAAAATCAATAATGTATAAAAAAAGTCTATATTCGGTGTATGTGTGACAGGTTTTTTTTTGGCAGATAGAAATAAAATTGTAAGTGGTAGGATAGGTAAAAAGTAAATGAGTAAAAATTCAGCTGCGGCTAAATCATCATTCGCTTTTAGTAGTTTTGGTACCACCCATAATAGTAGTATAGCCAGTAAGTAGGTAGCGGCTAAAATATTGGGTAATCTGGAACGGTTAGCTTCGCTAGAAAAAATGCGCCCGCCAATTAGCGCAAACAGACCTGCAATCCAAAAAGCAGTCACCCACCAATTGATATAGGAAATGGTAAATATTGCACCAATGACAATCACCAAAAATGTTTGCCACGATAATTTTCTGGTTTGCCGTATTACGGGTTGCCATAATAAAAAGAAACCGTAGTGGCATAAAAATAAGGCACTGTGCAGATGATTCGCTTCACCCCAAATCAGCAAGGCATGCAATGACAAAATCATCAATGCCATCAAGCGGTCAGAATCATCAAGCACATGTCGGTACAATTTGAATAGTGTTTGCATAGAATATTGACTCGTCAATTAATAAAAATTTCTAACCTACATGGTATTGTATTATCAATCTTAGCAACTAAACATACATAATTAGCGTTAAAATCTGAACATAACTGTTGGTTTTTCGACGGTTATTTTGCTGATTTTTTGCAAATACTGACAGAATGCAGGCAAAACAATAACAAATAGGCCAACATTCGGTTGGCATGGAGTTTGCATGGTAAACACTGAAAGTTGAGCATTAGCTTTAATAAAATGTCTTAACATACACATAATATAGTTCGGGGAACTAAATGAAAAACAAACAAACAGGCTTTACGTTAATTGAGTTGGCGATTGTGCTTGTCATCATCGGCTTGCTTTTAGGCGGCGTATTAAAAGGCCAGGAATTGATTAATAGTGCCAAGGTTAAGAACATGGCCGCCGACTTTAAGAATACGCAAGTTTATATTTATGGCTACCAAGACCGATTTAGAGCTGTGCCAGGCGATGATGCTAATGCTGCTACACACGTTACAGGTGCTACCGCAGCAACAACCCCATTAGGTGGAATTGGTAACGGCCTCATTCAAGGTGCATGGAATTCTATAACAACTACTGATGAATCGTTTTTATTTTGGCAACATGTCAGACTAGCTGGATTAGCGGCAGGTCCTACGGTGTTTTCAAATGCTGCGGAGTTAGCTTTATATCAACCGAGCAATGCAGACGGAGGTCGTATTGGTGTGCAGAGTGTATCTGGATTCACTGAGATTACTGGCATGACAGGCGCTTATGCTATATGTTCAGGTGGTATTTTAGGTAGATTCGCCAGGCAATTGGATACAACTTTAGATGACGGTGAAACCTCTACAGGTTCAGTGCGTGCAGTAGTGCAAGGTACTCCAGGCGCTGGAGTTGCCTCTAATACCATTGTTGGGGCGCAAGAATCTGTTCCGTATGTAGTTTGTATGGCCTTCTGAGGGTCTGGCTATTCAGCCTAACAATGTCTGACTAGCGTAAAAAGCCCACTTTGTGTGGGCTTTTTATTGCCAGTAATTCTGTATTTAAATTCAAGCGCAATACAATTTAACAGCTTGCGTAGACGTGAATTTGTTTTAGAATAGCAGCTAAACAAGAATCTAAAAAAACTGGCAAAAATCACCACGCTATCCATGACCGACAATATCGTAGAAATAGATAATCTTTCCTTTGGTTACAAAGGGCGCTTGTTGCATAAAGGCATCAATATGGTGTTTCCACGTGGTAAAGTCGTGGCCATCATGGGCGGTAGCGGCAGTGGTAAAACCACTTTATTGCGCTTGATAGGCGGGCAGATCAAGCCCAATAAAGGTGAAGTGCGTGTAGATGGCGAAATCGTGCACAAGCAAGGCCGCGATGGTATTTACAAGCTACGCCGCAAAATGGGCATGTTGTTTCAGCACGGTGCTTTGTTCACAGATTTATCGGTATTCGAAAATGTTGCGTTTCCCATGCGCGAGTTGACAGATTTGCCAGATTCCATGATTAGAGATTTGGTATTAATGAAGCTTAACGCTGTTGGCTTGCGAGGGGCGTATCAGTTTATGCCAGCTGAGCTTTCTGGTGGCATGGCCAGGCGGGTTGCTTTAGCGAGAGCTGTAGCGCTAGACCCAAACATCATTATGTACGACGAGCCTTTTGCAGGGTTAGATCCTATATCAATGGGGGTGATTTGCGATTTGATTCGCAGCCTGAATGATGCGTTAGGGGCTACTTCTATCATCGTTTCGCATGATGTTAAAGAAACATTTTTAATTGCAGATTACGTTTATTTTGTGGCAAATGGTGAGGTTGCTGCGGAGGGAACGCCACATGATTTGATGCAGTCTACGTTGCCATTTGTACATCAGTTTGTACATGGCGAAAAAGATGGGCCTGTTCCATTTCATTATCCTGCTGCAAACTATCAATCTGAGTTGTTGAACAAAACCTCAGCTAAATGAAAATACAGCCAAATTAAGAATAAACGATGAAATTAAATCTATTTGTCAGTATTACTCGTACATTACGCGGCATTGGTGAGCGGATGATTGAGCGCGTTTGGCGCTTGGGTGCGGGTGCCAGACTTTTTTTCTTGACGATTATTTACTCAGGCGAGAGTTTTCGACGATTTCATCTAACGTTGCGCGAGATTTACTTTACGGGTGTGATGTCGTTATTGATTATTATAGTGTCAGCATTTTTTGTAGGTATGGTGCTGGCATTGCAAGGCTATAACACCTTGCAAAAATATGGCTCATCTGAGGCTATTGGTGTTTTAGTGGCACTGTCGTTGGTGCGTGAGTTGGGACCGGTAGTGACGGCACTGCTGTTTGCAGGGCGCGCTGGTACGGCAATCACGGCTGAAATAGGTTTAATGAAGACGACTGAACAGCTATCAGCAATGGAAATGATGGCAGTAAACCCAATAGCACGTGTAGTTGCGCCACGCTTTTGGGCAGGCGTGATATCAATGCCTATATTGGCTACCTTGTTTTCTATGGTGGGTATTTTAGGCGGTTATTTAGTGGCAGTGCCTTTGATAGGGGTAGATGACGGCGCATTTTGGTCGCAAATGCAGGCGAACGTAGATTTTAGAACAGATATCGTAGATGGCTTGATCAAAAGCGTGGTGTTTGGTGTTGCTTGCACCATGATTGCTTTATTCGAAGGATTTGATGCGCCGCCCACAGCAGAAGGTGTGAGTCGTGCAACTACACGTACGGTGGTGATTTCATCGCTTGCGGTATTAGGTTTAGATTTTGTTTTAACTTCTTTCATGCTTGTTATATAGCTTGAGAGTATGCAAATTGGGGGGTGTTAAATGGATAGAACAACAATAGATTTATGGGTGGGGATTTTTGTGGCATTGGGTGTTGCTGCTTTGTTGGGCCTTGCCATGAAGGTGGGAAACTTAACCTCAAGTAAAATCGGTGAAACTTATAGCGTAACCGCAGCCTTTGAAAATGTAGGCAGCTTAAAACCGCGCGCGCCTGTGAAGAGTGCAGGGGTTGTAGTGGGGCGCGTGGACAATATTGTGTTTGATAGCAAAAATTTTGAAGCGGTGGTGACGATTAATATAGATAAGCGTTATGCTTTTCCTCAAGATACTTTTGCCAATATTTATACCGCAGGTTTGTTAGGCGAGCAGTATGTGGGCCTTGAGGCTGGCGGCGAAGAGGACGCTTTGAAAAATGGCGATAAAATCACGCAAACACAAGATGCTGTTGTACTAGAAAAAATGATTAGCCAATTTTTGTTTAACAAAGCTTCTGAAGCTAAATCTGACAATAAAGAAGCCGTATCTGCTACTAAGCCGGCCGAATCCAAATCAACGGATGCTAATAAGTCAGCGGATGCCAAGTCAACGGAATTGGGCGATCCGCCGTTTTGATAGCTGGCGTTCTAGTAGCTACAGTTGTTACCTAGCGGTATAATGCAAAACGTTTAAAATAATCATCAAACAAGTGTGCAATATCAGTCACTAAGTTAAGTAATGGATAAAGGGTTTTAATGAAGGCATTTCTAAAATTTTTAGTTAACTTAAGCTTGTTTATTAGCTCGTTTGTATTTTTTGGTGTGGCAAATGCAGAAATATTACCAGATGCACTTGTGAAGCAAACTGCAGATGAAGTATTGGCAATCATCAAAAATGATAAAGAGATACAAGCTGGCAATCAGCAGCAATTATTTGCAGTGGTTGAAGAAAAAATATTACCTAATTTTGATTTTGATCGTGTATGTCGCTTGGTACTTGGCAAAAATTGGAGAACTGCAACGCCAGAACAGCAAGCTAGTTTTCAGAAAGAGTTTCGTAGCCTCTTGTTGCGTACCTACGCCACTGCGCTTGGTAAATATAAAGATCAAGTGATTGAATATAAACCTTTGCATTCCGAACCAGATGCAAAAAATGTCAGCGTGAAAACACAAATAATACAACCAGGGGGTCCACCAGTTGCGGTTGACTACAGCCTTGCAAAAACTGCGAATAGCTGGAAAGTATACGATATCGTGATTGAAAGTGTCAGTTTGGTAACTAATTATCGCAGTCAATTTAGCAATGAAATTCGCCAAAATGGTTTAGATAGCTTGAATAAAAAACTTGCAGATAAAAACAAAGCAGCTGGGCTGACTTAACTAAATTAAAACAAACCTAAATCTAGAGCGCAAGCAAAAATCATCAATATGACTAATATCACTCAACAAGCAAATCAATGGCATGTTTCAGGCGATGTGTTGATGGATAACGCCAATGCGATATTGGGACAAAGCAATGTATTTTTAATGGCCGATGCGATTGAAATCGATTTTTCGGCTGTCACTGGTGTAGATACAGCGGCACTGAGTTTAATCATGGAATGGCAGCGTCGTGCTGTTGCGTCAAGCTGCAAAGTGACGTTTGCTAATTTGCCAGCGAATTTAACCAGTTTGGCAGCGCTATACGGTGTGACCGATTTTATTCCAACAAGCGCAAGCCAAATGCTGGCTTAGTGTATAGCAAAGGCTCAGTATTTTGTAGCTATTGTTTTTTGTAATAACACCACCACATACTAGTAAATCCTAACGGCTTGTTCATGAACAGGCCGTATTTCGTTTTAACGTAAGCAACATTATTTGAACACTATATTTGCCAAGCCTGAAAAAATGAACCCTGCAATTAGAATCAATGGCGTACATAAGAATTTTGGTAGCCTGTATGCGCTCAAGGGGATTGATTTAACTATTGAGCAAGGGGAATTTTTTGCCCTGCTCGGTCCAAATGGTGCGGGAAAATCTACCTTAATCAGCATTCTTGCAGGCTTAATAAAACCTGGTGCCGGCGATATTTCCGTCATGGGTTTTGATGTGGTGAATCAATACCAGCAAGCGCGGCAATTGTTGGGTGTTGTACCACAAGAGCTTGTGTTCGATCCATTTTTTAATGTGCGTGAGATGTTGCGATTTCAAGCAGGTTATTTTGGTCGTGGCCCTGAAAATGATGCGTGGGTAGATGAAATTCTTGAGGGGCTAGGCCTCGCGGATAAAGCGCATACTAATATGCGCAAACTTTCTGGCGGGATGAAGCGACGCGCGCTTATTGCTCAAGCTTTAGCGCATAAACCACCTGTGATTGTGCTGGATGAGCCAACAGCAGGTGTGGATGTAGAATTACGGCAAATGCTGTGGGAGTTTATTAAAAAGCTTAATCGAGATGGCCACACGATTATTCTCACCACACATTACTTAGAAGAAGCTGAAACCTTGTGTAGCCGCGTGGGCATGATGAAGGAAGGCGAAATTGTGGCCTTAGACAGTACAGCCAATTTGCTGAATAAATTTGCAGGAAAGAAGTTGCGATTAACCCTAGGTGATGTGACGTTACCGGCTAATATACAAACTTTGCTGCGTAGCCAGGAAAAAGGCATTTTTACTTTTGCGTTGAGCGATATGGTGCAAATAGAATTTGTGTTGTCGGCGTTGCGAACTGCCAATATCAAGGTACTTGATATGCAATTAAGCGAAGCGGATTTAGAAGATGTATTTTTGTCCTTGGTCGGAAAAACCTCGACAGGTCAGTCATCATGAACAGCCAGTCAAGCATAAACTCAGCTTTTAGAGGCCCTTGGACGCTACTAAAAAAAGAGTTGTTGCGCTTTTGGCGGGTGGCATTTCAAACGGTAGCAGCGCCTGTGATTACGGCCTTGCTGTATCTGCTGATTTTTGCACATGTGCTTGAGGGGCACGTGCAGGTATATGACGGCGTACCCTACACAGTATTTTTGATTCCAGGTCTCATTATGATGTCTGTACTGCAAAATGCTTTTGCCAATAGCTCTTCCAGCCTTATTCAGTCGAAAGTGATGGGCAACCTCGTATTTGTATTGCTAACACCGCTCACGCATTTGCAGTTTTTCGTCGCATTTTTATTTGCAGCTATTATTCGTGGGCTAGTGGTTGGCTTATGTATTTATTTAGTGGCCATGTGGTTTGTGGATATTCACATAGCCAACCCCTGGCTGATATTAGCTTTTGCCTTGCTGGGCAGTGCCTTGTTAGGTACGTTTGGCATTATTGCCGGAATATGGGCAGATCGTTTTGATCAAATGGCCGCATTTCAAAACTTCATCATCATGCCTTTATCGTTTTTATCGGGCGTGTTTTATTCCATACATTCTCTGCCACCTTTTTGGCAAAAACTATCGCAACTCAATCCATTTTTCTACATGATTGATGGCTTTAGATACGGTTTTTTTGGTAAGGGCGATGTTTCACCGCTCATTAGTTTATCTATCGTCGGCACATCGTTCTTAGTGTTAGCATTGATTACCCTAAAAATGTTAAAATCCGGCTACAAATTAAGAGCATAGTCTCAGAGACTTAAATGATAAGGTGACGCAAAAGTGTTAAGTGCGCAGCAGTTAGAAGGATATATTACGCAAAATTTAGCCTGTGACTACATTAAAGTATCAGGCGATGACGGCACGCATTTTGAAGCGGTTATTGTAAGTGCCGCATTTGTTGGTAAAAGTATGGTGCAACAGCATCAGCTAGTTTATGCAGCTTTGGGCGAAAGAATGCGCGCAGAAATTCATGCGCTATCGATGAAAACCTTAACGCCTGAAAAATGGCACGAATTAAGCCAGAATAAACCCGAATTAATAAATACGAAGTAATGGAGATGCAAATGGATGCACAATTAAAAATCAAAGAAACCGTCACCAACAACCCTGTGGTGCTTTACATGAAGGGCAGCCCCAAGTTTCCGCAATGTGGCTTTTCTAACTTGGCGACACAAATTTTAGATGCATGCAATGCGCAATATGTGGCGGTAGACGTGCTTGCAGATCAAGCTATTCGCGAAGGCATTAAAGCATATGCTAACTGGCCTACTATCCCACAGCTGTATATCAGTGGTGAGTTTGTTGGCGGGTCAGATATCATGCGCGCCATGTACGAGAGTGGTGAACTGCAAACCTTGTTGAACGCGGCTAAGTAATTGGACAAGTTAATCATACAAGGCGGTAACCGCCTCCATGGTGAAGTCACTATTTCAGGCGCAAAAAATGCGGCATTACCTATTTTATGTGCGTCTTTATTGGCTGAAACACCACTGAAACTAAGTGGCATTGCGGCATTAAAAGACATTGATACCACCCTTAAGCTGCTAGCTATGATGGGCGTAAAAATTACGCGCAACGGAAGCGAAGTGAGTTTGGATGCCAGCGAGGTGGCTTCTTTTGAAGCAACCTACGAAATGGTCAAAACCATGCGCGCGTCCATTTTGGTGTTAGGCCCACTATTAGCACGTTTTGGCACTGCCCGCGTATCATTACCTGGCGGTTGTGCCATTGGCTCACGTCCAGTTGATCTGCACATCAAGGGACTGCAAGCCATGGGTGCTGCGATACACATCACTCATGGTTACATTCAAGCCAGCACCTTACACTTACCAAATCGGCGTTTGCAGGGAGCACGTTACTACATGGATTTGGTGACGGTGACTGGTACAGAAAACCTGATGATGGCCGCAGCCTTGGCTGAAGGCACCACGGTGTTAGAAAACGCGGCAAAAGAACCAGAAGTGGTTGATTTAGCCGAGATGCTTATTAAAATGGGCGCAAAAATCACAGGCGCTGGCACTGATGTTATTACGATTGTGGGCGTAGATAAACTTAACGGCACAACACATAACGTAGTGTGCGACCGCATCGAAGCAGGCACTTATATGGTGGCAGCTGCAATGACAGGCGGCGAGGTCAAGTTGCTCAACGCCCGTGCCGATTTGCTAGATGCGGTAATTGAAAAATTGCGCGAAGCAGGTGCGACGGTAACGAGCGATGAAAATAGCATTACCGTAAAAAGTGACGGAAAGTTCAAAGCAGTCAACATTCGCACAGCACCACACCCAGCTTTCCCGACTGATATGCAAGCGCAGTTTATGGCGCTCAACACAGTAGCGGAAGGTGTGGCAAAAGTAACAGAAACTATATTTGAAAATCGTTTTATGCACGTGCAAGAAATGCAGCGTATGGGCGCGGATATTAGTATTGATGGCAATACTGCGCTAGTTAAAGGTGTTGAGTTCTTAGACGGCGCAACTGTCATGGCAACTGATTTACGTGCTTCTGCAAGCTTGGTGTTGGCGGGTTTGGTAGCGCGTGGTGAAACGGTGATTGAACGTATTTATCACCTGGACCGTGGTTATGAGAACTTGGAAGCCAAATTAAATGCACTTGGTGCGAATGTTAAACGAGTTAAATTGTAAAATGATTACCATCGCACTCTCAAAAGGCCGTATCTTTGAAGAAACCACGCCGCTACTAGCTGCCGCCGGCATTCATGCTTTAGAAGACCCTGAATCTTCTCGCAAACTGATACTGGCAACTAATCGTGATGATGTACGTTTGATTATCGTTCGTGCGAGCGACGTGCCAACTTATGTGCAATATGGCGCAGCTGATTTGGGCATCGCAGGTAAAGACGTGCTAGATGAGCATGGTGGCGAAGGTTTGTACCAGCCAATAGATTTACAGATAGCAAAATGTAAAATGATGGTGGCTGTGCGTGAAGACTTTGATTATTTTGCGTCGATACGTAGTGGTGCGCGTTTGAAAGTAGTGACTAAATATGTAAAAACAGCACGTGAACACTTTGCGGCTAAAGGCATGCATGTAGATTTAATCAAGCTTTACGGTTCAATGGAGTTAGGCCCACTGGTAGGGCTGGCCGATGTGATTGTAGATTTAGTCAGTACAGGTGGAACGTTACGTGCCAACAATCTCAAAGCAGTAGAAGAGGTTGGTGAGATTAGTTCGCGGCTCGTGGTGAATCAGGCCTCACTCAAGCTTAATCGAGCAAAAATCCAGCCGATTATGGATGCATTTTTGAGTGCAATTGCGACCAGGTAATTAATTTAAGACAATTAGGTTTAAGTATATGAGTGTGAACATTAGACGTTTTTCTACTACTGACATAGATTTTGATGGCAAGCTGAAAGCGCTACTTGCGTTTGAAACTGCGCAAGACGACAGCATTGATGAGGTTGTGGCAGGCATTCTCAAAGATGTCAGAAAACGTGGCGATGCGGCCGTACTGGAATATACCAATCGTTTTGATAAAACCAGCGCAACCGATTTAGCTGAACTTGAAATTGGTAAAGCAGAACTAATCGCGGCGTTGAATAGCTTGCCTGCAGATCAACGTGAGGCTTTGCAGATTGCTGCTGACCGTGTGCGCACATATCATGAGAAGCAATTGATGACTTCCTGGAGCTATACGGAAGCCGATGGCACGCTGCTTGGACAGCAAGTAACGTCATTAGACCGTGTAGGTTTGTACGTGCCAGGTGGTAAAGCTGCTTACCCATCCTCTGTGTTGATGAATGCGATTCCGGCAAAAGTAGCTGGCGTGCAAGAACTTATCATGGTTGTACCTACACCGAACGGTGAGAGAAATCAGTTGGTACTTGCCGCAGCTGCAATTTCTGGTGTCGACCGTGTATTTTGCATAGGTGGTGCGCAAGCGGTCGGGGCGTTAGCTTACGGCACTGAAACCGTACCGCAAGTCGATAAAGTAGTTGGGCCGGGTAATGCCTATGTAGCTGCCGCTAAACGACGTGTATTCGGTGTGGTAGGTATTGACATGGTGGCAGGCCCATCCGAGATTTTAGTGATTTGTGATGGCAAAACCAATCCTGATTGGGTAGCGATGGATTTATTCAGCCAAGCTGAACATGATGAATTAGCCCAAGCTATTTTGCTGAGCCCGGATGCGGAATTTTTATATAAAGTCAGCGCGAGCATTCAAAAATTAGTAGAAGAAATGCCACGTAAAGATATTATTAGAACGTCATTGACTGACCGCGGCGCGTTGATTCAAGTGCGTGATTTAGATGAGGCTGCCGAGATTTGCAATTATATTGCGCCCGAGCATCTAGAGTTATCTATGGACGAACCGCTAGCATTCAGCAAAAAAATCAAACACGCAGGCGCTATATTTATGGGTCGTAATACCTGTGAAGCGCTTGGTGATTACTGCGCAGGACCAAATCATGTGTTGCCAACGTCGCGCACAGCGCGCTTCTCATCACCGCTAGGCGTTTATGATTTCCAGAAACGTTCAAGCTTGATTATGGTGTCGTCTGAGGGAGCGCAGGTGTTAGGTAAGGTTGCAGCAACCTTGGCTTACGGCGAAGGCTTGCAAGCGCATGCGCGCTCAGCCGAGTTTAGATTAAAATAATGAGTAAGTTTTGGAGTGATGTCGTACATAAGCTCACCCCTTATGTCCCAGGTGAACAGCCAAAGCTGGATAACCTGGTCAAGCTCAATACCAATGAAAATCCTTATGGCCCTAGCCCTAAAGTGATTGAAGCGCTCAAGCTTGAAGCAGCTGATACGCTACGTTTATATCCAGACCCTAACTCAGACGCGTTAAAAGCAGCAATTGCACATACGCATCACTTAAATTCAAACCAGGTGTTTGTCGGTAATGGGTCAGATGAAGTGTTAGCACATGTGTTTCAAGCTTTGCTAAAGCATGACAAGACCTTGCTATTCCCCGATATAACGTATAGTTTTTATCCGGTATATTGCGGCCTGTATGATATTCAGTATCAAACAATTCCGCTTGATAAAGATTTCTTAATCAATGTTGACGATTACGACCAGCCTAATGGCGGCATCATATTTCCTAACCCTAATGCGCCGACAGGCATCCCGCTGGCGTTGGTTGAAATCAAAAAGTTACTGCAAAAAAATACGCAATCTGTGGTGGTGATTGATGAAGCCTATGTGGATTTTGGTACAGAATCTGCGGTCAACTTAATCAATACCTACCCAAATTTGTTGGTTACACATACCTTGTCTAAAGCACGCTCACTTGCAGGCTTGCGCGTTGGTTATGCGCTAGGCTCGTCAGATTTAATCGAAGCACTGACACGCGTGAAAGATAGTTTTAATTCATATCCGATTGATAGGTTCGCATCCGCCGGCGCCATAGCGGCCATGCAAGATGTCGAGTATTTTGAAAAAACATGTCAACAAGTGATTGCAACACGTGAAAGACTGGTTAAAGATTTAACGAATTTAGGCTTTGATGTATTGCCATCAGGCGCAAATTTTATTTTTGCTAAACATAAAATCAAAAATGGCGCTGAGCTTACTGCTTTACTTCGTGAAAAAAGTATTATCGTACGACATTTTAAAACGCCAAGTCGTATTGCAGCCTATTTACGTATCACCATTGGCACTCTGGAGCAGTCAAAAATACTCATTAGAGCGCTATCAGAGATCTTGTAGAAATTTTGCAGAAATGCAGCTTAGCCGCCAATTGTCTATATAGTAGCGATAAAATAGCAAAAAACGTATAGAAATCATCAAAAATAAGCACGAAAAGTTTGAAATATCTCACTAATTGCGGTTATCATCACGGAATGTGCGTTTCGTGCACAATAAAAAAATTATTTTAATTTGTATTTTTAATCTTAAGTAAATCACACGCGGATTTACTTTTTTGTTGGAGGATATACCATGGCACAAACCCAAATGGCATTAGATTCACTAGATTTCGATGGCACCGTCGCTTTAGCAACTAAAGTTGCTCCACATGTAGATATCTTGGAAATTGGTACACCATGCATCAAGCATAACGGTATCAAATTACTTGAAGTTTTACGTGCTAAATTCCCAAACAACAAAATCTTAGTTGACCTTAAAACAATGGATGCCGGTTTCTACGAAGCTGAGCCATTTTACAAAGCTGGCGCAGATATCTGTACAGTACTTGGTACTGCAGACATCGGCACAATTAAAGGTGTAATTGATGTTGCTAATAAATATGGCAAAAAAGCACAAGTTGACTTGATCAACGTAGCTGATAAAAAGACACGTACACAAGAAGTTGCTAAATTAGGTGCGCACATCATTGGCGTACATACTGGTTTAGATCAACAAGCTGCAGGTCAAACACCATTTAATGACTTGGCAATGGTTGCTGGTTTAGGTTTAGGCGTTGATATTTCAGTTGCTGGTGGCGTTAAAGCTGCTACAACACAACAAGTTAAAGATGCAGGCGCAACAATTATCGTTGCTGGCGCTGCCATCTATGGCGCTGCTGACCCTGCTGCCGCTGCCGCTGAAATCACTGCAATTGCACATGGCAGTTCTACAAGTGCAGGTGGCGCTAAAAAATTCCTACCATGGATTATTGCTGCTGCTGTGCTTGTATTGCTATTTAGTTTACTTAGCGGCAAAAAAGAAGCTGTAGAACCAGCTGCTGATGCAGCAGCTCCAGTCGCGGCAGAAGTTGCACCGGCTGCTGAAGCCGAAGCTGCACCTGCTGCCGAAGCTGCACCGGCTACTGACGCGGCTCCAGAAGCAGCACCTGCTGAAGCTGCAAAATAAGTTAGTCTCTACGAACCGCCATCATTCAATAATCCAGTATTGTTGAATAACGGGAAGTAAGAAGAGTAATTAGCGC
>CXWL01000388.1_pt1 | contig 33262 bp, 30 predicted proteins | sample 590931 | NCBI WGS metagenome assembly CXWL01 (sample SAMEA3498368, study PRJEB10139) | groundwater metagenome | biome: water well; material: biofilm material | place: Germany | collected 2015-04-27
TGAATTTGCTCAAGGGGGGAATCGTCTTTGCCGATTATGTGACGACGGTCAGCCCGACCTATGCGCGAGAAATTCTCACGCCCGAATGTGGCTTTGGGCTAGAGGGTGTATTGCGCAACCGTGCGGACCAACTTCTGGGCATTTTGAACGGGATCGACATCGATCGATGGAACCCGGAAACTGATCCCTACCTTCCAGCAAATTACGCAGTGACCGATCGCTCGGGGAAACTGCTCTGTAAGAAGGCGCTCCAACAAGAGTTCCATTTTCCTAAAACATCGATTCCGCTGCTTGGCGTGATTGCACGGCTGACGTCGCAGAAGGGGCTAGATCTTGTGGCGGCCATAATTCCACAATTAATGGCTATGGATTTGCAATTGGTGATCTTGGGAACCGGCGAGCCAGAGCTCGAAGCTACATTTCAGGCGCTTCAGGCGCGCTATCCACATCGCATGGGACTTCGTCTTGGCTTTGACGAAGGTCTTGCGCATCGCATCGAAGGTGGGGCAGATGTATTTGTGATGCCTTCACGCTATGAGCCTTGCGGATTGAGTCAGCTCTATAGCCTTCGTTACGGAACTGTTCCCGTTGTGAGAAAGACGGGTGGGTTGGCAGATACGGTTGTGCCATTGACTCTCCAGGCTCAGCAGGCTGGGCATGCAACAGGGTTCCACGTTGAAGAGGATACGGCAAGCGCTCTTTTGTCAGTATTGAGTCGAGCTGTGGCGATATATCAGGACCGATCGATGTGGGAGCAATTAGTTGAGGTAGGGATGAGTACGGATGTGTCCTGGGCTCGCTCGGCGAATGCCTACGATCGCCTGTTTGTGTCGTTGGTCAGATAGGGCTGACGCACGGGGGCGTAGGGGGAAATAGTTGGGGCAGCGAATGAGCCGATTAGGGAAGGTTGAGTGTAACCTCAACGAGGTTCGTCTCAAGCTCAGAAAGCAGGGTCTTCGCCTGTAGGGTGTAGTAGGCGTACTCGGCTTGTGGCTGGTAGTTCAGGACGTTCCTGAGAAGGTCTTTGGCGACATCAAGTTTTCCTGCTTCCACGGCGGCAGAGCCAGCCCGTAAAGAACAGGCTGCAGCCATTGCTTTTACATCTACCGCAAATCTGGCCGCAGGAGCAGAGACGAACTTCTCAAGCTTCCCCGGCAGGGGAAGAACGAAAGACTCTTGAGCCAGCGAGTGGTTCGCCGCGCTTGTTAACGCGAGCGCATCCTCCCTCAATTGGTCGATGCCGGTACTGTTTTGGCAGCGGGAGTAGGTGCCCCAGAGGCTCATGAAGCTTCCGTTATCGATGACGGCTGTTTTTATCGGTTGGCCAGTCTGACAGCCGGCTAATACGATTAAGAGGCTTGCGAGTATGAGCTGAGTCGTTTTCATGCTATCCCTGGTGGTTGCCCTACCTATTCCGCTGCTCTCAGCGATTCACACTATAGGAGCAGTGCAATCGATAGGCCAAGGACGCGCATTGCAAGTGATTGATTTTGTTTCGTAAAGTTAGATTCGTGAAACGTTATATGTGTTGAAGATAGCGCACTGTGGGATTTTAGTTGCAGGTCACTGTGGCAGATTACGAGTTGAAGATATGAACGAGGATGCCTGTCCTGGTCGTGGAGTTCGTTTTTCTCATGATGTGTTTGATGTGTTCTTTCACTGTCTGCTCAGTAATCTGAAGCGCGTTCGCAATTTCTTTATTCGTCCAGCCCTTTGCCAGGTGCTCAATGACGGATTGCTCGCGATTGGTCAGTTGAAATTTTTCCTTAGCCTGATCGGTATTGAGCTGTTGCCGCCTTGCTAGCTCCTCTAGGGTGACCACGAGTCTCGCATATTGGACCCCACCTCGATCCGGGAGGCCAAATCCCCGCAACAGAATTGGTTGCTCAGGATTACCTGCAACACGTTTGATCTCGAATTGTTCCCAGTCCTTTGCCTCGGTACGGACATGGAGCGCCTTAATAATTTCTCCGCAGAGTTCTGTCAGTGCCGTAGGCAAGACTCCATGGGCTGACTTCAGACTCCCTCCACCATGTTCGGCCGCATTGATCTGTTTTGACAATTCCGAGGCTTGCCGATTCATATGGAGGAGTTGCATGGACGCAGAGAGAACAACAATCCCTGCGCCTGCCCGCTGATCGGCAAGAGTGTCTGTCGGGTCTACGGGCAGTGAGGAGTCACTCATGGAGGAGGAATGCTTTCGCGGTTATTTCAAGAACAATGCTAGACAATCCAATGCTTTCTGTTAAGGTAGCACACAGGCATCGAGAACGTAAGTCTAGAGTGGAAATAGTACCTAACCCTTTAGGGGGAGTCAACACCCACCTTTGGAGAAGCGAGTCCTACATCGTCGGTATTGTTCCTGTTGTTCGTCCCGCATATAGTAAAAAAAAGAATGGGACAGGAGCAGGAGGAGAGGTGGCTTGCTTGTTGGGTTTAGTATTTCGAGGCGGAACACTATCTGCTATTCCGATAGAAAGTTTTGAACCATAAGGCCGAGGGCGGAAATGTTTCCTTTACTAAGAGGAGGCGCGAGGTGGCACAGACAGAGTGGGAGTGGCCGATGACGGATAGTCAAAAGAGTCACAGTGAGCGAGCGGCATTGTTGAGACCGATACTGTATGAGATGACGACACCCGTAGAAGGACCAGTTGCGTCGACTCACAGTGGGAAGGCGCTCTCTCTGAACATCAGTAGCGGGGGGATGTTGGTCTTGATGGATCAGGTTCCGGATGTTGAACAGGTGCTGAAGGTCTACGTGCCGACACCGATCAGCATGGCAGAAACTCCGACCCTAGCTGAAGTGCGCTGGACCAGAAAGTTGCCATTGGGGAAGCCGAATGGGCAAGGTGTGTACTTCGTCGGTTTGAAATTCATGTTTTAAAATGTGGAATTGGCAGGACCGAATACGTTGTTTGTATTAGCAGATAGGAATAGCATGAAAAATCAACTACTTGTAAGACTTATCACTATAATTTTGACTATGGTTACGCCGTTGGGGGTGTATGTCGAGGCTGGAGAAAAGGCTTCAGCACCAGGTGCGGGGCTCCCTATTGCTACTCATAACGACAAGTATTCGCTTATCGTAACCGCTGATTATGAAATAGGCCCGGAGGACGTTCTTGATATTACGGTTTGGAAGAATGCCGATCTTTCTAAGTCAGTGCAAGTGAGACCGGATGGAAAGATTTCGCTTCCGCTCGTGGGGGATGTATCCGCGGTCGGGCGTACAACCTCTCAATTGACAGAAGAAATATCCGCCCGTCTGGGGTCATTCATGGAGACTCCCACTGTGTCAATCGTGGTAAGTCAGGTAAATAGCTATGCCATTTATGTGCTTGGCGAGGTGGTAAAGCCAGGGAAGTATCCGTTAAAAAGTAAAACGACTCTTCTTCAGGCCGTCACTCTGGCTAGCGGTTTCACCCCGGTAGCGGCTCGTAACAAGATTGTAATTTTTCGGTTTGGGAAGGACGGGGAGGGTCTTCAGAAAATAAAGGCCAGTTATGATGACATCGTGTTGCGTGACGGTTCCGCCCAAAATATTGAGCTAAAACCTGGCGATCAGATTGTGGTGCCATCTGAAACCATGGTGGTTATCCCTGCTCGCTGATTTTCTTCTATAGAGAGGTAATGAGAACCCATGAATTGCGCTGATTTAACAAGACAGAACTCGATGCTGGTAATTGGGTATCTGTTGATATCGGTAGTTCTGACCGCCTGCGCTGAGCCGATAGTGTACCCGGTTGAGTATGTTGCGCCGGTCTCCTTTCTAATCGGTCCTGAAGATGTGCTGATCGTCAATGTCTGGCGGAATCAGGATCTGTCGAGAGAAGTTTCGGTTCGTCCGGATGGTTCGATCTCCATGCCTTTGGTAGGCGACGTGCATGCTGCTGGATTGACCGGGGAAGAAGTGGCAAAGAAAATAAACGATCGCCTAAAAGAATTTGTGTCCACTCCGACCGTGTCAGTTCAGGTCAAGGAAGTGAACAGCTATTTTATTTTCGTCACGGGTGAGGTCATGAAGCCGGGGAAATATCCGCTCAAGTCCTATGCCACTGTCATGCAGGGCATTTCGATGGCTGGCGGGTTTACGCCCTATGCTTCGAGAAGCCAGTTTCGTGTTCTGCGTATTGCAAGCAATAGTAAGGGGGAAAGTTCTCAGTTCTCTATCCCGTTGAACTATGGCGATCTAGTCAAGGGGCAAGGGACTCCTGGAAATTTTGTGCTGAGGTCCGGTGATACGATTATTGTACCCTAAGATCGGGCTGATGGTCTTTGCTGGGAGGGCAAGAGTGCGGCGTTCGATGATCCTGGAGACCTTGGGAAGCGTCGCGATTTTGTTGATCTTCGCGAACCTCTGCTGGGCTCAATCAGTTGGGGGAGGCTCCGTGCAGAGCGGGTCATCAGCTGGGGGAGGAGAACAATCAGGATTCGGCCTTGGCGCTCCAATGCCTCCTCAGTATATGGCAAGTCCATATTTTGCGACGCCATTCTCCGGAGGAACCAGATTGCTTCCTTCCCTATCAGTCATTGGAGGGTATGACAGTAATGCGCTCTATGGTCTGACAAGTGGTGGCAGCGACCAAAGCTTGTTTCAGAAAGGATCGCCCGACTATTTTGTAAACACGACAGCGAGTCTGTTGCTGCAGCAATCAAGTAGCTACATCGAGGGTGCAGTGCAAGGAAGCTTTTCGTCTTATAACTACCTGAAAAACAAAGACTTGGATTTCACGGGCTGGAACGCTGGGGCAACGGCTGTGCTGGACAAAACACTTGCGCGATTAATTCCTCGATCGGGAGGATCACTAACCTATAATTATCGTAAATCTCAACAGGTTTATGCGTTCGATCCTAGTGATCCCGCGACCAACCCCACGTTTGATCCAAACTTTAATGTGACCAGAGGAATCCAGGCCGCCCGTGCCGAGACGACCACCACTGTCGGCACGGCTACCGGTTACTATGATGCTTCGTCAGCGGTTAGACTAAGGACATCCTACTCCTACGCGGTAAACTTCTTCGGTGTTCCGCAGCGAGGGACAATCGCAATAGGAAACTTCTTTACCACGAAAAGTCATACGGCCTCATTGGGCAGTGATGTCCGAGTGGGGCCGGCTGATACTGTAGGCATTCAGTATCAATACACACGTACCACGTTCTCCGCGAACGACGCGTCGGCGGAAAATACGGGATTTTTCAATGAGGCCTTTAAGACCCATGGCGCAACTGTGACGTGGGCACGGCAACTCTCATCAGCGCTGATGGCATCAGTGAGCGGGGGCGCAACGTACCTACTCCAAAGTGAATCGGCTGGTGGTTCTGGCGTAGCGTATCAAGGGGCTGCCTCTATCGCATGGCGTCCGCGGGTAGATACGACGGTAGGGATCAACTACACAAGAGGGATTTATCCAAGTTTTGTGGTCGGAGCAGGGCCTGCAATTAATGACACGGTAACTGCGCAGGTCAACCATATCTTTGGCCCCAGATTTTTGGGTTCGGTGTCTGTAGGATACGCCCGCAATACGACTCCAGGGTTCTCGGCAGGTCAGAATGACTTCACGTTTACGACCTATCAGGCGAATGCCTCTCTCAGCTATCAATTATTCAGAAATTTGTCCACCACGTTTACGTACACCTATGGGAGCTACGATCAACAATTTGATCAACAACGGTTTCAATACGATCGTCACCTTGTTCTGATCGGTTTAACCACAATCTGGAAGTAGGCACATGGATACCTTGAGTACGATACGCGACTATCTCGACATACTTCGGTCCAGGAAATGGCTGATTGTTAGCTTCGTTCTCGTCGGACTAGGTGCCGCGGCAGCGTTGTGCTACGTGTTGCCTAGAGAGTACCGTTCAAGCACGGTGATCGTGGTGGAAGACCAGAGGATTCCAGATCGGCTTGTTCAAGGGATAGTAATGGGAGCTGTCGCAGATCGGCTGAATCTGATTCAGCAGCAAGTCACCAGTCGCACCATGCTTGAGTCAATAATTAAGGAGTATCACCTTTTTACGAAATCCGCAGAATCCATGAATAGCTCGGACGTTGAAGGGGCGATTGTCCGTTTGCGGAAGAACATTCGCATCGAGACCAAGGGTGGCGGACAAATGCAGCTCTTTACGATTTCCTTCGTGCACGAAATTCCTGAGACGGCTCAAAAAGTGGCGACTGCTTTGACTAGCCGATTTATTCAGGATCAAGTGCGAATCAGGGAAGATTTCGTGCATGGAGCGACGGAATTTATCGATCAGCAGCTAGAATCCGCGAGGAAAGCGTTAGAACAAAAAGAAGAAAATATAAGTGCCTTCAAGATGCGGCATATCGGGGAATTGCCCGGGCAGCTTGATGCCAATCTTCGCACATTAGATCGTCTCCAGAAAGACCTTGCAGATGTCAGCGAAGCCTTGCAGAAATCGACGGATAGAAAGTTGGCCATCCAAAAAGCCCTAAATTCGTATGAGGCTGTGAGGGGGCCGCTCGAACAAGAACTGCGCGAGCAGGTGGGAGTAGTTCGTCCAAGTCTCTTGCCGGGACGCGCCTCTGTAGTAGGGGCCGGAGATCCTAGCGTTCTTCGTTTGAGAGAGTTAGAACGTCAGTTGGAGGCGCTGTCTTCCGCGTTCAAGGATACCTATCCGGATGTAGTGCAGACCAAGCAAGAAATCGTGCGTTTGAAGGCCTTAATTGCGAGCAAGGCGAAAGATGAAAAGATTTTGGAGGTTGGCCTTGTCGGTGTAAGTGGTTCCCCCCAAGGCGCCAAAGATGTTCGTGAACTAAAGCCGATTTCGCGTCAGACGGTTGATCCATTTATGCAGGAATTAACGGCTCAACGGCATGACGCTGAGGTAGGAATCGATTCGATGGTAGAACGAAAAAAACAGCTCATGGCTCAGGTTCGAACGTATGAGGCAAGGGTCGAGAGAACGCCTGTCCTGGAACAGGAGATGTCCTCTCTCCTTCGTGACTATCAGAATATGGAAAAGAACTATCAGTCACTGCACGAGAAGAAACTCAGCGCGCAGGTCGCTGAAGATATGGAGAAAAGAAGGAAGGGTGAACAGTTCCGTATGCTTGATGTGGCGAATCTGCCGCAATCGCCGGAGAAACCAGAGATTCTAAAGATTATGTTGCTTGGGTTGCTTGGAGGCTGCGGGATCGGTTTCGGGACAGCGCTGATGATCGAGAACGCTAACCCGGTATTTCGCCGACAATCAGATGCAGAGATGCTGCTCGGGCTTCCGGTTCTCGCGGGAATTCCGAGTTTTTCGTCGATCTATCAAGAAACGGGAAAGGTCGGACGGGGGTTCTGGGTAGGGAAATCGCGAGAGGGGCGGAGAGCGATTGCGTATCAGAATGACGGAAAAAAGAACGGTCAAATGGCCACAGCGCTAACTGCGACACGCCCACGGTCACCTTACGGGATGTCTGTCGAACCAGCTCGTGGGCCAGTTACTCAGCAGGACGTTATACCACCGGTACTCAATTTGGTGTGTAAGTGGAGACCAGCATCAGTTATCGCGGAACAATACCGAGTCGCCGCGACACGATTAGTCCTGATGGCATCGAGCCAATCTGGGACAACGATCGTTGTTACTAGCTCCGTCAAAGGCGAAGGAAAGTCCGCGACAAGCGTCAACCTCGCCTACATATTGGGAAACGATTTGGGGAAACGGACGCTGATTATCGACTGCGATCTCAAGAACCCGACCGTTCATCGCTATCTAGGGATAGACTTGTCTGTTGGACTGAGCGATGTCCTTTCCGGCGGCTGTCTCCCGGAGCAGGCAATTCGCCAGGTTGAGGGAACCTCCCTTTGGGTTCTGTCTGCGGGGAGTCGGTTGTCCTTAGAATTGGCGGCGGTCGGAAAGCTGAATACGATTCTCCCAGACCTCAAGCAGCAGTTCAACTTTATCGTCATCGACTCGCCGCCGATTCTCCCCCTGGCTGATATGAATCTAATCGCCAGGGTGGCAGACTTCCTTGTGATGGTCATTCGAGCCGGAGTGACCGGGACTGGGGTGGTTCAGCGGGCGCTCAGGAGCTTGTCCCCGACCTGTAAGGCTGGGGTGGTTATCACGAATATGCAATCTGCCGAGACGCCATATTACATGACGGCCTATGCAGACTACGCCGCGATTGAGACTAGCAAGAAATCGTAGAGTATGGGAACCACTGAAAAAACTGTTTTGTTCTCTGATATCAGTAAGCGGACCTTCCGGATGAGCTGGATTCGAAGCCGAATTCTTATCCTGGGCACGGGAACTCTAGCAAGTGACTTGTGTCGAGCGCTCCAGGCGAGCCGACAAGGCCTTGACGATATTGTGGGGTTTGTCGATCGTGATTCGGACATGGTGGGAAAGTTGATTGCGGGTTTCATAGTGCTGGGTACCTTTGATCAGCTCTTTGAGATAGTTGAGGAACATCGCGCGGATGTCATTGCCGTATGCCTGGAAGACCGGAGAGCCCAACTTCCGGTTCAGGCGTTATTAGATTTCAAGGCGATGGGGATTGGTGTGGTGGATGGCCACAGTCTCTACGAAGAGAAGTCTGGCCGGCTGTCTATCGACTTGCTCAGGCCGAGCGCGCTGATTTTTTCGACAGGCTTTCGGCGCCGCTTTATGACAATGGCGCTTAAGCGAGTCATTGATGTGACAATCGCTCTCCTTGGACTTCTCCTGCTTGCCCCATTTATGGTGTGTATCGGGGTTCTCATCAAGCTAGATTCGCCAGGTCCGATGATATACCGGCAGTTGCGAGTGGGGTTACGAGGGCATCCATACATGATTTGGAAGTTCAGATCCATGGCGCGAGATGCTGAGAAAAGCGGACCACGGTGGGCCGAAGTAGCTGACCCGCGCATATCGCGGATTGGGAAATGGATTAGGAAAGCGAGGATCGATGAATTGCCCCAAGTGGTCAATGTCATTTATGGAGAGATGAGTCTAGTCGGGCCTCGACCGGAGCGGCCTGTGTTTGTGCAGCAATTGCGGGAGGGGATCCCCTTTTATGATCTTCGTCATTCAGTCCGCCCTGGAATTACGGGTTGGGCCCAGACACGGTTTCGGTACGGAGCTTCTGCAGAAGATTCTCATATGAAGTTGCAATACGACTTATATTACGTGAAGAACATGTCTTTATTGTTAGACCTCAGGATCTTTGTGGAGACGGTTCGGGTGGTCTTGTGTGGAGAAGGGGCGCGTTAATTATGGGTATGTCGTCGGCGACCATTAGACATGGTCTTTCCTTTGACGTGGAAGAACATTTCCAGGTCTCTGGGTTTGCCTCCCCGATGCGTCGGCGTCATTGGGACACCTTTGAAAGTCGCGTGGAAAGGAATACGGAAAGGATTCTGGGTCTGCTGGATAAGCGGAATGTCAAGGCTACCTTCTTTGTCCTCGGTTGGGTCGCCGAGCGTCAGCCGAACCTTGTCAAGCGCATCGCCCGTGATGGTCATGAGATAGGCTCGCATGGGTACGCCCACGAACTGATAACAGCCCAAACACCCAATCTGTTTCGAGAAGATATTCGACGTGCCAAAGTCGTACTTGAGGATATCATTGGTTTGCCTGTCTTGGGTTACAGAGCTCCTACCTTTACCATTACTGCTGAGACAAGTTGGGCGCTGCCTATCTTGGTGGAAGAGGGCTATCGCTATGATTCGAGCATTTTTCCAATCGTTCATGATCGATACGGTATGCCTGGAGCGATTGCGACCTGCCATGAAATCGCCACGAGCGCAGGGCCTCTTTGGGAAATCCCGCTGTCTACAGCCAAGATCGCTGGATATCGCATTCCCATTGCCGGAGGAGGATATTTCCGGTTGTTTCCCTATACGCTTCTGCGATGGCTTCTCCGTCGGGTAGAGGGGACAGGGCAGCCGTTAGTAATTTATTTGCATCCATGGGAGCTTGATCCCGCACAACCAAGAATGAGCGGTTCTCTCCTTTCTCAATTTCGCCACTATGTCAATCTCGAAAAAACAGAGCGACGCCTGTCGTTCTTGCTGGATGACTTTTCGTTTGGCCCTTTGAGTGATTTGCTGAGCGAAATACGCGCTGCGACAAGTTCAGCTCCTAGTAAGAGCGAATGTAGAGTTCCGAGTGCGCTTTCCGCGGGGGGATAGACGCGAGCGAGGTTCCCCTCGACTGCAACAATCCCACGAAGAAAACGATCGGATTCTTGGCGCTGATCGTGATCTGTAGCGGGCGAGAGATTGAGTCCTTCTTGACCGGTTTGTGCGCGGACGTAGCGATCGCTTTTCTAGCGCATCTCTGTACGCTTGGTAGCCACCATTGAAATGAAATCAGTGGTGAACGCTTGGATTGTGCAGGTCGGGGCCATGGGTGGTTGGTTAATTTAGGCTAGATTATGAATCGACAGCTTACATCATTGACCGATCAGGTATTCGACCTTGTGGTTGTAGGAGGCGGAATTTTTGGGATCTGCACCGCCTGGGATGCCACGCTCCGGGGTTTGTCAGTCGCATTGCTGGAAAAGGGTGATTTTGCGCATGCGACGTCGGCCAACTGCTTCAAGATGGTTCATGGCGGGGTTCGATATCTCCAGCATGGAGACTTCATTCGCCTCCGCCAGTCCAGCCAGGAGCGAAGTGCATTCCTTCGTGTCGCTCCCCACCTCGTCAAACCTCTGCCGATCGCGATTCCGACTTTTGGTCACGGGATGCAGGGAAAGGAGCTTCTTGGGTTGGGCTTGACCGTCTATGATCTGCTTACTGCCGATCGCAATCGAGGCATTTGCGATCCTTCCCGTCATATCCCGCAGTGGGAATCCCTGTCGCGGGAAGAGGTGTTACAGGAGTTTCCTGGGATTGACCCTCGCGAGTTGACCGGAGCGGCAGTGTTTCACGATGGGCAGATGTATAGCCCCGCGCGGCTTGCCTTGGCCTTCTTGCAGGCTGCGGTTGAGCGGGGAGCACAGGCTGCCAACTATCTTGAGGCAACAGGTATTCTTCATCAGGCTGGGCATGTCTTGGGAGTCAAAGCGCGCGATGTGTTGACCGGAGCAGAGATGGAGATTTGTGGCCGCTCTGTAGTCAACGCCGCTGGACCGTGGGCAGAACGGTTGTTGAGCCAACAGAAAGAATTGTGCTTGCCTCATCGGGCGACTTTTTCACGTGATGCCTATTTCGTTGTGCCGCATGCGCTGCCAGGCTCGCGTGCGCTCGCAGTTCTTGGGGGAACGAAGGACCCGGATGCGATGCTGAGTCGCCAGGCCAGGCATCTATTTCTTGTCCCATGGCGCGACTATACCCTTGTGGGTGTATGGCACGTGGTCCATACCGCGGCTCCGGACCAATTCACGGTGACGGAAGATGATCTCCAGTCGTTCATTCGGGAGATCAATCAAAGTTATCCGCCTCTGGGACTGTCTATCGATGATGTATGTATGTGGAATGCTGGGCTGACCCTTTTTGGTGAGAACCGTCCAAACGCGGTGGATTTAAGTTACGGGAAGCGATCAAAGATTATAGATCACAAGAAAGAGCATGGCATCGATGGGCTCATTACTTTGGTGGGGGTCCGCTATACGACCGCGCGGAGTGAGGCTGAGGGTGTTGTGGATATGCTTTTCGACAAGATGGGGAAGGCATCCCCAAAGTGTCTGACCGCCTCGACGCCGGTCTTCGGGGCACGCTTTGACACCATGGATAGTCTGCGAAGGTATGTGCAAGCTGACTGTGGAATCGAACGGGGTGCCGGAATTGTGGCCTCGCTCTGTCAGAACTACGGGTCAGCCTATTCTGCCGTACTGAAATACGTTGAAGAGGATGTAAATTTGGGGGAGGCCTTCACAGGGACGCATGTTCTGAAAGCCGAGGTGGTTCACGCGGTTCGTGAAGAGATGGCGGTGAAGCTTTCCGACGTCGTCTTTCGTCGAACGGACCTTGGCACAGGTGCGCGCCCTCCGGAAGAGTCTTTGGTGGCCTGCGCTGACGTGATGGCGAAGGAGTTGAAGTGGGATGTCGCGAGAGTAGGTAAGGAACTGGCGGAAGTCCAATCTGGCTTCCCGTCTTTTGGCGTACAGGCTCGATCGAGTCGCTCTAGCTGAGAGAGCACGTCGCTTCGAACAGATTGTGCAACGGGATAGTTATGAATGTCTTGATTACGGGCGGTACAGGGTTTATCGGATCTAGGCTTGCCCTTGCATGCGTAGCCAGGGGGTACCAGGTTCGAGTGCTCGGACAAGAAAACACCGAGGCGGAGTCCAGAAATCACCGGACACTTACCGATGCCGGCATTCGGATCATCATCGGTTCCGTCTTGAATGTGCCGACATTGTCATCGAGTCTCGCCGGTGTCGATCTGGTGTTTCACCTGGCTGCTGCCCAGCATGAAGCGAATGTTCCCGATCAAAAATTCTGGGATGTGAATGTCGCTGGGACGCGGAACCTCCTTTCAGCTTGCGTGGAGCAGGGTGTGAAGCGAGTCATCCATGGGAGTACGATCGGCGTGTATGGGGCATCCCTTTCAGGAGAGATCGACGAGGAGTCCCCCTCATCTCCGGATAATATCTATGGGAAGACCAAGTTAGAGGGAGAGAAGTTGGCCCTGTCATTTTGTGATCGCCTGCCCGTCGTAGTCATTAGAATTTCGGAGACGTACGGGCCTGGTGACCGGCGGCTTTTAAAATTGTTCCGGGCCATTAAGAAACGCATGTTCTTTATGATTGGGGGCGGAGAAAACCTTCATCATTTGATCTACATTGATGACTTGATCGAAGGATTCCTGGCGGCGTCGGTTGTCACTCATGCGGCGGGTCAGGTTTTTCTCTTGGGGGGGCCGAAAGCGGTGTCGACCAACGAAATGGTGAGCGCGATTGCTACCCAGGTCGGAGGGCGAATTCCAGGAGTGAGGGCTCCTTTAGGGCTATTGCTCGTGGTTGCGTTCCTGCTCGAAACAGTTTTTCGACCACTGGGAATTCAGCCCCCTCTTCACCTCCGGCGCATGGATTTTTTCAAGAAGAGTTTTTCTCTTTCGACAAAGAAAGCGCAGTCAGTTTTAAGATTTGAGCCGAAAGTGAGCTTCAATGAGGGAGTGGCAGTCACCGCTCGGTGGTACGAAGAAATGGGCGAACTATAGCACCCATATGGTAGGAGGATGATATGCAAGGGCTAGGTCGCGCTGTGCTCACATCTGATAAAGCTGCATCCAATGTTCCGGAGACAATGCTGCTTACTGGAGAAATGACCGCAAAAATCGAGCCCTTCGACTCATTTTGGGAGGGCCCGGAAAATGTCGAAAAGGGATACAAGTCGTTCTGCCAATTCTATAAACACAACTACCTGAAATCTCTTCCGGGTAATAAGCAGGCGAGGATCCTCGTAATCAGTTGCGGACCGGGCTACTTTGTCAACCTCTTGGTGGAGCAAGGGTACTCGAACGTTCTGGGGATCGATTCCGATTCCGAAAAAGTTCAACATGCTACGAAACGAAATCTGCCCTGCCGTGCCGAGCGGGCGGTGCCGCATCTCCGACAGTCTCTGGAGGTGTATGACACGATCTTTTGCGAGCAAGAACTCAACCATATGACGAAAGAGGAGATGCTGTTGTTCTTGAGCTTATGTAGAACCGCCTTAAAGAAAGATGGGGTCCTGATTGTCCATGGGCTCAATGGCGCGAACCCCATTACCGGTGCAGAGGCACTCGCGCAGAACTTCGACCATTATAATACGTTTACGGAGTACACCCTCCGTCAGATTCTCGGCCATTCCGGGTTCGGGCATATTCAAATTATTCCGCTAAACCTGTACGTGTTCTATGCGAACCCGCTGAATTATGTGCTGATCGTTCTTGATTGGTTGTATTCCCTGTTTTTTACCTTCAGTTTCATGTTGTACGGCAAGAACAACCGTGTATGGACGAAGAAGCTCGGAGCTGCCTGCCGCAAGGCGACCGCGTAACGGATCAATACGATGAGAATATTGTTCTGCAACTTCGAGTATCCGCCTCTTGGTGGAGGGGGTGGAGTGATCAATGCACAATTGGCGCAGGAACTGGCCAAACGTCACGATGTCACCGTGTTGACTTCGCAGGGGCAGGGGCTCCAGCGGGAGTCCGTGGAACATGGTGTGCGTGTTGTGCGCGTGCCCGTCCTGTTCCGGCGTAGTGAGGCGGCTGCGAACCTGCTTTCTATGCTGATGTTTCTGCCCATGGGCATGTGGCATGGGAGAAAATTGATGGCGTCGATGCCATTCGATGTCATCAATACGCACTTCGTGCTCCCGACTGGTCCAGTCGGCGATGCCCTGGCAAGATTTTCCGGCAGACCAAATGTGCTCTCTCTTCACGGGGGAGATTTGTACGACCCTAGTAAGGCCATGTCTCCCCACCGGCATGCCGTCCTTAGAACGTGGGTGCGTTATCTGTTGAGGCGGGCGACCATTCTCGTCGGACAGTCGTCCAATACGATCGGCAACATGAATCGTTACTACACCGCTACGCTCAATGCCAGGTGCATTCCGCTTGGCATTCAGCGGCCCAAAGTCGAGCCTGGGAATCGAGCTGAGTTTGGCATCAGCGATGACGCCGTTGTGTTGGTAACAGTGGGCCGTCTGGTTGCCAGGAAAGGGCTTTCTCAGCTTATCGCGCTCATGGGGCGTCTGAGAAAATCCAATGTGAAACTTCTGATCTTGGGATCGGGTCCGATGGAGCAGACCTGGAAGAACGAGGCAAAAGATAGCGGGATAGCGGCAAACGTCCTCTTCTTGGGCCAAGTGTCCGATCGTGACAAGTTCAAAATTCTCGGCATGTCGGATCTGTATGTGTCCACCAGCCAGCATGAAGGATTTGGCCTGGTGTTTCTTGAAGCCATGGCCTGCGGCCTGCCGGTTGTCTGCTACAACCACGGCGGCCAGACAGACTTCCTTTCTGACGGTGTGACAGGGTATCTCGTTGAACTCAATGACATCCATCGCTTTGAAGAACGCTGTGAGATCCTGATTCGCGAGAAGGCCAAACGGCAGATGATGGGACAAGAGAATTTGCGGCGCGTCGAGGATTACTTTATCGATCGGTGTGCCCAAAGGTACGAAGAGCTCTTTCAACAGGCCATAAATCAATCCTCGGCCGGACCCCCAGATGGCTTCTCCCGTCAGCCATAGCCTGGTAGGATTTGCACTTGGTCTAGCCATTCAGCCCAACCAAGGTCGGATGTCTTGGGCATGGCTGATATTCGTCACATTCGCGGTTAATGCTCCCGACTTCGATTTTCTTCCTGGCTTTACAATTGGAGATCCTAACCGATTTCATCAAGGGGGGAGTCACTCATTTGTTTCAGCGGTTCTGTTCGGTTTGATGTGTGTGGACTGGTGGCGTGGATGAGCCAAAGGCCCATGCTTCTGATGGGAACGATCGGCGGATTCCTGTATCTGTCTCATCTGGTTGTTGATTTGCTGACACGAGATTGGAGACCCCAATGGGGTTGCCGCTGCTCTGGCCGGTTTCGCAAGAATATTTTGTGCTTCCCGTTACGGTATTCCCAGGGGTCTCCCATGGTAACGGACCAACCGGCATGCAGGGGTTTCTTGAAGATCTGCTTGCGTGGAGCAATGTATACGCTCTGGGGCTAGAGTTCGTTATCCTCCTTCCTCTTGCGGGAGGCGTGGTGTGGTGGCGTCGTCAGTCCAGGGATGCTAACGAGTAAAGAACCTCTGTTGTCGCACGCGAAGGTGTCCTAAGAACGTTCATGGAGGGAATCAATGTGCGGGATTGTTGGTAAGGTCAGTGCTTCTCCTGTGCGGGAAGAAGACATCAGGCGGATGACGGACCGGATTCACCATCGTGGACCGGATGATACAGGCATCTTTATGGGAAAGGGTGTGGGGCTTGGGCACCGGCGGCTCAGCATCATTGACCTCCACACGGGTCATCAGCCCATCTGTAATGAGGATGGGACCGTGAGGATTGTGTTCAATGGAGAGATTTACAACTATAGAGAGCTTCGGGCGGACCTGCTTACGCGGGGACATCGATTCGATACGCAGACGGATACCGAAGTCATCGTGCACCTCTACGAGGAATTTGGGGAGGAGTGCGTGAAGTATCTGCGCGGCATGTTTGCCTTCGCGATTTGGGATGAGCCCCGCCGCCGTTTGTTTGCGGCACGAGACCACCTCGGCCAGAAGCCGTTCTTCTATGTGCATCGAAACGATTCGTTCCTCTTTGCCTCCGAGATCAAGGGACTCTTGGCCGCCGATCGATCTCTGGCGGAATTGAATCCAGTGGCACTGGATCAATATATTTGTCTGCGCATTATCGCCCCGCCGTTGTCCATGTTTAAGTCGATTCGCAAGCTTCCGCCAGCACATTCGCTCACGTTCAATCTCGACACAGGGCTCACGATCACACGGTATTGGGATCTTCAGTACGAGCCGAAGCTCTCCGGATCAGATGAAGAACTGGCGGACGAGCTTGAGGCGCATTTGATTGATGCGATTAAACTCCACATGGTCAGTGACGTTCCGGTGGGGGCTTTCCTGAGCGGCGGGTTAGATTCGACGTTAATCGTCGCACTGCTCATGCATCATCGGCTCTCAGCCCCTATCCAAACGTTTTCCATGGGGCTCCCCTATGGTCAATACAATGAAGCGCCCTTTGCACGAATGGTGGCGGAACGGTATGGGACTCGTCACTTTGAGAAAACGGTCACTCCTTCTATGGTGGATACCTTGCCTCGGCTTGTGTGGCATTTAGATGAACCGTCTGATCCGCTCTCGCTCTGTTCGTATCTCATTTCCGGCATGGCAAGAGAGCATGTCAAGGTTGTGCTGGGAGGGGACGGAGGCGATGAACTCTTCGGAGGGTACGACCGCTATTATGGCAATCGATATGCTGGATACTACGCGCTTCTGCCGGAGGCGCTCAGGCGATATGGGGTGGGGGCGCTGCTTCAATTTGTCCCGGATGGGCGATGGTACAAGAGCGTTGGGCATCAGCTGAAATGGTTGCATCGGTTGTCGTTCCTGGACGGGGGTACTCGCTATGCGCGCAGTCTTGGATATTTTTACTTTGGGCTCGATCTTCGGCAGAACCTGTACGGAGCGCATATGCAGGCGCTGCTTGAGACTTTGGATCCTGAACGAGAGATCCGTGAGGCGTACGACCGAGCTCATGCAACGGATCCTGTCGATCGCATGTTGTACGCCGACAGCCAGATTAGGCTGCCGGACCACTCCGTCATGATCCTCGATCGAATGACGATGGCGCACGGTCTAGAAGCCCGGAGTCCCTTTATGGATCATAAAGTGGCCGAGTTCGCCGCCCGTCTTCCAATGCGACTCAAGGTGAGAGGTCGATCCCTTCGATATATTCAGAAGATCTTGGCAAAGCGGTACCTCCCGGAGCCGCTCTTGAAACTCCGCAAACAAGGGTTTTCTGTGGCGCTCCCCTACATGCTGCGCGATCAGTATCGCCTCTTGTTTGGAGTGTTTCTCACGGATTCTCATTTAGCCAGAGCCGGAGTCTTTCGCCAGGACAAGATCGATACACTGTTGTCGGATCATCTGACCGGAAAGGCCGATCATGGGAATCGGCTGTGGTTATTGCTGAACAGCGAGGCCTGGTATCGCATGCATATCGAAGGAGTGGGGGTGGAGGACATGACCGGAGAAATTCATGGAGCCATGAAAACGAGAACGGTAGCAGCGTAGCAGGAGACCGTGCATGAGCACACCAGCCTGTGGCGGCTTCTCGCTGCCGCGTGGGATTGAACAGGCCTGAGGTCAGGCGACAAGATGATCGTTGTGAAAGCGGTTTGTGAAGGAGCGCAATCATGGATGCGTCGGTAGGAGAAGGCAAGGTATTATCAGTCCAGGATGAGACGCGGGCCGTAGAGCCTGGTATTCAGGAACTCGGCAGCGAAAATTTCATCCGTGATCGCCTGTTTAAGGGCACGACGTCCGAGGTGGATCGGTACCGTCAGCTCGTGACCGGCCGGCCCGGTTTGCTTGCGCTGTTGCGGTATGAACTCACGACCATGGTGTTGGGATGCATCCCCGGGGCAGTGGGGCTAATTCTTCGTCGGTTTTTCTACCGGTCCTTGTTTCAGGAAGCCGGGGATGGCCTCGTGATTGGACGCAATGTCGTGATTCGCTATCCGGAACAGATCAGGCTTGGACGCAAAGTGGTGATCGATGATTATGCGGTGCTTGACGCGCGCGGGGCCGGCGCGGAAGGCCTTGAGATCGGCAATGAAGTCTTTATCGGACGAGGGACGGTCATCCAATCCAAATATGGACCGCTCACGATCGGCGATCACACCAGCATCGGAGGGTACAGCGTCATCTGCGCCATGGGGCGCGTGACGATCGGGCGCTTAGTGCGGTTGGCCGGGGGGATTCAGCTCAGCGGGGGCATGTACCACACCGATACTCCTGATGTGCCGATCGCCGACCAGGGGTTGTACACACGCGGTCCGATAGAGATTGGGAACGGGACGTGGATCGGGATGGGGGCGTTGGTTCTGGATGGCGTTTCAATTGGGGAGAACTGCGCGATCGGCGCGGGGACCATTGTTCGGGAAAACGTATCGAGCAACAGCGTCATCGTTCCCTATCAAAAGTTGATCGGAATGCCGAAAGGGAAGCGCTAGTTTACCCGCGGCGTGGATTGTCAGCGGTCCTTCGTGGACGGTATGGGCGGATGTGAGGGAGATCGTATCGTATGGCCTGGTGGAAGCGAGCCAAGATGGGACTTTGGATACGGATCGGTGTCAGTTGTTGTCTGCTCGCTGTCCTGTTCTACAACATAGACTTCGGACAGGCACGTGCGGTTGCGCGAGAGAGCCAGATTGGTTTTGTCTTTCTGGCGTTGCTGATGGCGTTGGCCGATCGGGCGATGATGGCCTATAAGTGGAATATCCTGCTCCGAGCGAAGCGTATCCATGTCCCGCTGCACGACGCCGTGGGGACCTATCTCATCTCTACATTTTTGGGGTTGTTTCTCCCTGCCACCGTCGGGGGTGATGCGATTCGTGCCGTGGCGTTTGCGAAGCGAGGCTATCGGACCGACGATGTGCTCTCGTCGATTCTGGTCGAACGTATCTGGGGCGCAGCGGCGCTTCTTGTCATGACGGTCGGAAGCATTGGCCTGGCGTACCAAGTTCTGGATGCGTCTGTGTTGGAAGCCACCAGAGGGGCCGTTGTGGCATTGGGTCTCTTCTGTGCGGTCCTTGCCGTTCTCATTCTCCTAATGGTCAGTCCCGTGCTCTCCCGTATCGTGCTCAGAGTCATCGATCGGTTGGAGACGTATCCGCCGATTCGAACTCTCGCGGGGAAGTGCCGTGGCGTATACCTGTCGTATCGAGCCTACAATGCGAGTGTGATGACATTGGGATGGTTTTTGCTGCTCTCAATCATTGAGAATGTGTTCCCCGTGCTGTTGTGCTACTGTACGGCGTTGGCACTCCATGTGCCGGTACCGCTGTTATACCTCTTCATCCTTGTTCCCATCATTCTCCTCCTGGGGCGTCTCCCGATATCGTTTGACGGCGCCGGTATTCATGAAGGGCTCTTTGTCGTCTTTTTCACGCTCGTCGGTATCGGTCCGGTAGATGCGTTACTCGTTGGCCTTGTCAGTCATGCGATAGGAATTATTGCGGTGTTGCCGGGAGGGGTGTTATTTGCTCTCGGAGGAATCAATTATCTCGGAATGGTGAAGACGGAAGAGGGGCCTGCACCAACGTCAACGGTGGATTAGGGAGGAGTAGTGTTCGGCCCGATTTGTCAGGCAGTGTTCAGGCCGGGAAGTGCATCTCTCGCTCGACCGAGGAGTCCGGGCAATCGGATGGGAACTTAGTAGCGTTCGTAGGAAAACAAAACGGTGAACGGAAATTCTCATATATCGCTGGCGGATATTCAGCGGATTCTAAATGGGTCCGAGGTCAAGGCCTTGCCGAAAGTCCAGATTACTGTGCTACGCAATATCATGGTGGAGCCGATGGAGCCGTACCTGCGGTATTGTGCGATGCAATCGGGCTTCAATGCGGGAGTGCGGTTCGGAGGCTACGACATGATTGTGCAGGAGGCTGCAGGCGTGTCACCGGACCTGCTCAATCAGGAGACCGACGCGGTCCTCATTTTCATGCGGCTTGAGGGCCTCTCCTGGAAGTTAGCTAGAAGCTTCTCTTCGCTGGATGCACCGGGCCGCGAATCGGAACTCGAACGCATTGAGCAGCATATTGGATCTATCGTAACAGGGATACGGCAGCAGACGAACGCATTGATCTTGTTCTGCGCTTTTGAACAGCCGTCCTATGCCGCCTTCGGCGCCAGTGATGTGCAGATGCCTGAAGGTCAGACCGCCACCATTTCCCGATTGAATCGAATGGCTCAGGATTGCCTCGGGGGTCAAAAGCATGCCTATCTCCTCGATCTGAATGCCTGTGTGGCCAGGATCGGCCGGGCTGCATTTTTCGACCACCGCTACTGGCACATCGGCCGGGCCCCCTACTCTCGTGTGGCGCTGAGAGAACTTGCTGCTGAGTCGTGGAAATTTGTCCGTGCCGTGAACGGAAAACAAAAAAAGTGTTTGGTCCTCGATTGTGACAATACACTGTGGGGCGGCGTGGTGGGTGAAGACGGGGTCACCGGCATCAAGTTGGGGAGCGGGTATCCAGGCTCGGCGTATCAAGAGTTTCAATATGAGATATTGAACTTGTACCATCGTGGTGTGATTCTGGCTTTGTGCAGCAAGAACAACCAAGAGGATGTATGGGAGGTCTTTCGGCAACATCCCGATATGGTGTTGAAAGAGGCGCATATCGCCTCAGCGCAGATTAATTGGGATGACAAGGCGTCCAATCTGCGGCGAATTGCGCAGGATCTCAATATCGGGTTGGACAGTCTGGTCTTCATGGACGACAACGAAGTTGAGATCGAGCTGGTACGACGGACGTTGCCTGAGGTGGACGCGATACATCTCCCTAAGGAACGCGCAACCGATTATCGAGATATGCTTGCATCAATGGGGGCATTTGATACGCTGACGATCGGTGAGGAAGATCGTCAGCGGGGTGCGATGTACAAGGCTGAAGTTTTTCGGAAGAGACTGCATGAGCAGGCCCCGGATATGGACAGTTTCCTGGCCTCGCTCGAAATGGCCGCGGAGATCCGAATGGCTGATGCGATGTCTATTCCTCGCATCGCCCAGCTGACACAAAAAACTAACCAATTTAATCTGACGACCAGGCGGTACGCTGATTCGGACATCGCGGCACTGGCTGAAAGTGCCGGCTCTGAGGTCATCTCCTTGCGCCTGAAAGATAAATTCGGCGATTCAGGGCTCGTAGGAGTGGCGATTCTGAAATACGGTCAACAAGGTGTCCGGATCGATACGTTGCTTCTTTCATGTCGCGTTCTGGGCCGGTTGCTCGAGGATTGCTTTGTTCGCTATCTTCTCCGGCATGCGAGGGACCGAGGGGCGATCGAAGTGATCGGCGAATATGTGGCCACGCGGAAGAACGGCCAGGTGGAGCATTTTTACGAAAAACAAGGATTTGCCGCAATGGACCGATCTGAGCTAGACGGCACCAGGCTGTTCCGGTTCGACCTCGCCGGACCGATTCCGCCCGCCCCGTCCCATATCAGCATGGATGTCGGACAGTAGGAGCATTGCTATGAATGAGCGCGTTCGCACAATTATCAGTCAAGTTATGGATGTTCCCTTGGATCAAGTGGGTGAAGATGCGTCGACCGACACCCTTGCTGCGTGGGATTCGGTGCGGCACATGAATCTCGTGCTGGCGTTGGAGGAGGAGTTCGGCGTCGAGTTTACCCCTGATCAGACAACGGCGATTGTCAGCTGTCGGGCGATTGTGGCCGTGCTTCGGGCACTTTTAAAGGAATGACGTTCCCCATGAAGCAACGACCGCACTTGTCAGTGGTGATCCCTGTCTACAATGAACGGGAGAGCGTTCGTCTGCTTTGTGGAAAAGTCCGTGGCGCATGCGACCCGCTCGGAGTGCCCTATGAACTGATTCTCGTCGATGACGGAAGTCAAGATGGGACATTTGAGGAACTGGTGGCCTTGCATGCCCAGCATGATGTTGTGAAGGTCGTCAAATTTCGAAAGAACTATGGGCAAACAGCGGCTATGGCAGCGGGGTTCCGGGCTGCACGCGGGCGCATTGTCGTGAGCATGGACGGCGATCTCCAGAATGATCCGGTCGATATTCCACGGGTCATGGCGAAGCTGGATGAGGGATATGATGTGGTCTGCGGCTGGCGTAAAGATCGGAAAGATAAACTAATTTCCAGAAAGATTCCGTCAAAAATCGCCAATTGGCTGATTGGAAAAATTACCCAAGTGCCGATTCATGACAACGGTTGTTCGTTGAAGGCGTACCGAGCCGACATCATCAAGAATGTCGCCCTCTACTCAGAGATGCATCGGTTCATCCCTGCCATGTCAACGCTAGTAGGGGCGAGGATTACAGAGATCGTGGTCACACATCATGCGAGACAGTTCGGGAAAAGTAAGTACGGCATTTCACGAGCCTGGCGGGTATTTTTGGATCTGTTCTTGATGAAAATGCTGACCGGATTCGCCGCTCAACCGGCGCTCTGGTTCGTCATGATCAGTTTGCCCACCCTGTTGTTCGGCGTCGTGTGCATGATTCCGTTCCTCTTCCTCAATGCGACGAGCGTGGTCTGGCCGGCGATGGGATTCCTCTGCTTTGCCGTGGCTGGGCATTTTCTCTCGATGGGGATCTTGGGGGAAATGATCTTAGAGACCGGCGACTTTCAACCAGGCCGCTTGCTGGCGAAGTCTCTGGGAAAGATAGCGAGGGGTTCACATTCCACAAGGGAGCGCTCTTATGGTGTCCTCAACTCGAGTAGCTGAGCCATCCAAGGATGCTGCGAGGGAAGGTTCTGGCGTGACAGTTGGCATGTCTGTGGTGGTGCCGGTTGCCGAGCGTTGCGTCGGGCTTGTCCAGCTCTATGAAACGCATGCGGCCATCCTGAGAAGCCACGGGATCGTATTTGAGTTTATTTTTGTCATCGACGGGGGATTTGGGGAGGCCTGCAAGGTTATTCATCCTCTGGTGGCACGAGGGGAACCCATACGGCTCCTGCCCCTTCCTCGGCGCTACGGCGAAGCCAGAGCGCTCGCCATCGGGTGTGAGGCAGCGAAGGCCGATCTGATTGTCACCCTCCCGTCATATCCCCAAACTGTTCCGGAAGCTATTCTGGAACTCCTGAAAGGAATCGAGTTAGGAGCAGATCTGGTCATTGCCTGTCGATCGCCTCGTCAAGATCCCTGGATCAATCGAATTCAGAATGCTGCATTTCATTGGATCCTGTTCCGCATGAGCGGAATAAATTTTCGGGATCTGGGGTGCGGCGTTCGGGCGATTCGGAAGCGGGTGGTTCACGAAATTGATCTCTATGGAGACATGCATCGCTTTTTGCCGATTCTTGCATACAGGCGGGGCTTTCGTGTCTCGGAAATGCCGGTTCCCCAACATCCCCAGGATGCCCAAATGCGACTCTATCATCCTGGCATCTATCTTCGGCGCCTGCTCGACATCTTCACGGTCGCGTTCTTGTTCAAGTTCACCAAGAAGCCTCTCCGGTTCTTCGGCTTGATCGGCGCGGGATTATTTATGGCTGGGCTGATGATTGTCGGGATTCTCGTGATTCAGAGAGTTCTGGGATTAACCGCCTTGTCGGGAAGACCGTTGCTGGTGCTGGGAGCGTTGCTGATGGTTCTCGGAGTGCAGACTGGGTCGATCGGCCTTCTCGGCGAGATGATTATCTTCACCCATGCCAGGAAGATGAAGGACTACACGGTGGAGAAATATCTTCGGTAGCGCACCCGCGCGGGCGCCTTCTATATGACAGACACGGAACTTCGAAGAATCCCTTGGACGATGCTTGAGGTTGGGCTCGTGGCGTTTCTCGCGTCACTCGCCTGCTGGTTGCGGTATCGCCATTTGGGCATGCTTGGTTTGTACGGAGACGAAGACCATAGTTACTTCGCGATCAAGGGGGTTTTAGAGACGGGTTGGCCTCAGATGCCCTCGGGCATGGTCTACCCACGCGGTCTGATCTACACTTATCTCGCCGCGGCGTCGGCGCTCATCTTGGGGCTTACGGAAGAGGCGCTCCGGATGCCGAGCGTATTGTTCAGTCTGCTGACGCTGGTGTTGCTCTACGTTGTGACGCGGGATCTCCGAGGCCCCATCGAGGCCCTCGTCACCGTGTCACTCTTTAGTGTATCGACATGGGATATCGAGATGGCTCGGTTTGCGCGCATGTACGAGATCTTTCTTTTTGTTTCACTCCTCGGAGCCTATGGGTTCTACCGCGGTTTTCTGAAGGGAGAGAAGGGGTGGCGGCGGGCGGTTCCTGTTCTATTCGTGTTGGCCGTGACGCTCCATACTCTTGGCGTATGTCTCTTGCTCTTGTTCGCAAGTGTCTTTTTGGTTCGGTTGCCTGGCGGGATCACGAGGCTGATGGCGATCGCATATGTGGGGGCGATTGGAGCTGCCGATGTGATCTGGGTGAAACTGGAAAATATCCCCTATGCCAACGCGTTCGAGGATGTCCTACTCAAGAAAGTTGACTCTGGAGAAGGGCTCAGGCTGCCGCAGATCGAGCTGCTTCGCAGCATACTCGAGACGTGGCCGGCTAATGTCATTTTTTTCGGAGTGATGACCGTGATCACGTCGGTGTTCATCGTGATGGTCAAGCGTACGACGGTCGGCGGAACGAGGATCTCGACCTGGCTTCTTGTGACCGGGATGGTGGTATCTGCAGTCTCCCATACTTACGTGATTGCGGCCATCCTCATCGCGTATCAGATCTATGCGACCGGTAGAGGATTGTTGGCGGTTTTCGACAAGCCCTATTGGCCCTACTATGGTTTTATCGTTATGACCGCGGGGCTTTGGGCGAGCTGGGCACTGTCGGCGGGGATTCACGGGCAGGTACTGTCACCAAAGGCCACGATCGAATTTCTGTTCAACTATCCCTTCGTCAATCTCCGGGTGCTAGGAGGGGCGTTCCCTGTCATGACCTTCCTCGTAGTTGTAGGCGTGGTTCTCTTATTTCACGAGGCATCGTGTCAGGCGCATCGTGCGTCGGCCGCCTTTCTTTTGGTTGCCCTGCTTGGCCCGCTTCTTGTCATCGGAGTGGTGCGCTCCTGGCCCTGGATCGGCTATCTCTACATGACCTATCCATTCTTTCTCATAATCTATGCAAACACCATCGTGCAAGGGTGCCAATGGGTCATGCAAGTAATTTCGAAGGATCAGGAGGGCCCGGCTTGGCCACGGAGTGTTGTGGTTACAATATGCTCCCTGCTCTTGGCCGGGCTGTTCTCCAGCGGGCATTCACTCTCAGAGGCGCGGTCGATTTCTGATCGTGGCTATGCGACGCCCGTTCAGGATATCGTGATTTTCGAGTATCTCAAGCACCCTGACCATAAGACCGCTGCACTCTACGTTCGGGATAACAAGGAGGTGGGAGATACGGTCATTGCCATGGACTTTCTTTCCGCTGCCTATCTGGGGCGCATCGACTTTCTACTACGGACTGAGGGGTATCTCGTTCCAGGCTTGCAACTCAAAAAAGAAATTTTTCTAGGCTGTCCTATTCTGCATGATCTGGGCGAGTTGCAGGCAGTGATCGAGTCTCAATCAAGTGGCAATGTGTGGCTCATCACCTCACAAGAGCATTGGGGGCCGCATCTGAAGGAACCCATCATGAGTCGAGCGGTCATTGGGTTTTTGGAGGAGAGCCACGCGCACGTCATCTATGTTGGGCAGGACGGGGAAACCCGAGTCTATAAATGGTCCCGCGGGCCTTCCGAAGTAGGGCTTCCAAAGATATAGGAACAGCAGGAGATATTCAGTTATGCGGGTCACTCGGCTGGTAAGTGAGAATAAGGTATGGGACGAGTTTGTTCGCGGGGCGCAGGGTGGGAGTATTTTTCATACGACAAAATGGAAACGTGTGATTGAGCGTGTATTCGGGTTTCATAGCCACTACCTCGCCGTGTCTGATGGCGATCGAATGGTAGGGTGTCTGCCGCTGTTCTTTGTAAAGAACCTGATTGCCGGGCGCGCGTTGCTCTCGGTGCCGTTCGGAGTGGAGGGCGGCATTTGCGCGTCGACGGATGAGGCCAGCCAGCTGCTATTTGCCGAAGCGCGCACATTGGCCGACGACCTGCGTGCGGACTACGTTGAGTTCAGGCATGCGCACCACTCCCCTCTGTCTCTTCCGTTGAAAGAGCTATATGTGACTTTCGAGCGAGAACTGTTTCCTGACCTGGACAAAAACATGGAGGCTATTCCCCGCAAGCAACGACGGATGGTGCGGCAAGGGGAAAAGGCCGGGCTGCGTTCGACACTCGAAGGGATTGAGGGACTTAATGGCTTTTACGATATCTATGCTGAATCCGTCAGGAACCTTGGAACCCCGGTGTTTCCGTATCGCTATTTTGAAGCCGTCATGGAAGAGCTGGCGGCAGAGGCCAAGATTCTGACCGTGTGGTACGAGGGCATCCGGGTCGGCGCTGTCCTCACGTTTTTCTATGGAGATCGTGTCATGCCTTTCTACGGAGGCGCCCTTAAGGCCTATCGAGCCCATGCCGTCAACGATTTCATGTATTGGGCGCTGATGCGACTCGGCTGTGAGCGCGGATACCGCTTGTTTGATTTTGGCCGGAGCAAGGTGGGCACCGGGGCATACGATTTCAAACGCCATTGGGGATTTGAACCCAGGCCGCTGCCGTATCAGTATTACCTTCGACAGGGGGCTAGTTTGCCTAACGTCAGCCCGACCAATGCGAAGCTCAAGCCGTTCATAGAGATATGGAAGCGGTTACCTCTCGGCATTACCAATCTCGTCGGCCCACGGATCATCAAGTACTTCCCATGAAGATTCTGTATCTCGCACATCGCATCCCGTTTCCTCCCAATAAAGGGGAGAAAATTCGGGCGTTTCATCAGATTAAGTTTCTGTCGAAACGGCACGCGGTGCATCTTGTCTGTTTTGTCGATGATCCGGAAGATCTTCAGCACATTGACGCATTGCGGCAATATTGCGCATCCGTACACGCGGTATATCGGCCCAAGAGGATACTGCACCTTCGGGCTCTCATGGGAGCGCTGACAGGCCAATCGCTGAGCGTCGCGGCGTTCTATTCCAAGTCTGTGCAACAGTACGTCGACACGATTCTCCGCACAGCTCGGATTGAGCGGGTGTTTGTGTTCTCCTCCTCTATGGCGGAATATGTGCTGCCGCACAGCGACATTCCCCGAGTTATGGATTTTGTTGATGTGGATTCGGATAAGTGGCGGATGTATGCGGAGCGACATGGGGTATTCACGCGGTGGCTGTATAAGTTAGAAGCCTGTCGGCTTGCAAAGTATGAGGCGCGTGTCGCCGCCGCGTTCGACGTGTCGGTCCTGATTTCCTCGATGGAGGCTGAACTCTTCAAGCAGGCGGTCCTGGATTGTCCCATTGTCGTTCTTCCGAATGGAGTCGACCTGGACTATTTCCGTCCGCAACATACATCGCAGGATTCGATGGCAGGATCTCCGACGATGGTGTTTACGGGCGCGATGGACTACTTCCCCAACGTCGATGCTGTGCAATACTTTGTGCACTCGGTATTTCCGCTGATTCGGATGCGTTGGCGAGGTGCGCGCTTTCTTATCGTCGGCAGAAATCCAAGTCCGGAAGTGTGGGCCTTGCAGGAAGTTGAAGGTGTGACGGTGACGGGAGCGGTTGCTGATATCCGACCGAGAATGGCTGAAGCCCAGGTCGCGGTCGCCCCCTTTCGGATCGCACGAGGAATTCAAAATAAGGTCCTTGAAGCGATGGCTATGGGGCTTCCAGTCGTTGGAACGTCAGCGGCGTTCCGCGGGTTGAGGGCGACCGAGAAGAACGGGATTCGCTCTGTGGAGACTCCTGAAGGAATGGCCAAGGAGATCAATATGCTTTTCGAGGATGCACCGCGTCGACACGAATTGGGTTTACAGGCAAGACTGTTTGTTGAGGAGTTTCACCGATGGGACGATCTTGGCGAAGTCCTTGAGAAATTAATCATGAACCCTCAAGGGCAATCAGGATTGCGCAATGCCTGTTAATGCCCATTAACAATGACCGGACATGTTGTATAGGTAGTACAAAGATTCATGGCCGACACAGGACTATCTGCGGATTTGCCACCCTTGGTGGCCCATGTGATTTACCGGTTGGCTGTGGGAGGTTTGGAAAATGGACTCGTCAACTTAATCAATGCCATGCCGCCAGAACGGTACCGTCATGCTATCGTGTGTCTCACGGACTATTCTGATTTTCGGGACCGGATAGGTCGGCAGGATGTTCCGGTGATCGCGCTCCATAAGCGAGAAGGACAAGGGATCGATATCTATCGACGAATGTGGAGCGCTCTTCGGTCCTTGAGGCCAGCGATTGTGCATACGAGAAACTTGCCGACGTTGGAATTCTCACTCATTGCAGCGTTGGCCGGTGTCCGGAAGCGCGTCCACAGTGAGCATGGTCGGGACATGTATGACCTCCATGGAGCCAACGCCAAGTACAACATGTTGCGACGTACCATTCGTCCATTGGTGGGACATTACATCGCGGTGAGCAGAGACTTGGAGGAGTGGCTGCAGAGTTGTGTCGGGGTGCGGAGGGAGCGATTGTCTCAGATTTACAACGGCGTTGACAGTCGGCGTTTCCGCCCTCGAGGAGAACTGCGCACGAATATTGGTCCGCCAGGTTTCCTGCAAGACGGGAGTGTGGGAATTGGCACCATAGGGCGAATGCACATTGTGAAGGATCAGGTGACTCTGGCAAAGGCCTTTATTCACCTTCTTCAGGAAGAGCCGGCATGGAGCCGATCTGCCCGCCTTGTTCTGGTAGGGGAAGGACCCCTTCGGCAGCAATGTTTCGATCTGTTGGCTCATGCTGGTTTGCAGCACTTGGCGTGGATTCCTGGTGAGCGAAATGACGTTGCCGAGATCTTGCGCGCACTGGATGTGTTCGTTCTTCCTTCTCTTGGCGAGGGTATTTCCAACACCATTCTGGAGGCTATGGCCACCGGATTGCCGGTGCTTGCGACGGAAGTGGGAGGCAATGCTGAGCTTGTGCGAGAAGGAGAAACGGGTATGCTTGTGCCGTCAGCAGATCATGTCGCACTGGCTAGGGCACTACGCGCCTACCTCGTGAATCCTGACCTCCGGATCCGCCACGGGCAAGCCGGACGCAAGGTGGTGGAGGATCGATTCAGCATCGAGACCATGGTGCAAGGGTATCTGAACGTGTATGACCACCTGCTTGACGGAGTGACGTGGAGCAGCAGTTCAGCGGGGTCTCTTCGAATGGGGGAAGCCTAATATGTGTGGGATCTGCGGAGTATTTTATCCAGCTCAGACTGGAACGGTCTCTCGGGATCTGATTAAAGCGATGGCTGATACGATCGCGCATCGGGGACCGGATGCCGAAGGGTTCTATGTCTCGAAAGGTATCGGATTGGGCCACCGAAGGTTGTCGATCATTGATCTTTCTGGTGGTACGCAGCCGATGAGTAATGATGATGGATCCATCTGGGTCGTGTTCAATGGAGAGATCTACAACTTTCCTGAATTGAGGAGCCGTCTGGAGCAAAAAGGGTATCAATTTAGAACGAAGTCCGATACCGAAGTCATTGTGTATCTCTATCAAGAGCTTGGTGAAGCGGCCATTCAAGAATTGCGTGGTATGTTTGCCCTCGCGATTTGGGATGCCAGGAATCGCCAGCTTCTGTTGGCTCGTGATCGAGTTGGTAAGAAACCGTTGTACTATGCCTACGACGGCACTCGCATCGCTTTCGCCTCTGAGCTCAAGGCGCTACTCCAGGTTCCCCAAGTCAGCCGCGACCTCGATTGGCAGGCGCTGAGTGACTATTTCTCTCTCCTCTATGTTCCGGCGCCCAAGTCCATTTTTCGGGCAATTCGGAAAGTGTTGCCGGGGCATTATCTTGTCGTCTCCGATCGAGGCATTCGTGATGTGGAGTATTGGGATATTCGTCTGAGGGAAGCGGAGGGCGTGGCGGAGCATGATTGGTGCGAGCGACTGCTCGATGTCTATCGGGAAGCGGTTCGGATTCGACTCATGAGTGATGTGCCGCTCGGAGCTTTCTTGTCAGGCGGTGTCGACTCCTCTTCTGTCGTGGCTTTGATGAGCGAACTGACTGGTGAGCCGATCATCACGACCTCTATCGGGTTTGAGGACAAAGAATTNNCAGATTGTATCGCCCGACGCAGTATCGATCGTTGAAAAGTTGGCGTGGCACTATGACGAACCTTTTGCCGATTCGTCAGCCGTGCCAACATACTACGTGTCGAAGGAGGCTCGGCGTCATGTGACGGTGGCCCTCTCAGGTGACGGCGGAGATGAAAACTTTGCCGGATACCGGCGCTATCTATTTGATCGCGCCGAACAACGTATACGGGGAGTGGTGCCTTCGTCGATCCGTCGGCTTCTATTCGGAGGTGCGGCGGCAATATATCCAAAGGCTGATTGGGCTCCACGGTGGCTCCGGGGTAAGACCACTCTGGAGAATCTGGCCTGCTCGCACATTGAGGCATACTTCCGGTCCGTCTCCGGTATCGCTCCAAGCGTCAAAGAGGCGCTGCTCCATCAAGATGTGAANNCCGTTGTCGAGAATTCAGTATGTCGATATCAAGACTTATTTAACTGATGACATTCTCGTAAAGGTGGATCGAGCCAGCATGGCGAACTCACTCGAAGTAAGAGCGCCGATCCTGGATCACAAGCTGATGGAATTGGCAGCCTCAATGCCGTCAGATCTGAAACTGCACGGGCAGACGGGCAAGTACATCTTTAAGAAAGCGCTTGAGACCTTGTTGCCGAAGGAAATTCTGTATCGCCCCAAGATGGGGTTTGCCATTCCGATGGCGGGGTGGTTTCGCCGTGAGTTAAGAGAGTACGTCGCCGACTCGATTTTGTCGCAATCTGACGATGGAATTCTTGAGCAGCGAGCGGTCAACCGTTTGTGGGAAGAGCATCAGCGAGGATGGCGGAATCGTTCGACAGAGCTCTGGGCAATTCTTATGTTTCGTTTATGGCAAGAGAAGATTCAAAAGTTGTCGGCCTAATTGAAGAAGGGGCGAAGTCTCGAGCGGTCGGGAATTGATCATGTACGGGGAAAATGTCATCAGTGATTTGAGAAGAATCGCCCGAGCCACTCTTACTGATCAGATCGCTCGGTTTGCACCGAGTTTATATGTCAAGCTGACACGGCAGACCGGGCGTGGAGAGCAGGAAGGCTCCGCAGAGGATATTGCCTCGTATTTCAGGGAGTGTTTCTCAGACTACTTTATGGTTCTTAACGTTCCCCCCGATGAGACTGAGGCCTTCATGCTACACAAGGAGGTCCTTGAGTATGGACCGGGAGATACTCCTGGAGTTGCCTTGTTGATGCTGGCGCATGGGGCGAGGTCGGTGGTGTGTGTGGATGAGTTTCCTTTGTATCGACTGTCAGAGAGAAGTGTCCAGGTCATGAAGCATTTGTTGGGAGGGCTAGAGGGGCAACGTCGGCGGCGAGCGGAGGAGTGTTTTAATGAGAAGGGCAATCCGGCGTCTGGATTTCGACGGGAGAGGCTCCGCTATCAGGTCACATTATCTGGCCTTTCTGGGATTTCTGAAGGGGTAGATCTGATTTATTCCCGATCTGTTCTGGAGCATGTGCGCGACTTACGGGGGTCCTTCGTTGATATGCAACGCGCACTCCGGACGACAGGTCTTGCTATTCACAAGGTAGACCTTCGGAGCCATGGGCTTCACCAAAGTAATCCTTTGGATTTTCTGACGTGGCCCGCGAAGCTCTGGAAGTTAATGTATCAAAACAAGGGGTTCATCAATCGATGGCGAGTTGATCGCTACCAGGAGATCCTGCGTGAGACACCGTTGGCGATCGTGTCTTTGACCCCCACGACGATTGCTGAGGCCAAGGACGTGGTAGCAGTCCGTCCGTACCTGGCTGCTCCATTCGATACGTTGTCTGACGAGGATCTCGCATGTCTCGGGTTCTGGGTGGTTTGTTGCCGAGTATAGCTGACTTGGTGGGAAAGTGAAGCGAACGTCATGAAGATTCTTGTGTTTACTTCCCTGTATCCAAATAATGTCTGCCCAAACCACGGCGTGTTTGTGAAGGAACGCATGACGGCTTTTGCCAGGCTGGACGGTTGCGAGACGAGAGTGATTGCACCCGTCCCATATTTCCCACCTGTTCATCTGACGGATCGTGTTCGATATCGCCAGGTTACGCCTATAGAAATAATCGAAGGCGTGCCCGTCTATCACCCTCGTTATCCAATGATTCCCAAATTAGCAATGTCTTTTCACGGTCTCGGCATGTTTATCGGGGCTCTGCCAGTGGTGAGGCGCCTAAAGCGGGAGTTCGACTTTGATGCGATTGATGCTCACTACGTTTATCCGGATGGATTTGCAGCTGTCCTGCTCGCCAGGTATTTCGGTGTGCCGATGGTGGTATCTGCTAGGGGGAGTGATATTAGCCAGTTCTCAGAGTTTCCTATTGTACGTAGGTTCTTGCGGTACACGTTGAATCGGGCGAATCATGCTATAGCGGTCTGCGATGCATTGAAAGTCGCGATGATGGAGCTAGGTTGTGAATCGCGCAAGATCGCTGTTATTCCTAACGGAGTTGATACGAAGAAATTTCATCCTATTCAGAAGCAGGAGGCCAAGGCCAGGCTGGGGCTCTCGGATACCCGCTTAGTTGTGTCCGTAGGAGGACTCATTCCGAGAAAAGGTCATGATCTCCTGCTCAAAGGCTTCCAGCAGCTCCTCGTGGCACGTGGCCGTCGAGATGTGATGTTGGCCATTATCGGAGAAGGCCCACTCCGGAAAACGCTTGAGCGGGAAATCGAGATATTGGGGTTGAGGGATTGCGTTCGTCTGGTCGGAGCCGTTCCCCATCATGAATTGATCAATTGGTATAGCGCAGCAGACGCATCCTGTCTGGCGAGTAGTCGAGAAGGATGGGCAAACGTTATTTTGGAGTCAATGGCATGCGGGACTCCCGTCGTCGCGACAGCGGTTTGGGGGAGTCCTGAAATCATCTCCACAGATCGAGTAGGCCTTTTGACTGCATGCGACCCTGATGATATCGCAGTGGCATTGGGGAAAGCCTTGGAACGTGTCTGGGATCGGGACGAAATTCTTGCTCATGCGCAGCAATACACCTGGCGGAATGC
>CXWL01013877.1_pt1 | contig 33256 bp, 27 predicted proteins | sample 590931 | NCBI WGS metagenome assembly CXWL01 (sample SAMEA3498368, study PRJEB10139) | groundwater metagenome | biome: water well; material: biofilm material | place: Germany | collected 2015-04-27
CGCCGGCGATGACCGCCGGACGCACACCGCCGCCCTTGGCGGCAGGCGGTTGGGTCGTGGCTACGGCACGCGCCGCGGCTCTTGCGTTGGCTTCGGCCACCTGCGCGGCCTGTTGCTGTCGTTGCCTCGCCAGCTCGGCCTCGTAGGCGCGGCGCGTTTCCTCGTCCTTCAGGTGGACGCGCAAACGCTCGAGCGCGACGAGTTCGGCATCGAGCTCGGCCTGTCTCGCCTCGATCTGCTCACCGACCTGCCTGTTCTGCTCTTGCAGTGCGGCGACGCGGGTGGTCTTCTCGTCGAGGTCGTTGCGCACTGCGTCGATCGCGTCGAGATCGGTCTGACCGGTGTCGAGGGCGACGCCGCGCAGCACATCAGCCTGCAACAGATCGGTCAGATCGCCGAACGGGAGGATCGGGCGGCCCGACCGCCCGGTGAAGCTGTCGATCGCGATTGCCGAGAGATCCTTCTCGAATCGCGTGAACTCCGCCGTGACCGTCGCCAGATCTGCCTCCGCAGCCGCGATCTCGACGGCGAGCTCGTCGCGGCGCGATTCAGCTTCAGCCCACTGCTGGGCAAGGTCGTCGGCCTTGATCTGACTCCGCGCGATCTCCGCGGCGACTTGGTCGGAGGTGAGGTTGGAGTCTGATGCGGATGCCTCGCCGTGAGCGAGCAGCGCAACCACAACGGCCACCGCGAACACCGTGCGAAGCGGCGATGCCGTCCGTTGTCCCGCCTTGATATGTTGCATTTGCATGACGAGCAGACACATTATCTTCTACATCGTGTCGTAACAACTCACCCGAGCACACCACAGACCAGGCCCGATGAGCATCGAGACGAGAGTTCGATCTCCACTGCCGTTGCCCACCCTGTTACGAAAGGATGACGCCGATCAGCCGACGTTCACCGTCGCCCACCATGGTCCATGCCGCGCATCATCAGGGCCATCATCGCCGTGCAACCGAGCGCGACGACGAGGAAGCCGGGGCTGGCTGCTCCGGTGGCAACCAGCAGGACGGCAATGACGAGCATCGGGATGCAGCAGGCGACCATCATCCAGCCGTGCCCGTGCGACCGAGGTGCCGGCGGTCCACCTTCCGGGTGCACATGGTCGTCGCTCATCGTCGGCCCCCTAGCGACTTCGGCACGTGGCCGAGCTTCTGGTACAGCGGGCAGTGCCCGAGTGCGCCGGTGACGACGAGGTCGAGGCCGGCTGCGGCGAGCAGTATCTCGAGTGCGATCGCGAGGGTCGAACCCGCGCTGGTCAGCAGCGGTCACCGACGTAAGTGGTGACTCTTGAACTGGGTGGGTGCTCATGAGGTTCTCCTTTTCTCTTCTGTCGAGTCAATGATCGATTCTCGTAGCGGTCAGGGCATCCGCGGCGAGTACCGAAACGGCGTACCGGGCTCTACTGATCCGCCCGCAACGTGACAGTCGGTACACACGGATGCGGGCAGCGTTTCGTGCCACCACAATGTGTGGCATGAACGTGCACCAATCGAACCAGCCCATCATCCCGCAGACCCTGGTGGGGATCTCGTTCGAGAACTCGTTCCGAGCCCGAGAGTTCCTGGTCGCGGCGAGCGGTCTCGCCGCCGCCGGAAAGCTGAAGCTGAAAGACGCGGTCACCGTCGTCAAGGATGACGACGGCAAGACGATCGTTCACGAGACGATCGATCCCACTCCCGGGCGCGCCGCGCTTTCGGGAGCCATGTGGGCCGGGTTGTTCGGGTTGATCCTCGGCGGACCTGTGGGCTGGATCACCGGCTTGGTCGTCGGGGGAGGCGCCGGTGCGGTCAGCGCCAAGGTGATGGACCTGGGCGTTCCGGACGAGTGGGTGAGTTGGTTCCGCGACGCGGTGCAGCCGCGGACCGCGACGGTCGCCCTGCTCGTGGAAGATCTCGACCGGAACGCGCTCGTCACTGAAGCAGCGCGATTCACCGGTGCCGAGCTGGTCTACGCCAACCTCGATGACGCGACAATTGCGCGAGTCAGGGATGCATTCGCCAAGCCCGCACCATCGCGCCGCGACGACGCCTGATCGACGGAGCGGGTCGGGCGCGCTCCTCAGCCGCGCCGTTGCCGGTAAGCGCGAACGGCGCCGTTGATCGTCGGGAAGACCCGCAGGGCTCCTGCCGGTTCCAGGAGCGCGGCCCGATCGAGCCGGCTCAGAACCTGGTCGTTGGCCCTGGCNNCCGATGCCTTCGAAGTCGAGCACCAGCCAATCCTCCTCACCCGGGTTCTCGGCCAGCACCTGCTCGACCCGTTCCCGGAAGTGGTCGGCGTTCACGAAGAACAGCGGTGCGTCGAAGCGGTACACGACGAGCCCGGGCTCGGTCGCCGCCTCCGGGTAGGCCCCCACGTCCACCCAGCCGTCGAGGTCCGGGTAGTCGCCGAGAACGGCGTCGTGCGGTCGGGCGATCCGGTACAGCGCTACGACGATCGACAAGATCACGGCGACGAGCACGCCCACCAGCACGTCGAAGACGATCACCCCGAGAGTGGCGCCGATGGCCAGCACGAACTCCTCCCGGCTCACCGTCCACAGGCTGCGGTAGCCAGACACATCGATGATCGTGATGGCAGCCGAAACGATGACCGCGGCGAGCGCGGCCTGCGGTATGTCCGCCAACAACGGGCGCAGGGCCAGCAGCGTCACGACGACGAACGCCGACGCCACCAGCGACACGAGCTGTGTCCTGCTGCCGAGGGAGGCCGGCACCGCGGTGCGGCTGGCGCTGGAGGAGATGGGAAAGCCCTGTGACAACCCCGACGACAGGTTCGTCAACCCGAGTGCCAGTAGCTCCTGGTTGGCTTCGATCCGGTAACCCCGGCCGGCGGCGATGGAGCGGGCGGTCAGCACGTTGTCGCTGTAGCCGACGAGCGCGATCCCTGCCGCGACCGGCAAGAGCTGTGCGAGGTCGTCGATCGACACGGTGGGGAGGCCGGGGACGGGAAGGCCTCCAGGGATCGCCCCGACCACGGCCACGCCATGCTCGTCGAGGGCGAACAGAGCGGCGACCGCCGTCGCCAAGACAACGCCGACCAGAGCCGCCGGCACCTGGGGTGCCGCTCGTCCGAGCACGAGGAGGAAGGTGAGTGTTCCGGCGGCCAGGATCAAGGTGGTGCCGTGGACATCGGCGACGTTGGCGAGCAGCTCACGGAGCCTGGGAAGGAACTTGTCGGTGGTGATCGGCGCCCCGCTGAAGCTCGCAATCTGGCTGCTGAGCAGGGTGAGGCCGACGCCGGTGATGTAGCCGACCAGCACCGGCTTCGACAGCACCGAGGCGAGGAAGCCGAGACGCGCCACCGCGCCGACGATGCAGATGCCGGACACGACCAGTGCCAGCGCGGCCATCAGCTCGATGTACCGGCCGGTGTCCCCACCGGCGATTGCACCGACACCGGTGGCGGCGAGGATCGCTGTGCCCGGCTCGGGGCCGACGCCCAGGTGGCGGCTCGTGCCAACCAGCGCGTACACGATCAGCGCGCCGATCACCGCGTAGAACCCGAACTGCGGTGGCAGACCCGCCAGTTCGGCGTACGCCATCGACTGCGGGATGAGCATGGCGCCCACCGTCAACCCGGCCATCACGTCGACCCGCAACCAACCGACCTGGTAGCCCCGCAACACGGCGAGACCCGGAAGCAGGGCTCCCACCCGAGACCGTAGATGAGGAGGTCGACGCACGGGTCGACGATACGCCGCACCTCGCCGCGAGTTCGGCCGGTGCGATAGACCTACGGCAACGACAATCGTTCAGCCGCCACGCCCGAGCATCCGGTCGATGTCCTGCTCGTGCTCCTCCAGGAGGGCGATGAAGGCGCCGGAGCGCATCATCTGCCACATCGGATCACGATTCATCAGGTCGGCCATCGCCGGGGAGAGACTGGCGCGCATCTGGTCCATCATTGCCTGATGCTGCTGGACCATGGCCGTCGTGCTATCGATCGGGGCCGTCGCCGGCTGCTGCCCGGACGGCACCTCCGACCGAGCAGTGGTAGCCGACACCCGGGCATCCGACGGATCAGGACCCCGAGCTCCGACCAGGACGCCGACGACGATCAGGACGGGCACGAGCGTCAGCCCAATCATCGTCCCGGCAACGAACCAGGTGCTTCTCGTTCGGTCACTCATCGATCTCTCCCTTCGCTCGATCGGAACCACTCATCCGAGGACAAGTGTGAGCTCGCGCGGAGAGGTCGCACATCGGTCCTTCCTACCGATCGCGGATCAGCGACTGGCCCGGATGGCGCCAACGCTCGGTTGGGTCAGGATTGATCGAGCCGGCGATAGGTACCTCGTGTTGTTGAACCGCCTCGCCCTCATTGCACTGAACGACCAGGAGAACACTGTGAGCAGCGACGATCACCACGGCCACCACTCCGATCACGTGCCGAACACGCAGCACCTCGCGGCCATCACCACGGCCGTGCTCGAGGTCAGGGGTCTGCACTGGGCAACCGAGAAGGCGGTGGTCGAGGCCACCCTTGGGCGTCTACCAGGCGTCCACACCGTGGAGGCCAACGCCGTCGCCCAGACCGCCACGGTCTCCTACGACGCGGCCGTCACCAGTGTCGCCGAGCTACGGCTCTGGGTCGAACGATGCGGCTATCACTGCAACGGCCAGTCTGTGCCCGCGCACGTCTGCCACCCGATGGCCGAGGCAGCCCCAGAGGCCCCCTCGGCGCACGAAATGATGGGTCACGGGGGCCACGGCGCGATGTCGATGTCAGACATGGTCGCCGACATGCAACGACGGTTCCTGATCGCGGCCCTGTTCTCGATCCCGGTGCTTCTGTGGTCACCGATCGGGCGGGACGTCCTCGGATTCGAGGCACAAGCGCCGTTCGGCATGCGCGACGACGTCTTCCAACTGCTGCTCAGCCTGCCGGTCGTGTTCTACTCGGCCTGGATCTTCTTCGACGGCGCGTTTCGGGCGTTGCGCGCCCGCACCCTCGACATGATGGTGCTCGTCGCGGTCGCCGTTGGCACCGGCTGGTTCTACTCCGTGGGCGTCACCCTGACGGGCGGCGGCGAGGTGTTCTACGAGGCCGCGACCGTGCTCTCGGCGTTCGTGCTGCTCGGGCACTGGTTCGAGATGCGGGCACGCGGCGGTGCCAACGAGGCGATCCGCGCCCTGCTCGACCTCGCCCCGCCGATGGCCACGGTGATACGCGGTGACGACACGGTGGAGGTACCCACCGCGGAGGTGCAAGTCGGCGATCTCCTGCTGGTGCGACCCGGGTCCAAGGTCGCCGTCGACGGCGTGGTCGAGGACGGGGAGAGCGAGCTCGACGAGTCGATGGTCACAGGTGAGAGCCTGCCGGTGCACAAGGCGCCTGGCGACGGCGTCATCGGGGCCACCCTCAACACGACCGGAACGCTGCGCGTGCGAGCGACCAACGTTGGTGCCGACACCGCGCTGGCCCAGATCGTCAAGCTCGTGCAGGAGGCGCAGAACTCCAAGGCGCCCGGTCAGCGGCTTGCCGATCGGGCCGCGTTCTGGCTCGTGTTCGTGGCCCTCATTGGCGGGACAGGCACGTTCGTCGTGTGGAACTTCCTCGCCGGCCGGCCCGCCAACGAGGCGATCCTGTTCGCGATCACCGTCGTCGTCATCACCTGCCCCGACGCGCTCGGCTTGGCAACACCCACCGCGATCATGGTGGGCTCCGGGCTCGGCGCACGTCGCGGCGTGTTGTTCAAGAACGCCATGGCCCTCGAGACCGCTGCCCACATCGACACCGTCGTGATGGACAAGACCGGCACCCTCACCAAGGGCGAACCCGAGGTCACCGACGTCATCGCCGATGGCATCGACGACACCCGCCTGCTGGCACTCGTGGCGGCGGTAGAGCGCGAGTCGGAACACCCGCTCGCTCAGTCCATCGTCGCCGAGGCCGAACGACGCGGTGCACCGATCCTGCGGGCCGGCGGGTTCGAGAGCGTTCCCGGCCACGGGGCGACCGCCACCGTCGACGGCCATCGCGTGGTCGTGGGCAACCGCCGGCTGATGGACCGTGAGAGAGTCGGGCTCGGCGAGTTGGGAGCGCGTCGGACCGCGCTCGCCGAGGGTGGTCGGACCGCAGTGATCGTCGCCATCGACGGTCGCGCCGCCGGCCTGGTCGGCATGGCCGATGCCCCGCGGCCCACCGCCGCGGCAGCCGTCGCCGAGCTCCGTCGGCTGGGCGTCCAGGTCGTCATGCTCACGGGCGACAACGAGGCCACCGCCCGCCGGATCGGATCGCTGCTGGACGTCACCACGGTGATCGCCGAGGTCCTTCCAGGCGACAAGGCCTCCAAGGTCGCCGAGCTGCAGGCCCAGGGTCGGAGGGTCGCGATGGTCGGCGACGGCGTCAACGACGCACCCGCGCTCGCGCAGGCCGACGTCGGCATCGCGATCGGCGCCGGAACCGACGTCGCCATCGAGACGGCTGACGTCGTTCTGATGCGGAGCGACCCTCTCGACGTACCCGTCGCGCTGCTGATCGGCCGGGGGACGGTACGCAAGATGCGCCAGAACCTCGCATGGGCCATCGGCTACAACGCCATCGCCCTCCCGATCGCCGCCGGGGTGTTCGAACCTGCCTTCGGACTGGTGCTGCGACCCGAGATCGCCGCCCTCTCGATGTCCGGCTCGAGCTTCCTCGTCGCCGTCAACGCTGTCACGCTCAAACGGCTGCGGCTCCCCTCACCGGCCGAGTAAGCTGCTACTACACTATGTCGGATGTCGAAGAGCCTCCGGGACTTGCTGGCCGCGGCCCATCGTCGACCCGCATTCGAGTACTGCTCGACCGGGCAGTCGAGCTCGCCGCCGAGCACGATTCCGTCGGGTTGTTGCAGCGCATCGTCGAGGGTGCCGCCGAGGTCACCGGAGCCAGATATGCGGCGCTCGGCGTCTACGACACCGACGGCGCGATCACCACGTTCGTGCATCACGGCATCGAGGATGCCGCGGCGCACCGGATCGATCGGCTTCCCCGCGGGGAGGGCCTGTTGGGACGGGTGATCGTCGCTGACAGCCCCATCCGATTGGACGATCTCGGGTCGGATCCTCGCTCGTGCGGCTTCCCCGCGCATCATCCCCCGATGCGCTCGTTCCTGGGCGCCCCGATCGGTCGTAGCGGGCGCCGCTTCGGAAACCTGTACCTGACCGAGAAGGCGGGAGGGTGTTCCTTCGACGACGAAGACGAGGCACTGGTCATGGCACTGGCAGCGTTCGCGGCCTGCGCGATCGAGAACAACGAACTGATCGCGTCGGAGCGGGCGCGCGCTGCTGCGGCGGCCCGACAGGTTGAGGCGGAGGAGAGCGAGCGTGCCAAGCGCGAGACCCTGGTGGCGGTCATCGCCGCGCAAGAGGCCGAGCGGGCCCGCGTGTCTCGCGACCTCCACGACGACATCGGGCAGGCGCTCACGTCCGTGCTACTGGGCCTGCGGTTGATCGACGGGCCCGACGACGTGACGATGGCCGAGCCCGGCGAGGTGCGACGGCGAGTCGACGAGCTCCGCGACCTCGTCGCCGCTGCACTGCGGCAGACCCGGCGACTGGCCTTCGAGCTGCGGCCAACGGTGCTCGACGATGTTGGCCTGGCGCCGGCACTGTCGCGGTTGGCTGCCGAGGTCGCCGAGCGGTCGGGATTGAGGGTGGACGCTGTTGTCGACGGGGCCCCAGAGCGAGACCACTTGGCTGCAGACGTCGCCACGGTCGTCTACCGCGTGGTCCAAGAAGCCCTGACCAACGTTGTCCGCCATGCCAAGGCGTCGACCGCCAGCGTCGCAGTCACCGTGCACTCGGGGCGATTGCGGGCGGTGGTCGAGGACGACGGCATCGGTTTCGATCCGCTCGCGCCGGCGACCGGACACCTCGGCCTGCAGGGGATGAAGGAACGGGCCCAGCTCGTAGATGGGACGGTGCACGTCGTGTCCGCGCCGGGCTCGGGGACGACGGTCGTCTTGGAGGTGCCCGTTGGCTGAGGGCGATGTGGTGCGGGTGGCGTTGTGCGACGATCACCGCATCGTGCGCAGCGGCTTGCGCCGGATTCTCGAGGCCGAGGACGACCTCGTGGTCGTTGGCGAGGCCGGCAGCATCAGCGAGGCGGTGTCGCTGGCCGCAGCGGATCACCCTGACGTGTTCGTGATGGACCTCGGCTTGCCCGACGGAAGCGGCCTCACGGCGACCGCCGAGGTCCGCCGAGTGAGTCCGCTCACTCGGGTGTTGGTCCTCACGGTCCACGACGACATCGCCTACCTGCGGCGCGCTTTCGAGGCAGGCGCCGATGGGTACATGGTCAAGGAAGCCGCCGATGTGGAACTGGTCCAGGCCATCCGTCAAGTGGCGCGTGGCCGGCAGTACGTCCATCCGAGCCTTGGCGCCGCTCTCCTCGTCACCGAGGCTCCGGCGGCGCGCCGCGGCGGCCCCGGCGGAGATCTCTCCAACCGCGAAGACGAGGTGCTGCGACTCATCGCCTTGGGCCTCACCAACACCGAGATCGCCGAGCGGCTCTACGTGTCGGTGCGCACCATCGAGACCCACCGTGCCCACATCCACCAGAAGCTCGACATCCGTAGCCGCGCCGAGCTCGTCCGCTTCGCGCGCGAGACCGGCCTCCTGGACGACACGCCACCAACTCCGTGACTCGCCGCAGGCCGGCTCCGTAGTACCACCGGATGACGGCAGGGCTGCGACAACGGAAGATGGCCCCGTGAGCGAGCATCGCGACGACACTGAGATGGCCCGGGCCGCTGATCGCTGCCCCGTGTGCGACGGCTCCCCACGGGTGCTGATCGCCGTCGCCCACCCGGCAATGCGCCGGCTGATCCTCGAGCTGCTCGAACGAGAGCACGGCTGCTGGACCGCATGCCCCCTCGAAACAGAGCTCGCTGCCGCCGTGCATCACCTCGACCCGGACCTCGTTGTCATCGACGGCGCGAACTTCCCGCGGTGCTGCCGCGAGGACGCGGTCGGTCTTCCATGCGCCCGGATCGTGGTCATCGGCCCCGAGCCCGACGACGCCTACATGGCAGCGGCACTCCACCAGGGGGCCGGCGGCTGGGTTGCCCGCGACGACGTAGCCGACGAGCTCAGCGCAGCCATGCGCGGCGCGCTCGGCTGCACTCACGGGCCGTGCCCCACACCGGCAGTCCCGAGCGCGCCTACATGTTCCGTGGAGGTGCTGGCCGAATGAACGCTTCAACGAAGATCGCGCTCCGCGGAGACGGCGCAGGCGCCGTCGGCAACGAGGTACGGATGATGCGCGATCCGGTGTGCGGGATGATGGTCGACACGGCCACCGCGCTACGCAGCGAGATCGGCGGACGGCCCTACTTCTTCTGCAGTAGCGGCTGCCAGCGCACGTTCGAAGCGCCCGACGAAGAGCTCCGCCGGTTGAAGCGTCGCGTCTCGATCGCGTTGGCCGGCGTGGTGGTGCTCGCGGTGATGCGCGTGGGCGTGTTTCTCGGTCTTGCCGCCGGCGCAACCGTGCTGACCTGGGCACCGATCGACGCGTTGCCGTGGTTCACATGGGGTGTGTGGATGATGATCCTGGTGACCCCGGTGCAGTTCATCGGTGGGGCAGGGTTCTACAAGGGTGCCTACCAGGCGCTGAAGCGCCGAGCGATCAACATGGATCTGCTCGTCGCCCTCGGCACGTCGGTCGCCTACGTCTACAGCGTCATCGTGGTGTTCGCCCCGGAGATCTTGCCGGTCGCCGTCGGTGAGCGCGACGTGTACTTCGAGGTTTCGGCCGTCATCATCGCCTTCGTCCTGCTCGGCAAGTACATGGAGGACATCATCAAGCGCAAGAGCTCGGCGGCGGTGCGCAAGCTCCTCGACCTCCGACCGGCGACGGCGTGCGTTGTCCGCGATGGTCAGGAGATGGAGGTACCGGCAGACAGCCTCGAACCCGGCGATGTGATCGTCGTGCGGCCCGGTGAGAAGATCGCGACCGACGGCGAGGTGATCGACGGCACATCGGCGGTGGACGAGAAGATGCTCACCGGGGAGAGCATGCCGGTCGAAAAGGGTCCGGCCGACCAGGTGATCGGCGGGACAGTCAACACAACTGGATCGTTCCGGTTCCGAGCTGCGCGGGTCGGGCGAGACACCGCTCTCAGCCAGATCATCGCCCTTGTCGAACAGGCCCAGCGGTCCTCCGCGCAGATCCAGCGGGTCGCCGATCGGGTGACCAGCTACTTCGTTCCGGCCGTGATGATCGTCGCGTTCGGGAGCTTCGCCGGTTGGTGGATCGCCGGGGATCTTCCCCAGGCGGTGCTCGCCTTCATCGCCGTGTTGATCATCGCCTGCCCATGCGCGCTCGGCATCGCCACCCCGGCAGCGTTGATGGTCGGCGTCGGCAAGGGTGCCGAGGCCGGCATCCTCATCCGCGGCGCGGAGTACCTCGAACAAGCCTTGCGGCTCACCACCGTGGTGTTCGACAAGACCGGCACCCTCACTCGGGGGGAGCCGGCCGTCACCGACATCGTCCCGCTCGGTGACGGCGACGCCCGACGCAGCCCCGAAGCCCTCCTCGCGCTGGCTGCCGTCGCCGAGAGGCGCAGCGAGCACCCACTCGGTCAGGCGATCGTCCGGCGCGCCGCGATGACCGAGACCCCGATGGTCGAGGCCGGCGAGTTCAGCGCCACCCCCGGATCTGGCGTGCGCGTGGTCACCGACGGTTCCGTGGTGCTGCTCGGAAACCGGCGGCTCATGTTCAGCGAACATGTCGTTGTCGCTGCCGAGGTCGAGGCTCGGCTCGAGTCGTTCGAACGCGACGGCAAGACGGCGATGCTCGTCGCTGTCGACGGACGACTCGCTGGGATCATCGCCGTGGCCGACACGATCAAGGACGGCGCGGCCGAGGCCGTCTCGGCACTCCGCAAGGAACGGGTGCAGGTCGTGATGCTCACCGGCGACAACGAGCACACGGCACAGGCCATCGCCCGGCAGGTCGGCATCGACCGGGTCATCGCCAACGTGCTGCCCAACGAAAAGGCGCACGAGATCCAACGGCTCCGCGACACCGGCGAGATCGTTGCGATGGTCGGCGACGGTGTCAACGACGCACCGGCGCTGGCCACCGCGCACATCGGCATCGCCCTCGGGTCGGGCTCGGACGTGGCCAAGGAAACCGGCGGCCTGGTCCTGATCCGCGACGATGTACGCGACGTTGCTGTGGCCATTCGGCTCAGCCGAGCCACGATGCACAAGATCCGCCAGAACCTGTTCTGGGCGTTCGTCTACAACGCCGCAGCCATTCCCATCGCCGCGGCCGGACTCCTGAACCCGATCATCGCCGCCGCGGCCATGGCACTGTCGAGTTTGTCGGTCATCGCCAACTCGGCCATGCTCAGGCGCCTACGGATGGAGATCCGAGCATGACCGCCTCGCACCATCGCCCGGAGCGGATCGCCGTTGGCATCGACGGCTCGGTCGCGTCCCATGCCGCACTGCGGTGGGCAGTCGACCATGCCCGACCGGACGACACGGTCACGCTCATCCACGCGTGGCAGCCCTCCCCGATCACAATCGAAGCCAGGTCGGCCGACCGGGACGACGACTCCACCGCGCACAGGCTCGTGAACCACGAGTTGGCCCGAATCGAGGCCCTTCCCCGCGACCCTGGGGTCGCCCTGGTCGGCGCCGTCGTTCACGGCGACCCCCGCGACTGCCTGGGCGACTTCGCCGGCGAAGTCGACCTCGTCATCATCCCCGCCTCGCCAGGCGACAGGCCACCAAAGGAGTCGTCGTGAGACCGTTGACAGCCGAAGCGCTCCCATCCCACCCACACGCAGACGTTCCGATCGCGCCGCCGACGTCGGCGAGGCTTTCGATCTCGCCACGCAGCATCCGCCACGGAGCGATCGCCGCCGCGGCTATGTCGATCTTCTACATCGTCGTAGTCAGCGTTGCTTCTGGTTCGTGGGCTCACCTCGCCGACCAGATCCGACAGGACTGGTACTTCCTGGCAGCCATCGTGATCGGCTTCGGCACGCAGGTAACCCTCGCCTCCGAACTGCGTAGGCGTCACCGCCTCGCCCACGGCGCAGCGGTCACAGGAGGGGTCGGTGCCGGGGCGTCGACGGCCGGCATGGTTGCGTGCTGCGCCCACCACCTCGCCGACCTGTTCCCGATCATCGGTGCCGCGAGCGCGGCCGGGTTCCTCACCGACTACCGAGTCCCGTTCATGCTCGTCGGCATCGGCATCAACGCCGTCGCGGTGATCGTCACCGCCCGCAGGCTCCGCAGCCTGACCGCCGCCGGCGCGGCAGAGGCGGTGTGATCATGCGACGCTCACACCTGCTCGCACTGGCTTTCGCGCTGACCGCGGCGGGGGTCATCGCCGGTTGCAGCAGCTCCGATTCGACGGCCCCGGTGTCGTCAGTGCTCCCCTCGCGCACGGTCGATGCAGGTGCGGTCGAGGTCGTGATCACTCCGACTCGGCTCGACGCCGGCGGCGCCACCTTCGCGATCGTCCTCGACACCCACTCGGTCGATCTGTCGCTCGACCTCACCACTTCTGCGGTGCTCGTCGTCGGCGACGCCACATGGACCGCCGCCGAGTGGACCGGCTCCGAGCAGGGCGGACACCACCGTGAGGGTGAGCTCCGGTTCGACGCCGAGGGACCCCTGGCCGGCACCGCCCTGCTGACCATCTCGGGGCTGCCCTCACCTGTCGAGGTCAGCTGGGACGTGGGGGGAGGCTGAGGTGAACCGACGCGTTCCCCTCGCCCGCCGCAACATGTTCGCCGACCCACGGCGCCTCACCGCTGGGGCCGTCACCGTCGGGTTGGCGATCATGCTGATCCTTCTGCTCGACGGCCTGTGGACCGGGATCACGCAGAGCGTCACAACCTACGAGGACAACGTCGGTGCCGATCTCTACGTGGCGCAGCCGGGGACCCGCAACTTCTTCGGCGCCGTTTCGCAGATCCCCCGTTCGACCGTCGGCGACATCCGACAACAGCCCGGCGTCGAGTGGGCGTCACCCGTTCGAAGCTTCCTCGCGATCGTCAGCCTCCACGACAGCAAGGTCCCCACCTCGGTCATCGGCTGGGAGGCCGGCCAACGCGGCGGCCCTTGGGAGATCGCTGAGGGCCGGGCACCGAAAGCAGACGACGAGATCGCCATCGGGCAAGTGATGGCCGACCGCCAGGGGCTGAGCGTGGGTGAGTCACTCGACATCATGGGCTCGACCTTCTGGATCGTTGGTACCAGCAGCGACACCTTCATGCTGTCGTTCGTCTTCATGACCCATGCCGCGACCGACACCCTCCTCGGCTCGCCCGACACGACCAGCTTCGTGCTCGTCGGAACCGACAGGCCTGGCGCGGTCCGCGCTGCCCTGGCAACGAGTGGCCTCGCGGTGCACGACCGCGACGAGCTCGGTGCCAACGACGTCTCCGTGATGACCCGGGCCTACGCGGTGCCGATGGGAGTGATGCGGGGCGTCGCGTTCCTGATCGGGATAACCGTGATAGCGCTCAGCGTGTACACCGCGATGATGGACCGCCGCCGCGAGTACGGGATCGTCAAGGCGATGGGCGCAACCCGACGCCATTTGCTCGGTCTCGCCCTGCGCCAGACGCTGACCGTGGCGGGCTCGGGTTTCGTCGCCGGCACCCTGCTCTTCGTCGTCGCTCGGGGCCTCATCACATCCGTTCGTCCACAGTTCACCGTGGTGCTCACCGCGGCGGCCGTGGCCCGCGCCATCGCCGCGGCCGTGCTGATGGCGGTCCTGGCGTCGCTGATCCCCGCCCATCGACTCGCCCGACTCGAGCCGGCTACCGCATACAGAGGTGGCTGATCGTGCCCAGCGTCTCTCTCGCCCGCAAGAACCTCTTCCAGGACCGCCGTCGCGCCGGCCTGGCGATCGTCGGCGTCTCGGCCGCGTTCGTGCTCGTCCTGGTACTCGACGGCATCTTCGCCGGCGCGATGCGGCAGGTCACCGCCTACATCCGCAGCTCACCAGCCGACGTGTTCGTTGCCCAGCGCGACGTCACCACGATGCACATGACCGCCTCGGCCCTCGCGCCCGGCCTGGTCGACGACGTCAGCGCCGTCGATGGCGTCGCATGGGCGGAGGGCCTGCGCTACACCACGGGCACCGTCGAATCGGACAAGAACAGCTTGCTCACCTACGTGCTCGGCTACGACACCACCACTGGCCGCGGGGGCCCCAGGTCCCTGGCCGCCGGCCGCGCACCCACCAGCGGGGAGGCTGTGCTCGACGTCGTCGCTGCCGACGAGTTGGGGGTCGGCGTAGGCGACCCCGTGACCCTCCTCGGCCGCTCCTTCGCAATCAGCGGCCTGTCGACGAACGGGACCTACATCGCCAACACCACTGCGTTCGTCACCACCACCGACTTCGCCGCGATTCGCGGACCGACCTACGCCTACATCCTGGTCGGCACGCGAGACGGCACTTCACCGGCGGCCCTGCGACAGCGCATCGCCTCCGCGTTGCCCGACACGACGGTGATGACTCGCGCCGACTTCGCTCGACAAGAAGCCAACGTCGTCCGTTCGATGGCCGCCGACGTGATGGCGATCATGTCGACGATCGGTTTCCTCATCGCACTCGCACTGATCGGGCTCACCCTGTTCACCGCCACCATCGCCAAGCAGCGCGAGTTCGGCATCCTCAAAGCCATCGGCGCCGGCCGTGCCCAGCTCGCCACCGTCGTGCTCACCCAAGCAGCGTGGACGGTCGCCATCGCGCTCGGGCTGGCGATCGTCTTGGCGATCGGGATCGGGGCGACTCTCGAGGCGCTCACCGCGAACCTGGCGGTCGACATCGAACCGAGCTCCGTAGCCCGCACCGCGGTCGGCGCAGCCTTCGTCGCAGGCGTCGCCGCGCTCCTCCCTCTCCACCGCGTAGCCAAGGTGGACCCCGCCACCGCGTTCCGAATGCCATGACATGAACAGCCCCGCGATCAGCGTTCACCACCTCACCAAGACCTTCGGCGAGGGTCGCATCGCTGTGCACGCCGTCCGCGACGTCGACCTCGATGTCGAACCCGGAGAGGTCGTCCTCATCATGGGCCCGTCAGGCAGCGGCAAGACGACCCTGCTGCTCATGCTCGGGGCCATGCTGCGCCCCACCGCCGGATCGATCATGATCAACGGCATCGAACTCACCAGCACGCCGGAAAGACAGCTCCCCGCGCTTCGCGCCCACCACCTCGGCTTCGTCTTTCAGGACTTCAACCTGCTGTCAGCGCTCACCGCGCTCGAGAACGTCGAGCTCGCGTGCAACCTCGCCGGAACAAGCGGACGACCCGCCGAAGATCGCGCCATCGAGCTCCTCCGCCACGTTGGGCTCGGCGAAAGGCTCCACTTCCGCCCCGACCAACTGTCTGGCGGCGAGAAGCAACGCGTCGCCATCGCCCGGGCGCTCGCCAACCGGCCAACCCTCCTCCTCGCCGACGAACCGACCGCCAACCTCGACTCCAGTCACGGCCGCGACATAGCCAGACTTCTCCTACAGCTCGCCCGCGAACAGCGTTGCAGCATCGTCATCGTGAGTCACGACGACCGTCTCCGCGAGATCGCCGACCGGACGCTGTGGCTCGCGGACGGGGCGTTCCGCGAGCTCGACACCATGGTGGTCGACCCGGTCTGCGCAATGAACGTGCGCCCCGGCGACATCACACCGCACTACCTGTACGGCGGCACCACCCATTGGTTCTGCTCGCAGGCATGCCGGAACGACTTCGCCGAGCACCCCGAGAGCTACCTGCGAGGGGCAGGGCAGGCGCAGGGGTGCTGAGCCTCACCCGGCGCAATCCGGAGTTCCGGCGCCTCTTCCTCGCCCACACCGTGTCGCGATCGGGCGATGCCTTCAACACGGTCGCTCTCGTCGTGCTCGTGTTCGAACTGACCGGCTCCGGTCGCGGCGTCGCCGCGGTCGCCATGTTCGAGGTCTTGCCGGTCTTGTTGATCGGGCCGATCGCGGGCTTTGCTGCAGACAAGGTCTCTCGACGACACCTCATGGTCGGAGCGGATCTCGTCCGCGCCGGCGCAGCCGCGGCCCTACTGCTGGCTGCCGCGTCGCTACCGGCGGTTTTCGCTGTAGCCCTCGTGCTCAGCGCCGCGGCGGTGGTGTTCAATCCGGCCGCTTCGTCGTTGGTCGCCGATGTCGTCGACAGCAACGATCTGATCACCGCGAACAGCGCGCTGTGGAGTGCCGCTGTGGTCGCTCAGGTCATCTTCGCCCCCCTCGCCGGGGTAGTGATCGCGGCCAGCGACGTTCGCACCGCGTTCGCCATCAACTCGGCCACGTTCGTCGTTTCGGCCGCACTGCTCATCGGCCTCCGCTCCGGCAGAGCACCGGCGACCATCGAGGCACTGGGTTGGTCCGGTGCGCTTGGTGGGGTCCGCGTCGTGCGCAGGCACCCGCTCTTGCGCCGGCTGCTGATCGTGCAGGTCCTGGCTGCACTGTCGGCCGGCGCGACGAGCGGCCTGTTGGTCGTGCTCGCCCAGCAACGCCTCGGCGTGGGTCCCGGCGGCTTCGGGCTCCTGCTGGCAGCAATCGGTGTTGGCGCGGCCATGGGCCCGGTTCTGCTGCGACGATTCATCAAAGTCGGCGATCGACGGTGGCTCTTCGGCCCGTACCTCCTGCGGGGCGGGGTGGACGTCGCCCTCGCTACGGTCACCAGCCCGGCGATCGCAGGGTCGGCTCTGGTCGTCTACGGCGTGTCAACCTCGACCGGCATGGTTGCCTATCAGTCGACAGTCCAGGGCGCCGTGCCCGCGGAGATCCGCGGAAGGTCCCTCGCCTTGTTCGACGTCGCGTGGAACGGTGCACGCCTGGTGTCACTCGCCGCAGGCGGCATCATCGCCGACGCCGTCGATGTCCGGTGGGTGTACTTCGGCGCCGCCGGCCTGCTGTTCGCGGCAGCCCTGGTGGGCTTCGCTGCTCCTCTCGACACGCACCAACGCCAGTTCTCAAGCCGGTGAACCATCAACATCAGGTCTACCGTCGACTGCTGCTGGTGGGTCGCCGACGCTGCCGTCGGGCGGTGTCGCCGACGTTGGCTCCACCACACGAGTGCTCCGCCGAAGGATTCGCCTCGCCGCGAACAGCAAGAGCACCAAGGCGACGGCGACCGGAGCGAACGGCAGTGAGAATCCGATGACGGTCGTTGCCGCGGTGGCCAGCCCTCTTACCGCGTCCACTCCACGATCGAATCCGAAGGTGAACCCCCGATCGTCGTCGGCACTGCCCGCGGGCACACCGGAGGTGGTGAGCTGGACCTCCAGCGTCGCATAGCTGACCTGATCATCGAGCCCGCGCTGTTGCGCCCGGAGCTGCTCGAGAGCGGTCTCGCGATCGGTCAGTTCGGTTTCGAGGCGGGCGAGGTCCTCCACGTTCTCGGCTCTTGAAAGGAAGGTGTTGAGCCGTTCGATGCTGATCTCCAATGCGGCACCGCGCGCNNGCAGCTCCGGCCGCGGCGACCGCCTCGTCGTAACGTTCTGCCGGAACACGAAACGTCAGGTACGCCGACGGCCGATCAGAGTCGAGGGCGATGTCGCTGGCGGCGAGATAGCCCCCGACGGTGCCGATCTGCTGGCGCACCGCGTCGGCCGCTTGGCGCACGTCGTCGACCCGTACGGAGACCACACCGGTGACGATGATCGCCCGGCCTTCCGGCAGATCGCCGACGTCCTCCCCGGGTGGAGCACCTCCGGTCACGGCGCCTGGAACTTCGACGGTACCGAGGGTCGCACTTTGCTCGCTACCGGCGTCGTCGCCGCAGGCCACGAACAGCGACAGCATCAAGCCGACAGCGAAGGCACCGGTGCGCACGCCGGACATCGTTATACAGAATCTCGTCGGCATCAGCCGAGCTGCCAGAACGCTCCGGTGAGCCCCAAGTCATCGAGGAGCGTCTGGTTGTGCTCGCGCGTGTGCGGGCGCCAGTCCGGATCGAGCCGGTCACCCCACCATGCATGAGCCAGGTCGCAGAGCTCGGAGACGGTGATCGTCGCTCCGGCCGGACGACCGTCGAGCCAGCGGGCGATGTGCTCCTCCGACCGGAAGAGGTTCATCGTGGCTCAAGTGAACACGATGTCGTCCCACCAATGACCCGCCGGCACGAGGCAATGGAACAGCAAGGTCTCGTCGTCGGGATGCTGGTCGCGAACCGCGACCTCGATTCCCTCGCCGCATTCGGGGCACACCGTTTCGATCCGGCCATCCACATGCAACGCGGCGCAGATGCCGAAGGCGTCCCACGCGCAGTTGGCGAACCATGTGTGCCCGCCGGCGTGCACCCGGTACGGAGTGGGCGCAGCCGCGAAGGGGTTGGCCATCCGGAGCTCTGTGGCGCCCTCGTTCAACACGAGAGCGTGCGCGTCGGACAGGCGACGCCAGCCGTCGCGCACCTCGGGAACCGGCTTCGCGCTCGCCGCGGCCACCTCGTCCACGCCGGGAGCTCGACCGAGCTCGACGAACATCCGATACGTGAGGTTGCGAAGCGCAACATCGTCGTCCTCCATCGGCGCACGGTATCCCCATAGCTCACCCGAGATGCGATCCGACCGTCGACAGCGGAAGGTCCCAGCCCGGGAGAGGGCTGGGACCTTTCGCTGGCGGTTTCCCGCGAGCTAGGGGGCGGTCGTGAACAGCCAGGTGACCGTGGCCAGCGGGATGCCCGTGGTGGAGCTCCTGATCGCCGCCGGACCACCCGTGAGGGTGACCCTGAACTGGGTGCCCTTGCGCAACCGGTCAACCGGGTTGATGGTGACCCTGCGGGTGGCGGCGTTGTAGGTCACCGTCGCCACTTGTACCGCCCCGTTCGACACCCGGGTGATCGTCGCGGTGGTGACACTGGTGCCGACGACGTTCTCGCTGAAGTTGGCCGTGACGTTGGCATCACGGTTCACGTTCACCGCATTGATCGCCGGAGCCCTGGCCGTGACCGTCGGGGCCGCATCGGTGGTGAAGGTCCACGACGTCGTCGCCAACGCAGCACATGGAGCCGTGCTGCGGATGCCGGATCCACCTGCCCCCGACGGGCAGGTGCCGCCGTTGAAGGTGACCGTGTAAGACGTACCCGCGGCCAGGTTGAGCGACGGGTTGATCGTGACGAGTCGTGATGGGACCTGCACGTAGCTGACGCTCGTGGCGATGACGTTGCCAGTGACCGTGTTGGTCAGCACCACGTTGGTGGTGTTGACGACGCCGCCCACGACGTTGCGGCTGAAGTTCGCCGTGATGTTGCTGCCCACCGGGAACCCACTGGACCCAGCGACCGGACTCAATGGAGTGACGACCAGTGGAGGCGTCGCCGACGGTGTCACCACGTTCGACGGTGTCGAGTGCCCACCTGTGCCGACGGCGTTCACCGCCGCCACGGTGAAGTTGTACGCCGTTCCGTTCGTCAGCCCGACCAACCAACTGGTTGCCGTGGGAGGCACCCCGGTGATGGTCGACACGACCGTCGTGCCTGTGCGGACGTTGATCGTGAAGCTGCTGATCGCCGGCAGCACGGTGCCGGTGGGCGGCGTGAAGTTCACGATCGCGAAACCGCTGCCGGCCACGGCTGTGCCGATCGTCGGAACCCCGGGAACACCCAGGGAGACGGTCTGGTCGGCGAACTGGAACCGCTCGACGTTGCGCACCGTGTCGGTACCGTTGTCGCCGCCACCGCCACCGCCGCCACCGCCACCGCCGGCTCCGGCGCCACGGGCATGGTCGACGATCATGGCGTCGCCGACGACGGTGATGTCGTAGTCGGCGCGGGGTCCGGTGAACAGTGCCGTGTCGCAGTTGACCGGGGCAACCGCAGCGCAGTCGGACGCAGGAACCGTCGGCGTCAGGATCTCCCTGACGATGACGATGTTGCCCGGGTCGACGAGGCCGGCGAACACTGCCTGCTGCAACGTCATCCCGGTTGTCCCGGCGCCGAAGTTGCCGCTGAGTGCTGCATGCTCCATCAGATCGGTGCTGCCGATCTCGGCTCCGGAACCGTTCGGGCCCGCCCGGAGGCTGAGCCGGACGTTCATGTACCGGTCGCCGTCGATGATGTCGTCGGCGCCGCGACCTTCGATCAGGTCGCTACCGGCGCCACCGATGAGGATGTTGCCATCGCCCCATACGTTTCCGCTGAGCAAGCAGTAGCTCGTGGTCGCCGCGGCGATGATTGCAGCCGGGTCGGTGGCCAGCGGCGGAACCAACGGGTCGAGACCGGAGATCCGGTCCAGGCCATCCTGATCGAGCGCATCGCAACCGATGAACCCTGCTCCACCCACCTCGGCCGGCGCCAGGTCGGTGCCGCGGAGGGTGTCGTTCAGGTTCCAACCCGATAGGGCTTCCACTTCGTTGAACCGGTCGCGCACCTCGATCACCGGCTGCCCCTCCTCGAGGATCACCAAGTTGAGATCGGCGATCTGCGGCTGCGGGTCGTTCAAGCCGATCGACCAGTCGAAGCCCGCTGCTCCGGCGTTCTTCTCGACTCCGGGGCCGGCCACCATGATGTCGTCGCCACCCTCGGTGTCGAAGTCGTCGTCGCCACCCTGGCCATTGGTCACATCGTGACCTGGCAGGTTGTGATCGTCGAAGAACAACGTCGAGCTGTCGCCGATCAGGAGGTCGGGCATGTCGCCACCCTCGATCCAGTCGTCGCCGCCGTCGCCGAACACCACGTCGAGACCCTGACCGCCGATGGCGAAGTCGTTGCCCTCGCCGAGGAAGTGCTCGTTGCTGTTCGCTCCACCGTTGGTGAAGTCGTTGCCATCGCCACCCATGAGGATGTCGAGGCCGATGCCGCCATCGAGGGCATCGTTGCCGGGGCCACCCTTTTGCACATCGTCGCCGGCGAGGTCGGTGAAGATGTCGTTGCCGGTTCCACCGAGGGGCACATCGTCGCCGGCGCCGCCCTCGATGATGTCGTTGCCCGCGTTGCCGAGGAACGTGTCGTTGTCGTTGCCACCGAACATCTTGTCGACGCCGGATGTTCCGTTGTACACGCTCTGTCCGTTGATGCCGGGAGGATCGACGGTGTTGGTCGACCGGTAGCGGATCTGGTTGCCTGGCATGCGGATCAGGAGGGCCGTCTCGTTGCATTCGCTGTTCGGGTCGTCCTGGATGTTGGTTGCATGGAATGCCGTGTTGGCGATGCCGGGGTTGCTGCCGAGCTGGAACTTGCAGTCTGCGGTGGCGAACGAGTCGGCCTTGAGGCTGTGTGCCGTGGTGTTGCGCATCACCAGCTCGGCGAACGAGTTGCCTTCGAGTTGGGCCCGCAAGTTCATGCCCGGGGTACGGGCCAGGTAGTAGAACCGGTCGCCGTTCTGCAGGTTGGTGAGCTGGTTCTCGAACACGTAGTTGAACGTCGTGCCGAGCAGCCCGCCGAACGGATTGGTGTTCTCGGCGAGGCCACCGACCCACAGGTCGATGCCGTCGACACCGGTGATCGAAGTGCTGCCCGAGTTCGACCATGCACCGGTGCTGCCCATGAACTCGGCAGCATCCCCGGGTGGAACGTCGCCGCCCACCACGTCGGGGTCGACGATCAGGCGGGCCGCCTCACGCTTGCCGGCGGCCGTGGGCTGGGAAAGGATCGACGGGTGGCGGCCATAGGCGGCCACGAAGTTGATCAGCGATTCCGGATGCTTCAGCGCAAGGCCGAAGTCGATCCAGTTGGCGTACGGCGTGAGCTGGCCGTCGTTGGTCGCCGCGAAGATCTGCTTGCGGACGTTGTTCAGCGACGGGATGCCCTCGCTACGAGCTCTGGTGAGGTTGATCGCCGGGAGATCGAGCGGCAAACCCACGAGGCGGTTGCGGAGCACGTCGGTGACGAACTCATCGATCTCGTTGCCGACCTGATCCGACAGACCCATGACGAGTGCCCCAGCGGCCTCTTGCGACGTGAGCGGTCCACCCGGACCCTGCGTGTATGACGCCGGATTCAGGAACGCGTCGAACAGGTCGATGTCGAAGTGCGTGCCGTTCTGATCGACTCGGGCCAGATCCTCGACGAGCATCGAGTGCCCGAAGCGGTAGACCGCATGGGCGAACTCGGCGGTGATCGCCGGGTTCACATCGGTCTGATTCATCGCGAACGGCTCGAACGGATTGATCGCCGGCTGCACCTTGCGGGCGAACTCCTCGAACACGAGGTGCTGGTACTCCATCTCGTTCACGAAACGAGCGGCTTGGAACATGCGCTCGCCATAGCTGAACGTGGTTGCCGAGGTGGCCTCGAATGCTGCCAACAGATCGGGGTTCGCGTTCAGAGTGCCTTGGATGTCATCGATGAGGCGATCGTGTTCGGAGTGGAACACCTGATGCACCGCGGTGAGCGCGATGTTCTCGTTGCACCGGCCGTCGCCGCAGATGAAGTGCAGGTCGAGCAGCTCGTCGTCGTAGGTTCCCGCGGGAACCGGCGTGTCCAAGCTGCCCCCGGCAACACCATCGTTGATGAACGCAGTGTCGTCGAGGCTCTCGTCGAGGGTGAGCGGATCGTCGCCGATGAACGGATGCTCGGCCCCGCCGTTGGCCGGAACCGCCGCAGTGTCGTCGAGGCTCTCATCGATGGCGAGCGTCAACGGATCGTCACCACAGAAGGCCTCTGCCCCCCATGTCTCGTTCGGGTCGCTGGTGCACGCGATTCCGTCGTCACCGAGCGTGTCGTCGAGGCTCTCGTCGAGGGTGAGCGGATCGTCGCCGATGAACGGATGCTCGGCCCCGCCGTTGGCCGGAACCGCCGCAGTGTCGTCGAGGCTCTCATCGATGGCAGGCGTCAGCGGATCGTCGCCGATGAACGGATGCTCGAGACCGCCGCTGGCCGGGCTGCCGTCGGGGCCACCGGCCGTCGGCGCAGCGCTGTGGGCGATGTCGTTCAGGAACGCGGTGCCGATGCGGAACCCGTTCGCCGGCACCGCGACCGGGGCCGCGGTGTCGCCTTCGACCATGCCGGTCGTGGTGACGAACTGCGGCAATCCGCGGTCCGGACCCGGGATGAAGTTGCCGTACGCGTCGGCGGCGATCATCGGGATGTTGCCGACGTCGGTGTCGACGAGCTGCAGGCCGAGCACGGTTGCGGCTTGGGTCTTGATCATCGCCCAGGTGGGCAGTCCACCATCAGGCGAGGACAGGAACTTGCCGGTGGAATCCGGTCCACCTCCGTTGTCGACGTACTCGCGGGTGAAGACCTGGTGTGAGGCGTGTGACGTGTAGGTCTGGCTCTGATCGACGAACGGCGTGTCTGTGTTGGGCGCGCTGCGGTTGCCGTCAGGACCGGTCATGATCGTGCCGCGGGTCAGGACCATGAACCGCTGGTTGGCGGGGATGTCATCGGAGTCGCCCGGAATGTGGTTCGGGCCGGCGATGAGCGGGTCGTCGCCCTTCAGCGGTACGAACACCACCCCGTTGCCGCCGTTGGTGATCTTGTCGAGGCCGTGGTCGAAGAACTGACCGAAGATCGTGAAGAGCTGGTTGAACGGCGGCGAGAGGCCGATGTCGGTCGTCACGTTCGGGATGAACAGCGTCTCGAACTCGGGTACGCACTCCGTCGCCGGCGGAACGGGGTCGCCGTTCACGTCGCAGGGGAACACACCTTCGTTGCCCTGCGTGCGCACGGGGAACCCGGCGGCGGCGACTGCTGCCGGGTTGGTCGAGGTCTGGTCGACGATCAAGTTGCTGATCATGCGTGGCTCGGAGTCGACGACGGCCCCGCTCGTCTGGGCATATGACGTAGGTCCTGGGGGACCCACCGGTCCGATACCTGGCACCGTAGAGCTCTCCGCCGGCCTGAACACCGGAGTCGTCAGCCGGGGGAAAGCCTGGTCGGCGGCACCGAAGGTCTCCTGACCTGGCTGCAGGTTGTTGCACGTGCCATCAACCGTACGCAGGCCGAACGACAGCAGCGGGTTGCCGATCTGGTCGGGGCCGCTACCGACCAGCGCGGCGCACGGCCCCGTGGCCGCCGTCGTGTTCTGGACGTGAGCCTCGGCGATCTTGATCTGCTCGAGGATGAACGACAGGTCGGCAGCCGTCACCGTGAAGCCCTGAGCGACGGGGGCAGCCTCGACGCCGATGACACCCGGCAACGCGGGCAACCCGGCCGCGAGCGCGGCCAGGCACACGGTGACGGTCATCATCCGCTTCAGCGGTGATCGGCGGGCGCCGGCCTCGCTGGTCTGCTGTTCCGGGTTGTGCCGGGTTGACCACATCCATCCGCCCATCAGTTCTCTCCCTCGTCCGCGTCGGTGATCCGACCTTCCGCCAGGACGCCAGCGTGGCAACGCGCGCAACGTCACGCCATCGGCGATTCGTCTTGATCCTCCGATCGCTACCCGGTCGTGGTACGTGGACCATGGTCCTAAGCCCATCGGCAACTCCTCCACCCGGAGCATCCGTCCCCCTTCTCTGCGTAGCCTCAAGCGCGGCTTTCTTGACGAAGTCCCCACAATCGTCAAGAGCCACGACGAAGCGTCCACCATACGAACGCATTCGGCGGTCTCTGAGGAAATCTTTGATTCAGGTCGTGTGGAGGCTTAGTATTGGCGCACACTCGCGGCGGCGGGAACTGCCGGGCAGCGAATCGGTAGTACAGGGCGGGGTACTCACCACGATGAACACAGGCGTTGTGCACGATGCGGCACTCGGAGCGGCACTCGGAGCATCGACTTGAGCGCGGCGTTGCTCCAGCACCCGCGCCGCCGCTCCACCGACGCCGTCCCCGATCTGCGCCTGGTCTGGTTGACCCGCCGAGCCATCGCGCTCTCGATCATCGTCACCGCCGCTCTGATCGTGATCGCCGGCGGAGCGGCCGCGTCGATCTTCCAGAAGATCTCCGACCGTCGAACGTTGAGCGAGGTCCAAGCACATGGCGAGGGCGCCGCACGTGATGTCTTGGCGCCGCTCATCACCGAATCCTTCCTCGAAGGGGATCCTCTGGCCCTCGCCGCGTTGAACAACGCCAGTGAGGGGCTGAAGCGATATGGCGGCGCCAGTCAGATCACCATCAGCGGCGCCGACGGACGCGTCGTGTGGTCGGACGATCGCGGCTCGTTCGGCGCGGTGGTCGGCCTCGAAGAGCTTCCGGCTGCCGGCTCCTCGCTGGTGACCGTCGACGCGATCACCCACGCCGACGCCGGCGCCAGATCGCCTGGCTTCGTCGAGGTGCACAGCGGGATTGCATCTATGAGTGGCACCGTGGTGACAGTTACTGTCTCTTATCCATACAGTTCATTGGGTTCACAAGGAAACAACATGATCGACGCGATACTACCCGTACTAGGAGGCGCCGCGCTGCTGCTGGCGGTCGTCCTCGTTCCGCTGGGCATCGCCATTCCGCGCCAATCCCGTCGCCAGCGAAGCGAGCGCGATCGGCTGCTGGAGCGGTTGATCGCGTCGTCTGATGCCGAGCGACGAAGGATCGCCGGCGAGGTGCACGACGGAGCCGTGCAAGATCTCGTCGGAGTGTCGTTTGCCCTGGGCGCCGTCGCCAACGAGCTTCCCGCTCCACTCGACAACCGTGTCCGCGACCTCGCGGCCACGACGCGCACCACAGTGAGCGGGTTGCGTTCGCTCCTGAACAGCATCTATCCAGTGCAGGTCCCACCGCAGGGGTGGCTCGCTGGGGTCGACGACCTCATCGATGGGTTGCGCGGCGCGGGTCTCGACGTCGTCACCGACGTCTCGAGGGATCGTTACTCACCACTCAACGAACTGCTCATGCTCCGAGTGGCCCGCGAGGCGCTCCGCAACGTTGCCGCACACGCCGAAGCACGGTCGGTCACCATCACCGTCAAGCGGCGGGGAGAGCTGGTGTGCCTCGCGATCGCCGATGACGGTGTCGGCTTCGAACACATCACCGTCCGCGCCCAACGAGAGGCGGGACATTTCGGCCTGCAACTGGTGCGCGACCTGGCCTGTGAGATGGGGGCAACACTGACGGTCGAATCGACGCCAGGCTCGGGAACCGTGGTAGGACTTGAACTCAAGGAGGACGAATGATCCGGATAGTCGTAGTCGACGATCACTCATTGGTGCGGACCGGCCTCCAGCAATGGCTTTCGTCGCACAGCGACCTCGACGTGGTCGGTGTCGCCTCCGACGGCGAGCAGGCCGTCGAGATGGTGCTCGAACTCCTGCCCGACGTCGTCATCATGGACGTGGCCATGCCCGTCCTCGATGGCATCAGCGCGATGGCCGCGATCGCCGAGAAGGCCTCCGGCATCTCGATCATCGCCCTCAGCACCTTCCACGATCAGGCGCAGATCAATGCCGCCCTCGATGCGGGAGCCGTGGGGTACCTCCTCAAAGACGTCAATCCCGAAGTGCTCGTCGCCGGCATCCGGTCGGTGGTCCAAGGTGGAATGGCGCTGAGTCCGATCGTGGCCGCACAGCTCTTCCACCGAGGTCGCGATCAGCCCGTCCATGCCTCCACGCTCACCCCTCGCGAACGCGAGATCCTGCTGCTGATCGCCGGGGGCCACGGCAACAAGCAGATCGCCCGACTGCTCGACATCAGCGACAAGACCGTGAAGTCGCACTGCGGACGGCTCTTCCAACGCATCGGGGTGAGCGACCGCACCCAGGCCGCGATCTGGGCGATCAAGAACCTGCCGGCGGCCGAACGCGAGCGTGTTTCCTCAGCGAACCAGCTCGCCTGACCCCCCGGGCAAGGCCGTACGAATGTCGTAAGACCAATGTCCCTCTACCGTCTCGCCGGCGGGCTTGCCAGAGTGTCCACCTGTGGCCACGCACACGATGACGGCCGAAGTCGGAACTGCGGAACGACACCCGCGGCGTCGGCCTCGTCGATGGCGCGGGGCTGACGGCCGTCCAGATCTCGCCCCGATATCGGTGCAGGCGCTGGTGTTGAGGTTCGTGCTTTCGGGCCTGGTGGCTGTCGTCCTGGTGAGCGTGATCACAGCTCAGGTCAGCCGCAACGTGGCGGTCGACATCGCCATCGCCGAGGCGCTCGACCGGTCGATCGACGGCGCGCGGCGAGTGGCCGAGCCGGTGCTGTTCGACTCGGTCATCGATGGCGATCCTGCCGCGCTGGCGCGAGTCGACGAGGCCATCCGCTCCGAGATGTCGAGCACCTCGCTCGTGAGCGTGAACCTGTGGACCGACGACGGCACGATCGTGTACTCGACAGAGCCACGCCTGATCGGGGAGCAGTTCGACCTCCACGACGATCAGGTGGCCATCTTCCACGGAAGTGAACCGCTGGCGGAGGTGACTGATCCCGCTGCTCCGGAGAACCGGTTCGAAGCCGACGAGAAGCTGCTCGAGGTCTACGTGCTGTCGAGCACCCAAGAGGGGACTCCGCTGTTGTACGAGGCGTACTACCGATACAGCGGCGTCACCACGATGGGACGCCAGATCTCCAGGCGATTCGCCCCGGTCGCGCTCGGTGCGGTACTTGTCGTCGAACTCGTCCAGATCCCGCTGGCGATACGCCTCGCGCGGCGCCTGCGGTCGGGTCAGCTCCGCCACGAGCGGCTCATCGGCCATGCGATGGCAGCATCCGACGCAGAACGGCGGCGGATCGCCGATGGCTTGCACGTCGGCGCGCTGCAGGAGCTCGTCGGATCATCGATGAGCCTCGCGGCTGCATCGCGAACGGCGGACGGGGCCGATCCATGTCTCGATGCGGCGTCGGCCGGGGTGCGCGAGAGCGTGAAGTCGCTCCGCTCGTTGCTGGTCGACATCTCACCGGCAGACGTTGCAACGGGCGATCTAGAGACAGCGTTCGCGCAACTGCTCGAACGTCTCGACGGACACGGAGTCGCAACCGATCTCGTCGTGGTCAGTGACGGAACCCTCCTCGGGCCAAACACCACCAGCCTGCTCTATCGAACTGCTCAAGAGCTGGTTCGCGACGTCCTCGGCGATGGAACGGCGTCGTCGGTCCGATTCGAGCTCAGGGTGCAGAACGGATCGGTCGAGTTCGCCGCAGTCGACAACCGCGCCGTCGACGACTGCGTCACCGAAAACGCCACAGTCGCGCCCGACGACGCCAGAGCGGCTGGACCGACGGTGGCGACCGCGTTGAGCGATCTGATCCATGACGCCGGTGGCCAGTTGACGACGACGCGCGGTGTCACGTTCGGCAGGTGGACCCGAGTGGAGCTCCCGCTGCTCGATGGCGCCGGCAGCTGGAAGTGGCAACGCTGAGCGATGGCGATCGCAGCCCGAAGGCGAGGCGACTCAGGCCGGCGGGCGGGCGATGTGGAGCTGCTGCAGGGCCATCAGGTCTTGCATTTGCTTCTGCATCCCTTCTGGTGAACCATCGAGGAACAACACGTTGCCCTTTCCGTTCTCGGCCATGTGGCGGATCGATTCGGTCCAGATCGAGAACAGGATCAGCGAGGAGTCGACGTTGTTCTCCTCCATCTCCCTTGCCGCTTGCGTGAGGCCACGACCAACCTCTTCGCGGAACAGCGCAACACCCTGGCCACGCAACTGGGCAGCGGTGCGCTCGGCCTCGGCCGCGATGCGGATCGCGGTGCCTTCGGCCTCGGCCTCCTTGGTGCGGCGGATCAGCAGCGCATCGCCCTCGTTGGTGGCAGCGGCCTTCAAGTTGTTCGACGCCACAACCTGAGCCATCGAGGTGGTGATCGCCTGGTCGAAGGTGATGTCGTTGAGTTGCAGGTCGATGAGGTGGTATCCCCACGTCTCGACTGTGACATCGAGGTTCTCCTTCACCTCCTTCACGATCTCGCCACGCAGGCCCAGGATCTCGGCCTGACGCATGGTGGCAACGAACCCGCGGGTGCTGCCCTCGACACTACGAACGAGGGCGGTGAGGAAGTCCTTCTCGCTGACGAACTTGAAGGCGACGTTCTTGATGGTGTCTTCGCCCTCGTTGAACACCGAATACACCATCATCGCGGTGAAGTACACGTTGGCCTGATCCTGCGTGATCGCCTGGAACTGCAGCTCGACCGCTCGGTTCTGAGTGCTGATGCGCCTGAAGATCTTCTCGATGAGCGGGATGAGGAAGTTGAGCCCGGGTCGACGGACCGAGTGGTACTTGCCGAAGATCGTGGTTACAGCTACCGAGCCTTGAGCGACGGTCTTCACCGACGACACGATGAGCAGCACCAAGACGACGAAGCCGATGATTCCGATGATCTGACCGCTTGACATGGCTGGACTCTACGCGGTCGGAACGGGCCCGGGCGACAGGTCAATCGATGAGCGGGCGCACCTGTTCGGCGTAGCGCTGCATCTGCACCTCTGCCTTGTCGTAGGTGTCACCGGGATAGTGCGGAAAGATCGTTAGGTGCCGGAGACACAAGGCCTCCTTGTACTCGGCGATCCCCTCGGCGACCTCTTCGGGCGAGCCGATGATCCACACCTTCTGCTCGACGGATTCCTCGAGCGTCGGGATGAGCCCTGCCGGCGCCGGCTTGCCATCGGCACCCATGTAGCCCTTCGACCAGCCGTACGGGCCGAGGAACTTCCAGAACTCGTCGTGGCCCCTGCGCGCCGAGCTCCACGCTTGTTCATGGGTGTCTTCGATGCAGATGTTCAACACCAGGCTGCGCTTGTCACCGGCCGCCAGGGGGCCGTGGTGCTGCTCGTAGGTCTCGGCGTACTTCTGCCACCGCTGCTCGACGAACGCGTGATGCATCAGCCAGAACACTCCCCCGAAACCGCGTTCGGGAACGTGCTGCAGCGTGGGCGGTGAAGTGATGGCCTGCCAGATGTCGTACGGGTACAGAGGCCGCGGTACGAGCGTGAGCTCTGTGACAAAGCCGCCACGATCGGGGATGCCGGGCGGAGGGAAGTCGAAGTACTTCCCATGGTAGGAGAACCTCTCGTTCTGCAGGGCGGCGAGGATGGCATCCATCGCCTCATCCATCATCTCGCGGTTCACGCGATCGGCTTCGGCCTGGTCGGGGTTGTCGGCGGAGCCGACCTTCGTGCCGAGGGGTTGGGCCTCGCGGGGCACGGTGCCTCGGCCCACACCCAGCACTCCGCGCCCGCCGGAGAGGTTGTGCAGTGTGGAGAAGTCTTCGGCGAAGCGCAGCGGGTGCCACTGCGGCACGATGTGGAACATCGCCCCGATCTTGATGCGCGAGGTGCGCTCGGCGAGCGCGACGCCGAACAGGATCCCGTTGGGGATCACCTCGTAACCCTCGTGTTGGAAGTGGTGCTCGGTCAGTTGGAACACGTCGAAACCGTGGCGCTCGGCGGCCACCCCCATGTCGAGCATCCGCAACGCTGCAGACCACATCTGCTCCTGCGTGTAGCGCCGATCGGTCGGTGCCGGAGGACCTGAGCCCGCGTCATCCATCTCCACCGCACCGAACATGAACACACCGTGTTCCACATCGACCTCCTCGTACCGGGGACAGCGTAGTAACATCGCCGACGTGCACGTGGTCTCGAAACCGCCCGCGGCGACGGGCGATTCACCGAGCAGTCCGGCGCTGTCGTTCGTCGGAGTCGACAAGACCTTCGCCGATGGCACCGCGGCGCTGTCCGACATCTCCTTTGAGGTGCGCGACGGCGAGTTCGTCACCGTCGTCGGGCCCTCGGGCTGTGGCAAGTCGACCCTGTTGAAGATCGCTTCGAAGTTGATCCCGATGACCAGCGGCGAGGTGCACGTCCGAACCGACAACCTCGGCTACGTGTTCCAGGACTCCACGTTGCTTCCGTGGCGAACCGTTCAGGCAAACGTCGAACTGTTCCTCGAGCTCCACGACATCGACAAGGCCGAGCGACACGCACTGGCTGCCGAAGCGATCGAGCTCGTGGGCCTCCAGGGCTTCGAGCGGCACCATCCCAGGCGACTGTCGGGCGGCATGAAGATGCGGGTATCGCTGGCGCGGTCGCTCACGTTGAAGCCGAAGGTGTTCCTGTTCGACGAACCGTTCGGTGCCCTCGACGAGATCACCCGCGAGCGCCTCAACGACGAGTTGATCAAGCTGTTCCTGCACGAACGCTTCGCCGGGCTGTTCATCACCCACTCGGTGTACGAGGCCGTCTTCCTCTCCACCCGCGTGCTCGTGATGAGCGCCCGACCGGGCCGCCTCATCGCCGAGTTCGAGATCCCGTTCGGCTACCCGCGCCTCCCCGACCTGCGCTTCGATGCAGCGTTCGCCCGGCTCAGCGGCGAGGTCAGCCACGCCCTTCGCGACGCGCATTCGTGACCGCGCCTTGGTGTGCGGTCACTCGCGCGACGCTGCCGCCGCCTCGTACCAGTTCCGCGTGCTACGACTGCCGACGATCGAGAACACCACGAAGATGATCACACCGAGCGCGCACGTCACGATGATGGTGGCGAACAGCGCGGGGTAGAACTGGGTGCGGGCCCGGTACTTCTCGATGAGATGCCCGAGCCCGGTCTCGCCGCTCCGGAAGAAGAACTCGCCGACGATCGCGCCGACCACCGACAGCCCGGCCGAGATCCGGAATCCGGTGAACATCGCCGGCAACGCGCCGGGAAGCAGCAGCTTCGTGAGGCGTCGCCTGCGGCCCGCACTGTGCAGTGTGAACAGGTCGTGGTGGCCCTCGTCGGCGGACTGCAATCCGAACAGCGTGTTGGTGATGATCGGGAACACGGCGATGAGCAGGCACACGATCACCCGAGCCCGGAAATCGACGCCGTAGCGGACCTTGATGAACGGCACAAGGGCAAGGATCGGGATTGTCTGAAGGATCACCGCCCAGGGGAAGACAGACCGCTCGATCCACTTCGCCTGGGTCATCATGATGGCCAGCCCAACCCCGATCAGCATCGCCAGCAGCAGGCCGGACAACGCTTCGCGCGAGGTCTGGTAGGCCGCATGAAAGACCTCGCTGCGGATCGCCGCGTCGGCAAATCCCTCACGCCAGACCTCACCCGGGGACGGCACCAGGAAGTCGCGCTGATCCGGCAGCCCGGCGGAGATCCACTGCCACGTGGCAAGGAACACGCCGAGGATCGCGATGGGGCCGAGGAGATCGAGCGGGCGGATCCGCCGCTTCCTGACCCGGAGCGGGACGGTGCCCGGTCCCTGAGTTGCAGTGATCAGAAGCCGAGCCCGATCGCCGGGTCGAGGAAGGAGTTGTCGACGATCTCCTCGCACTTCAGGTCGTCCTTCACCCCCTCGACGTTGTTCGCCTTCAGGATCGGGTTGAACTCGTCGATCAGCGTCTGCACGCGGGCGCAGTCCATGTCGCCCACGGTGCCGTTGCCGGCGTCGCTCACGAGCCCGAGGTCCTTCATCTTTGCGGTGGCGTCGTTGTTCAGTTCGTCGCTCAACTGCCAGAACTGAGCCATCTCGGTGACGATCTCGGTGAGCTTCGAGTTCGTCGGCCCAGGCGTGGTCATGTAGTCGACGAGCGCCTGCTGGAACATCGGCACGATCGCCTTCAGGCAGTCGGCGTTGGCGGCAACCGCCTCGGGCTTCACCGACAGTGCCGACTGGTAGATGGCGAAGCCTGTGTCGTGGACGAGCGTGAACGCCACCGGCTTCTTCCAATCCTCGATTAGGTTCTCGTAGCTGTACGGCTCGTTGGTGGCGAAGCCCTGCTGGAACAGATCCCCCTCGGCGACGAAACGACCGGGTGAGCCGTCGTAGGAGGCGTCGACCTGCTCCTTCTTCAGGATCTCCTTGCCGATCAGGTAGTCCATGTACGCGGCGCTCTCGAAGTAGAGGATCTTGCCGTCGCCGGCGGCCGCACCGATGTCGGCGATGGTCTTGACGTCGGGGTACTTGGCCGGATCCCACTGGATGATCTGCGGGCCCTTGTCGTACGAGGCGAAGACAGCGACCACCGGCTGAGTGGTGGCGTTGCGGATGGCATCACCCGTGTCGACGTAGGCCATGAACACCGACGGATCCTGGTACATCTGCGAGGACGGCGAGGAGAACCCGACGAAGGGACCGCCGGCGCGGATCTCGACGGTGATGTCGTCGACGGGGCCGGAGTACTTGCCCGCCTTGGCGTCGAGCGTGCCGTTCTGGCCGATCAACTCGTAGGTCCAACCGTGGTCGGCTTCTGGGAACCAGTCGGTCTGGATGACCAACGGATCGGGGCACCCTGCCGCCTTCAACGACATCGACTCAGTGGTTCCAGATGGAGCCTCGGTGCCAGATGGTGCTGCAGTCGTGACCGCGCTGGTCGTCTCGTCATCGTCGCCGCACGCCGCGGCGAAGACGGCGAGCACTGCCAGCGAAGCGCCCAACCTCCGAGTGTGCATCCGCGTGTGCTGTCTCATGCTTGTGTCCTCCCCAGGAAATCAGATGCCGACGGTGCCGGTCACTCGATGCCGGCGATCTTACACTTCACAGATTCACCC